>WNFP01004389.1_pt1 | contig 11359 bp, 13 predicted proteins | sample 5400201 | NCBI WGS metagenome assembly WNFP01 (sample SAMN13153355, study PRJNA577476) | soil metagenome | isolation source: 115 cm saprolite under Madrone tree | place: USA:California | collected 2016-06-14
ACTAAGAGGCACTTGACCTCAGCAGCAGCAAATGAAGCTGCCAGGTTGATCGAGGTGGTGGTTTTGCCGACGCCACCTTTCTGATTGGCTACCGCGATTACGCGTCCCATGGGAGGGTTTTTGGAGAACCTTTTGCACTTTAGCGGAGTGCGCACAATTGCGCAATGTGGATAACTGGACAATGTTCCACGTGGAACAAATGGCTGTTGTAAAGCCGAATTGTTCCACGTGGAACAGTTACCTTCTAGGTACCAGCGTTGAAGGAAATTCCCCACTTTAGGGCATCGGAGCCGGGTCAAAGACCCCTGATGGACCACCATTGCCCTGCAAAATGGCGATGTTATTCCACGTTGCTGGTCTTGGTACCTGCCAGCAAGACCCGTGAACTGCCGCCAGGAACTTGGATTGCTTTTTGCCAGTCCATTGTTTTCAACAGAGATTTCCCCAGCTCGACTTGGCTTTCCCCGATCATGAGAGCAATTCTGCCGCCGGGCTTAACCAGCCGATCTGCAACCGGCAAGGCTCGCTCAAAACGCTCTACTGCCCTCATCGTCACCAAGTCGGCAGAGCTATTGGGGTAGCTCTCCGCGCGACCGTCGAAAACGCGCGCATTGCGCAGGCCGAGCACGAATATGCTCTCATTCAAAAAAGCAGCTTTCTTGCTGGTGGATTCGATCAGAACCATACCTGCTTCCGGTGCAAAGATCGCAAATGGAATTCCAGGAAAACCTGCGCCTGAACCGACATCAACAATCGAAGCTGCTTCTCCCGACCGCAACAGTTCCCTTGCGACAAAAAACGATTCTCCATAGTGGCGAGTGATGATCTCCTGCGGAGATCGTACAGAAGTGAGATTGACCTTGGAATTCCACTTCAGCAGAAGGTCGAGATGCGTCGCGACCTGCCGAAGCTGGTCGGCATTCAGTTCAGCGAAGGGCTCAAGCAGCCGGGCAATTTCAGAGGTATCCATTCAGCGACAATCGTAAACTACTGCTGCTGGTAGCGACGCACGCCCGTGTCCGGTGGCAGTGCTTGCAATAACTCAAGCGCCGTGCGCTTGAACACGGGATGAAGGACGTCAGGAGCAATCTCGGCTAGCGGCTCCAGAACAAAGCGCCGCGTATGCATAGCGGGATGTGGGATTGTCAGATCGGTCGTGTCTATAACCGAATTTCCGAACAGCACAATATCAATATCAATGGTCCTTGGGCCTTTTACTTGGGTGCGCTTGCGTCCCATCGATTGCTCTAGTTCGAGGACGCGAGAAAGAAATTGCTCCGGCGAGAGCTCGGTTTCCATGGCAACCGCACTGTTCAAGAAGAGCGGCTGCTGCTCCACTTCCACCGGCTGCGTTTCATACAGTGGTGACGAGGCTTTCACGCTTCCCATCTGTCCAAGACGGTCAATTGCTTTTTGCAAGTTGGCAGCGCGATCGCCCAGGTTGGATCCGAGCGAGAGATAGACAGTCTGCTTCACAGGTTGAAGTCACGCCTGCGAGGGTTGAGCAGCAATTGCGAGACCGGGAAGTGTCTCTTGCTGCAAGCCTGCTGGGCCGGTAATCTCCTCCCAGAGCGATCTGTCTCGAAGCAGTTTGGAGACCAGTGCGGTGTGCATGGCGTGTCCGGCACGATCGGCGACGATTCTCCCGATGATCTGCTTGCCCAGCAGTGCCAGATCGCCGATCAGGTCCAGCACCTTGTGACGCACGAACTCGTCGCTGAAACGCAGAGGCCCATTCTTCACTCCGCTGTCCGTAACGACGATCACGTTCTCTTCCGAAGCGCCCCGGATCAGACCCATATTCTTCATGGCTTGTTCTTCGCGTAAAAAGCCGAAGGTGCGCGCCGGGGCCAGTTCGTTGCGGTAGAGGTCGCGAGAGAGATCTATCTCGAATGACTGCTCGCCGATGGGCGGAGCGAAGTTGATGTTGTAGGCCACGGCATACCCTGGCGCCGGATAAGCAGCAATGAACTTGTTTCCATCGCGCACCTCGACCTCGCGCAGGATCTTCAGATAGGAGCGCCGCTTGCGCTGCTGCTTCAGTCCCGCGCCCAGCACCATGTCAACGAATGGTTTTGCGCTGCCATCGAGAATCGGAAGCTCGAGGTTATCGAGTTCGACGATCGCGTTATCCAAACCAATGCCAATGAATGCGGAGAGCAGATGTTCAGTTGTCGAAATCAGAACACCTTTTTTTTGCAGGCTGGTTGCGTAGCTGACTTTGGCCACATTGCGGCCAATCGCTTCAACTTCGAATCCATCAAGATCAACTCGGCGGAAGACAATCCCTGTTCCAGCCAAGGCTGGCAACACCCGCAATGTTACAGGCGCACCGCTGTGCAATCCAACACCTTGGCATTGAACTGGCGTCCGAATTGTCTGTTCAAATGACAAGTGGTTTCGGCTGAATAGATTACACCCATTCGCCGAACTGAGAGTGTTGTTTTTTTACAACATATCGTGGTGCGAAGGAAACTGCGTGTGGCACGTGATTCCGAAAACGCTATCTCTTAGTGGGGCTGAAATTGAGGGGCCCAGCGTCAAACAGGCTGGCAGCGAGATGATTGTTGTAGGTGATGGAACTGACGAAATACTGGCGATACAACTCACCGTTGAACATAACCAGTGTGTTGTATGGCGTGTTTATTCCCTGCACTTTTTTCCAGTTGTCGTAAACTTCGCTGAGTTCATCGCGGTCGCGCGTTTGCGGATCGCGAATGATGAATGTTTTCTTGATCGGCAGATGAGTGCCGGAGTCGATCACCAAACTGACCGCCTCGTTCTTCGAGTTCATGATGGTCACTCTCTCGCCGCTGTGATTTTCTGCCAGCACCGGACCTTCATAGAACAGCGCGGTTCCCGGATCGGCCAGCCACTGGCGCAACACGATTTCGAGCGCATAATGCCGGCGCAAGATGAAGCGCCGCAGGTCCTGGTCCTTATCCGGATCGAGGAGGCGCGTGCCGCGGAAGGTAGTCTCGAAGGCTTTGTCGCCCACGTAGATGCTTACAATGTCCCGCTGCTTGGTGAATTCGAAACGCTCTTTGTCCGGCCACTGCCAGTAGCGATGAATGAGCGAGCCGCCTTCTGAAGTGCCATGATAGAAGCGCCCGGTGCGGCCTTCCATCTCGTAATCCTGGGCAGTCAGGTAGGCTTGGCCGCCGAGGGTGGCGATCATCTGGTCGACCAGCTCGCGTGCCTTTCGCTGATTAGCGTCAGCACCGCTGGCCGGAGCGGCGGTCTGCTGTCCCGCAAAACCCGTGAGGCACAACAAAGCTAGCGCGAAGATTTTCATGTGAGCTATGGACTGTTTGATGCCAAAACAAACCGAGTAGCTGCTTTCCAATTATCCCACCAGAACCGCGCCGCCGTTGGCGTTCACGATCTCTCCGGTAATAAAGCCCGCATAACGACTGCACAGGAACAGCACGGTCCCGCCAATCTCTTCCGCCGTGCCGGCCCGACCGAGCGGAATCGTGGCGAAAACGCGTTTGCCGATCTCGGGATCGCGCAGTGCCGGCGCGGCCATGTCGGTCTCTACCCATCCCGGGGCAACGCAGTTCACGTAGATGCGGTCGCGCGCCAATTCCGTGGAGAGCCCTTTCACCATGCTGATGAGAGCGCCCTTGCTGGCGGCATAATCGCAGTGAAAGGCCTCCCCGCGCTGTCCTGCAGTGGAGCTGATGAGCACAATGTGTCCGCCGCTCCGCTGTTTCTTCATTTGCCCGACGCCGGATTTCACCAGTCCAAAAATGCTATCGAGGTTCACTGCCAGAGTGTTGCGCCATTGTTGTTCGGTCATCTCGTCGATGGGGACGTCTAGTGGCGGCCATACACCGTGATTACCAACAACGATATCCACTCGCCCAAAGCGCTCAACCGCAGCTTGCACTAGTTTCGCCGCAGCCTCGGGCGATGAAAGTTCAGCCTGCACCGCCGCGCATTGCTCAAGACCACATTCACGAACAAGTGCATTCGCTTCCTGGGAAGCGCGTTGGTAGTTGAACAGGACTCGCGCGCCCGCGCGATAGAACAATCTGACGATTGCCGCGCCGATGCCTCGCGACCCACCGGTTACGACTGCTACTTTGCCATCCAGCGACAGCACTACGCCCTTCTCTGACATGGAACAACGATACGGAAGGGACCTTCAGGACGCAAATTTGTCAGTGAAGCGCGTCACACTTGATATCGTATCGATTGCTCTGATAATCTTATTATCTGATTATCTGATTATATGAGAGAGAAAGTCATTACCGTTACGGAGGCAGCCCGTAATTTTGCTGATTGCGTAAACCGCGCGCATTATCAGAACATCACATTTGTTCTGCACAAGAATGGTTCACCATTCGCTCGCCTCACGCCCGATCACGCGAAAGTCTGTGTAGGCCGCGATTTGGCCGAAGCGCTGGCTAACACCGAATTGCCGGCGAACGAAGCCAGGGCATGGCATCGTGATTTGAAAGCTGCTCGCAAAATCCTCAAAGCTCCGGCTGACCGATGGCGATAATTCTTGATGCCGATGTGGTCATTCGCGGCGAGAAGGGGACCTTCGACCTGAAGAGTTGGGTGGGGGCCCATCCCAAGGACCAATTTGAGATTGCCGCTATCACCGTCGCCGAACTCTGGCACGGAGTGGAACGGGCGACTGGCTCGCACAAAGCCACGCGTCAAAACTACCTTCAGACCGTTTTGGAGTTACTGCCGATTATTCCCTACACGGAGCAAACGGCATACGAGCATGCACGCATCTGGGCAGAATTGGAGTCTTCCGGCAATATGATTGGTTTCTACGACCTCATTGTCGGAGCTACAGCGCTGGAACGGGGCAGCGAGGTGGCCACATTCAACAGACGTCATTTCGCTCGAATAAAAAGACTAAGAGTCATTGAACCCGAGTAAACACCTCACCCACCATTTATCGAGACCGGGTCCAGGCCGCTGCGGCCTCCACGAACGATTGAAAGAGCAAACGCGAAGGCGTGTCGCGCAATGAGCGCTCCGGATGCCACTGCACGGCCAAGACAAAATGATCCGGCATAGTGCCTTCGATAGCTTCGATCACAGCATCATCCGGACAGCGCGCGGAGACCGTCAATCCGTCACCGACAACGTCGGCCGACTGGTGATGGGTCGAATTTACCGCGAGAGAACACTGATCCGCGTTCCGCTGGAGGGCACGCGCGAGAAGGGAGCCGGGTTCAATCCGCACGTGGTGCGCAATATCGGCTGCGCGACGCCCCTCATGATTCACACTTGACTCAATGTGCTGGACAAGTCCGCCGGTGCGCCACACGTTGAGCGATTGCAATCCGTAACAGATTCCCAGAATCGGCTTGTGCAGGTTGTAAGCGTCCTGCAGCAGCAGTTCATCCGCGGCATCACGCGCTGGGTCTGCGTCGGCGGTCTTTGCGTGCTTGCTGGCGCCGTATTTCTGGGGATCAACATCAGCTTTGCTGCCGGGAAGCAAAACAGCGGAGCATGACGTAATGCGTCGGGCGAGCTCTTCCGGCTCCAGGCCCAGCGGGATCACTACCGCCTCGGCGCCGCAACTCTCTACCGCCTGGACATATGGGGGAAGCGAACGTTCGCTATAGGACAGATCATAAGAACACGGCTCCGGTATCGCGATTTTGGGCTTCACTGCTAGAAGTCTCCGGTTTTGCGGCTCAAGATGTCAATGAGATCCCAAAAGTGCACTCCAAAATGCAGCTTCTGTCCCACGGTTACTACTTTGATTCGTGCCTTGCAGGATACGGCTCGTGATGTGCTGACGACGAATAGAAAAAATGCGCAATGGTGTCACGGGCCGCCTGGGTGAGTTTATCCATGTCTCGAATAGTCATTCCAACTGTCGATATCGGTGTACCCACAATCAAGCGCACCGGCCGGGGCTTGATGTGCCAGGTGTTCATGGGAAGGATCTCGTAAGTACCGATAAGCGCCATGGGTACAATGTCAACTTGGGCCCTGATTGCCGCATAAAACGCGCCTCCCATGAAGGGCTGCAAGTGACCGTCTTGCGAGCGGCCGCCTTCCGGAAACACCATCAGTGCCATGTTCTCACGCAAGCTGTCCACGGCCCGATTCAGGCTGCGGATTGAGGTCTTGGCATTCTCCAGGTCGACGGAGATCTGTCCTGAGCGCCGCAAGTGCCACCCCATAAATGGATAGCTGAACAGTTCGCTCTTGGCCAGAATCCGAAATTGGAATGGCAGCTTCATGTAGAGAACTGGGATATCCAGAGCTGAGAGATGGTTGACCACGTAAACGTGGGCTTTGCTGGTATCGATCTTCTCCAGACCTTCAACCGTGATCGGGACGCCTATGGTTCCGATAATCATCCGCGCCCAAAAGCGCGCAAACCCGTGCTGGATTTCTCCTGAGCGATCAAGCAGAGAGCACAGGAGAGAAAGCGTTCCGAGAATGATGGTGTAGAGCCAAACCAGCGGGTCAAAGATCAAATAAGAACGCAGGCGTGAAAGCCAGTGCGGCAGTCCGCCAGGTGCGCTCGTGGTGTTTGCTTCCGCTGGTGTGGTCTGGGACACGCGTTCAGGCACCTTGCCGCGCCGGGGCTTGCGTCAGCACCGCCAGCGCTTCACCCACAATGTAAATGGAACCCGTAATCACCACTACACCATCGGCTCCAGCCAGTGAAAACGCCCGCTCCAGCGCCAGTGCAACGTTGGCCGACTGAACCACTGGGGTCTGCGTGCGCTCCGCGAGTCGCGCGATTTCTTGCGTTGCTGCCGCTCGTGGGTTGTCTGCCTGCGCGGCAACCACGCGCTCTGCCAGAGGAAAAAGTATGTCTGCAATCTCTTGAATCGCTTTGTCGCGCATGGCGCCGAATACGAAAGTCAGTGGACGATCCTCATAGAAAGTAGACAGTGCCGAGCGCAGTGCCCAGGCCCCCGCAGGATTGTGCGCGACATCAAGCACGATTTCGGACTGGCCAGTTTCCGGCGGCAATACTTCAAATCGTCCCCGCCACCTGGTTGCGCGGACACCCTGCTCCACATGCTGCGGCAGTACCTTGAACCCGAAACCGTTGAGCTGCTCGGCAGCGGTGATGGCCAACGCGAGATTCCGCAGTTGATGCCGGCCTTGCAGCGGAAACTCTACTGCTATCTCCGAACCCATGTACTCTAAACGAAAGCGATTACGCCCGATCTCGCCAGAAGCGGGCGTGACCGGCGGCATGTGCTTGACCGCGCTTACTGCATGCGCGTTGCGTTTCAAAATCGCAGTGCCAAGCGCATCGTTCACCTGGGGATGCTGCGGCAGCAAGACCGTCAGACCATTGGGCCGCAGGATTCCCGCTTTCTCGCGCGCGATCTCGGGCAGAGTCTCCCCGAGAAATTTCTGATGGTCGAAATCTATGTCAGTAATGACGGAAATGCAGGGATCGGCAACATTCGTCGCGTCGAGCCTGCCGCCCATACCTACTTCCAGCACCGCCAATTCAACCCCTACACTGGCAAAGTACTCGAACATCATGGCGGTGACCATCTCAAAGAAACTGGGATGCCAGGGCAGCTCGCCTCGCGCGACCAGATCGCGGGCAGCGATTTCGACGCGTTCATACATCTCCGCCAGCTCGCTATCGCTGATGGGCTCCTGGTTGATCTGAATGCGCTCGTTGATGCGGATGAGATGCGGCGAGGTGTAGAGTCCGGTGCGGTAGCCCGCAGCCTGCGCGATGCTCGCCAGGGTCGCGGCAGTTGAGCCTTTGCCGTTGGTGCCGGCAATCAGCACGCTTTGCAAGCGGCGTTGCGGATTGCCCATCGCCTGCATCAGCGTGCGCATGTGGGCAAGATCGAACTTGCGGCTCGAAGTGAGCTCGTGGCCCAGAGCCATCAGTTCAGATACGGCGGATTCGTAGGAAACAGGCACGGCCTAAGCTGCCTTTGGAGACATGAAGTCGAGAGCACGGGAAATGTAGCCCTTCATCTCTTTGCGATGCACCACGGCGTCCAGCATGCCGTGCTGCACCAGGAATTCGCTGGTCTGAAAACCTTCCGGCAGCTTCTGGCGAATGGTTTGCTCGATTACGCGCGGCCCGGCAAAGCCAATGAGCGCTCCCGGCTCCGCGATGTTTAGATCGCCCAGCATGGCGTATGACGCGGTCACGCCGCCGGTCGTGGGATCGGTCAGAACGGAGATGTAAGGCAGCTTCGCGTCATCCAGCCGGGCCAGCGCGGCTGATATTTTTGCCATCTGCATGAGACTGACTACACCTTCCATCATACGAGCGCCGCCAGAAGCCGAGACCACAATGACAGGCTTGCGCTGCGAACAGGCCCGCTCAATGTTGCGCGTGATGGCTTCGCCTACGACCGCACCCATGCTTCCGCCAATGAATGAATACTCCATCGCGCTGACCATTACCGGGCGCCCATTCAGCGTTCCAGAAACATTGATGATGGCGTCTTGCAGTCCGGTCTCAGCCTTGCTCTTCTCGAGCCGCGCTTTGTAGGGACGAGTGTCGGTAAAATTCAGCGGATCGGTGGAAGCCAGGGTATCGTCGAAAGTTTCGATGGAATCTTCGTCCAACAAAATCGTCAGACGCGTGGGCGCATCAATGCGGAAGTGGTAATCGCATTTGGGGCAGACGCTGAAGTTCTCCGCCAGGTCTTTTTTCCAGATGATCTGGCGGCACCCGTCACACTTGACCCAGAGGCCCTCTGTACGCACCCGCTTCTCCTCGGCTTCCGACCCCTTGATTTCGCTCGATTCTCTTTTAAACCATGCCAATAAGCGCCGCATCTAATACTCAATTCCGCGCTGTGCCAGCACACCCTTTTCGTAGGCGTGCTTGACCTGCTTCATCTCAGTAACCGTATCGGCCAGCTCAATGATTGTCGGATGTGCGTTGCGGCCCGTCAAGATCACATGCACCTGCTCCGGCTTCTGCTTGAGTGTTTCCACTACTTTAGCGGGATCCAGCATGTCATAGCTGATGGCGTAGTTGATCTCGTCCAGGATCACCAGGTCCCACTTGCCAGACATGATGGATTCCCGCGCTTCCTGCCATGCCTGCTCGACCATCTGGATATCTTCCGCCGCGGTCTCCGCCCCCCCGACCTTCACAAAGCCGCGCCCCATCTGCTTCATCACAAAGTTGTCGCCAAAAGCTTTCACGGCATCGAGCTCGCCATAGTGCCACGAGCCTTTCAGGAACTGGAGCATCAGGACTTTCATCCCATTGCCAACCGCGCGCAGACCGGTCCCCATGGCAGCAGTGGTTTTTCCTTTGCCCGGGCCGGTATTAACGATGATGAGACCGCGATGAACGTCTGCCATGGTTACAGGTAATCTTCAATCTTATAACAATCAAGAGCGCCGCTATGCCAGCCGATGGCTCGTTATACTTTATGGAGGCACGCTGGGTATCTGAGAGGGCACTATGTTCGAGCGGTATACCGAAAAGGCCAGACGCGTGATCTTCTTTGCCCGCTATGAGGCGAGCCAGTTTGGCTCTCCGTCCATCGACACAGATCACCTGTTGCTGGGTCTGCTGCGCGAAGATAAGGCATTGGCGCACCGTTTTCTGCCTGCACATGCTTCGATGGAATCCATCCGCGAACAGGTCGAGCGTCACTCACCAGTCCGGGAAAAGGTTTCCACTTCAGTGGACCTGCCTCTCAGCGGCGAATGCAGGCGGATCCTGGCGTATGCAGCGGAAGAAGCCGAGTGCCTGAAGCAGAAACACATTGGCACCGAACATCTGCTGGTCGGGCTGCTGCGAGAAGAAAAATGCTTTGCCGCCGAGCTTTTGCGAGAATACGGGGTGCGCCTGAGCGCAGTCCGCGACGAACTGGCCCAGGAGGACGCCGCTTATGAGGCCGACGAGAACAGGCCGGTCCCTGCCGCATCCGGTCGCCTCAGACACAATCGAATTCGTGACAACATAGCGTTTCGCTTACGCCAATTCCTGGAAACGAACCGGCTCGGCGAGGCGATGACGGAGACGGAGTTTCAATTGCCTTCCGAGACAATTCTTATTCCTGACGTCGCGTTTGTGACCGCGGACCGGCTAAAAGAAATTGATCCAGACCTTCCAATCTCTGTCCCGCCGGCGCTGGTGATCGAAGTGGTTTCGCCCAGTGATCTCGCGGCGGATCTGGTAAAGGATGTCGACCAATATCTTCGGGCAGGCACTTCCTCTGTGTGGGTGATTCATCCCAACGTACGCCAAGCCTACATTTTTCAGCCAGGCAGCGGCCCACGCATTGTTAGAGGTCAGGAACCGCTTTCCGAAGAGAAACTTCTGCCCGGATTCTCGGTAGCGCTGAACACGTTATTCGATTAGCGCGTTTCAATGACCTGTGTGATACGGGTGCCCTTTCAAGATAGTAAACGCACGATAGATTTGCTCCAGCAGCACGATTCGCGCCAGCTCGTGTGCAAGAGTCATCTTTCCAAATGACAGTATCAAGTCCGCCGAGTGGCGGGCTTTATCGCTGAAGCCGTCTGCCGGACCCACGGCGAAGAAGAGATTCTGCGTTCCGCGGTCCTGCTGATCACGCAGCAGCCCTGCGAATTCTTCTGAGGTGAACTGGCGTCCCCGAGCATCCAGCAAAAACAAGACTGGTGCCGTCCGGCCAGCTGAGCTTTCCGTCAGCTCTAGCAGCGCAGGTTCTCCGCTCATCTCATGCGATTCAGCCGGTAGGAAACGCGAGATGCGCTTCAAATATTCTTCGGTGAGCGTGCGTATGGCCGGTTCTTTTGTCTTCCCAATCCAGGCTATCTGAAGTTTCACGGTAGAGATTGTAAATGGTCAGATCAATCGAGCTTGTAGCGTTTGCGTTTTTCCAGCAAAGTTTTGCGGCTGATGCCCAGGATGTCCGCGGCCTTCGATTTCTTGCCGCGAGTGTCGTCCAGAATCTGGGCGATGTAGTCGCGCTCCAGCTCTTCCAATGTCTGACGCGATCGCCGATCGGCCTGCTGTAAATGTGCCGGCAAATCACCAAGCTCGATTCGCGGCGACGAACTATGGATCACGGCACGTTCCAGAATGTTGCGCAATTCGCGAACATTGCCGGGAAAATCGTGCTTTTCCAGCGCATCCGCAGCCTTTGCGGCCAATGATTTTGCCGGTCGCCGATGAATTGCAGCAAGCTGTTTAAGAAAATGGTCAGCCAGAGGCAGAGTGTCTCCCCGGCGGTCGCGTAATGGCGGTACGATCAGCGGAACGACACTTAAGCGGGAGTAAAGATCTTCGCGGAAACCTTTCTGCTTTATGGCTTGTTCCAAATCAACGTTGGTAATGGAGACGAGCCGCGCGCTGACAGGAATGGGACGCGCTCCTCCCAGGCGATCAAGTTTGCGATCTTCAATCACGCGCAGCAATTTGGCC
>WNFP01005467.1_pt1 | contig 11359 bp, 8 predicted proteins | sample 5400201 | NCBI WGS metagenome assembly WNFP01 (sample SAMN13153355, study PRJNA577476) | soil metagenome | isolation source: 115 cm saprolite under Madrone tree | place: USA:California | collected 2016-06-14
GGCGCGCTCTGGCGACAGCATGCCGTAGGGCAAGCTAACCGCCAAGATCTGGTTGGGACGGATCGACGCATCGCGCGGTCCGCCGTTGACCACGTCATAAAGACCGCCATCTTTTTCGTTCCAGAACAGCCGGTTGAAGGCCCAGTTTGCCATTGCAGCCATGTTCCGGTAACGCTTTTGGCCGGCATCGTCGCCGAATCTGCGTGCGAGTTCCTCCATGATGCACAGGGCGTTGTACCAGAGCGCCTGGATCTCTACCGGCTTGCCCCGGCGCGGGGTTACCACCCAGTCGCCAACTTTCGCGTCCATCCACGTGAGCTGGACTCCGGGCTCGCCAGAAGTCAGCAGTCCACTGGGGTCAACTTTGATTCCGTAGCGCGTGCCGCGGGCGTGCCAGGCGATGATGTCGGTAAAGACCGGATAGAGTTCAGCGCGAACAAATTCCTCATCGCTGGTGTAAGCAAGAAAGGCCCGTGCCGCCTCGAAGAACCACAGCGTGGCATCCACCGTGTTGTATTCCGGAGTCTCGCCTGCATCAGGGAAGCGGTTGGGCAGCATTCCCTGGTCCACATGCTTCGGGCAGGGAAATCATGGTGTCGCGGCCCCAGTCACTGAACCAGTGGTAGCCGGCGATGACCGTTTTCTTGTCGCCGCGGGCAACGATGTATTGATCGGCAGCGGCCGTAAGAATCTGAGCAAATTCGTCTTCCAGAGGAGATGCCTGCCTCGCAGCCCGGCGGCGCTTGATCTCCGTCTGGCGATACTGGCTTACTCTGGCGACGTCACGATGTTCAGTGGATGCGATGATCGAGGCTTGGCTATTCGAGAGCAGGTCAAAACGGAGGACGAAGTGGTTGAACAGGTCTTCCGTGAAATCCAAGCCACGCTCGCGCTCGATGTCGTATTCAAAATTTCTGTACCAATCGCCCGTCTTCTGCAGTTCCATCGCGTTGTGCGCCAGATATAGCGTGGGCAGTCCCGGATAAGGAGCCACGGCTGCCAGTTCCAGGCCACTTTCCACACTCGCGTTCAAAGCATTGTTTGCGCGAGTCGTACTGTGATAATCGCGGAATGCAATTAGAGGCCGGATCTCCAGATGGAGGCTCCTTGGCGGTTGCGGGCGGTTCTGGCCGCTCTTCAGGCCGCTCTTGAACTCGTACTGCACGACTGTACTGTTCTCGCCGTAAATCATGAAAACAGTTTTCTCGATCACGATGCCCTCGATGTCATAAGTGAAGACGGGGAAGGGATCGAGGCGAAAATGTGTCAGATAACGAAAGCCCTGGGGATGGACCACGCCCGGATAGCGGTTGGAGGACAGCTCAAACGGCTGGCCGTCAATCAACAACGTCTCTTCCAGTTTGGAAAGGAGAACTTCGCGCCCCACGGGCGGCTTGGTGGCGGCCACCAGCAGTCCGTGATAGCGGCGGGTGTTCAGCCCGGTAATGGTCGAAGAAGCGAATCCACCGAGACCGTTGGTTTCCAGCCACTCACGTCTGAGTGCGGCATCCAGGTTGCCGCAGGTTTCTTTTGTAAACTGAATCATAACTACTCCCCGCCTCGTGAGACGCGCCAAGGACTGAAAAGTGACAGCCGAGCACGAGCGCGACCCGCTATCCACGTAGGCCCAGAAGTCCCCATCTGGGCGGGCGCAGCTCGCCACTTCTTGCCACGCTCATGGATCCTGGACCGTGTCACGGACCTGCTCTCGCCAGAAAACCTGCGGAGCTTCGCTCCGCCGGGCAGGTGGGACACCTGTCCCTACATGGGCTGGAAACACGCTGACGGCTGTCACTCTACTTCTTCTCATCGAAAGAATTTCAGTATGCAGCCACTTTCACTGTTTCGGCCTTGCGGTGTTTGCGGGTCCGCGATTCTCCGCTCTGCTGCATCAACTTGGTCACAACCCCGGTCCATCCCGTCTGATGGCTGGCGCCCACGCCGGCGCCGGAATCTCCATGGAAGTATTCGTGGAAGAGCACCAGGTCGCGCCAGTACGGATCGGTCTGGAACTTTTCGAGATCGCCGAACACCGGCCGGCGTCCCTTTGCGTCTCGCAGGAATATGTTGGTCATGCGGCGCGACAATTCTCCCGCCACTTCCCACAGGGTCATCATCTTTCCTGACCCGGTGGGGAACTCTACTTTGAAATCCTCTCCGAGATAGTGATGGAACTTCTGCAGCGACTCCACCAGGAGAAAGTTCGTCGGGAACCAGATGGGACCGCGCCAGTTGGAGTTTCCTCCGAACAGGCCGGTGCATGACTCTGCGGGCTCGTAATCGACACGATGTTCCATGTCGTTGACGTTCAGCGTATACGGATGGTCGCGATGAAACTGTGAGAGCGCGCGAATGCCGTACGGAGACAGGAACTCCCGCTCGTCCAGCATGTATTTAAGAATGTCGCGGAGCTGGTCCGGATCGGCGATCGCCAGCAAACGGCGGTCGCCCTTTCCTTCGGTCACCATGGAAGCGATGTTGTCCGTAAGGTCGGGGCGATTCTGCACGAACCACTCGAGTCTTCGTTTAAAGCCCGGATGTCGGTCCAGCACCTCCTGTTCCAGGGTTTCCACCGCGAAGAGAGGAATCAAGCCCACCATCGAACGGATCTTCATGGGGAACTTTGAACCGTCGGGCAGCCGCAGAACGTCGTAGAAGAATCCGTCCTCTTCGTTCCACAATCCCATGCCATCGTGACCGCGGTGGCTCATGGCGCGCGCGATGTAGATGAAGTGCTCCCAGAATTTACTGGCCACATCCTCATAGGCTGGGTCTTCCCGCGCCAGTTCCAGGGCGATGGCCAGCAGGTTCAAGGTGTACATGGCCATCCAGCTGGTGCCGTCGGATTGTTCGATGTAGCCGCCGGTGGGAAGGGGAGCGCTGCGATCGAACACGCCGATATTGTCCAGGCCCAGGAATCCGCCCTGGAAGATGTTCATGCCCTCGGCATCTTTGCGGTTCACCCACCAGGTGAAATTGAGCATCAGCTTGTGAAACACGCGTTGCAGAAACGACCGGTCGCCTTTGCCGCGGCGTTTCTTGTCGATCTTGTAAACTCGCCACGCAGCCCAGGCGTGGACCGGAGGATTTACATCGCCGAATGCCCATTCATAAGCCGGCATCTGCCCGTTGGGGTGCATATACCACTCGCGCAACATCAGGACGAGCTGTTCCTTGGCGAAATCGGAATCCACCAGAGCCAGCGGGATGCAGTGAAATGCCAGATCCCACGCTGCGTACCACGGGTACTCCCACTTGTCGGGCATGGAGAGGACGTCGGCGTTGTAGAGGTGCGGCCATTCATGATTGCGTCCGTTACGGCGCTCCGCAGGCGGGGGAGGATTGCCGGGATCGCCATCCAACCATAGCCTCACGACATAGTGATAGAACTGTTTCGACCACAGCATGCCGGCGAAGCCCTGGCGCATTACATTCTGCGCGTCCGGTGAAAGATCCTGGGGGATGACCGTAGCGTAAAATTCGTCCGCCTCACTCTGGCGCAGCGCAAACGTGCCGTCGAAGCCGTCGAACGCGCCCTTTGTCTTTAGGTCGGTTTTGGTAAGTCGCAATTTAACGACGATGGTTTCCCCGGCACCCACGGTAAGGTTGTAGTGCGCCGCCGCTTTTGTGCCGGAGTGAGCCGGATTGACGGCATCTTTGGCGCCGTGTACGACATAGTCGTTAATTCCATCTTTGACATAGGCCGCGCGGTTGTCGACTCCATACAGGCGCTGGGCGTTGGTTTCGTTCTCGGTGAAGAGCAGTTCGGGCGAACCCTCGCAGTGCAGCCAATGCTTGCCGGCTTCGGGATGTTCCAGCACGATGGCGGGGTTGAGCGCGTTGCTAGCCTGTTTCAGGATTGGCTGCGCGGTTCCGTCGCCCCATGACCATGTGTTGCGAAACCAGACCGTTGGCAGCAAGCGAAGCTTGGCGGCTGCCGGGCCGCGGTTCGAGACCGCGATCTTGATTAGAATGTCTTCTAGGTCCGCTTTGGCATATTCCACAAACACATCGAAGTAGCGATCGTCATTGAACACTCCGGTGTCGAGAAGCTCATACTCCGGCTGGTTCTTGCCGCGCCGCCGATTTTCTTCCACCAGGTTTGCGTAAGGAAACTCCGCCTGCGGATACTTGTACAGATACTTCATGTAGGAATGCGTAGGCGTGCTATCGAGATAGAAGTAATACTCCTTCACATCCTCGCCATGATTGCCCTCATTGCCGGTAAGTCCGAAAATGCGTTCTTTGAGGATAGGATCGCGCTCGTTCCACAGGGCCAGGGCAAAGCAGATCATCTGCCGGCGGTCGCAGATTCCCGCCAGGCCGTCTTCGTTCCAGCGATAGACACGCGACCGGGCCTGGTCATGAGGCAGGCTTTCCCAGGCGTTGCCGTAAGGGCTGTAGTCCTCGCGGACCGTGCCCCAGGCACGCTCGCTGAGGTAAGGGCCCCAGCGTTTCCAGTGCTTCTTTCGCGCATCGGATTCCGATAGACGGATTTCTTCCTGTGTCATGGAAACGGCTCCTGTCGTTAAGTCCGGCTCATCAACCGTTTGAAGTCATTCGCAATCAAGGCCTGAATCCGCTCTCGCATCGGAGGGAGCACAGTATTCAAGTTCCGGGGGGAGTTCGTTGGTAAGAGCGGTGCAAACAATGCCAGAATCCATACGATTATCCTCCCTCTTTTCGCTCGATTTCAACCGCATGATCATCGGGGTCGCAGACCGGCGCCACAGCGTGAACACACTTACGGTTTTTTCTTCATAAGCCGTTGCGAAGCACAAAACTGACAACTTAGAACAATCAACTGGAAACTGGGTTCCTATTCTTTTTTTGGCTGACATGTAGAGATGCGAGAAAAGGGTCCCTGGTGGCAATCATAGCCATGCAGGTTCGGGGCACTGCGATGAAGATGTTCTAACCAGGCGATGGCGTCAGGCTTCGAGGGGCTTGTCCGGGAGGATAAAAATGGCTCTTGCCAGATTCGAGTGGAGCGTCTCCTTGCGGTAGTACTGCGTTAGAGGGCCGTCCTTCCAGGCCAGAAGATCGGCATTATTTCGGGCGAACTCTTCCCATCCTTGTTTTTTTCCGGCCCGGAACATGCGCTCCCGAATCAAGAAGATGTATGCCCAGGTGATGGTCTCGTGGTAGAGCTCAGGCCTCCCGTGCATGGCCGCGAATGCCCTCAATGCCTTGGAAAATAACTGTAGAGCCTCAACAACGGGATACTCGGACAGATAAAGAAACGCTACCCGAACATGCTCCTGATGATGGAAGCTCTGCTTGGGAAGCGTGCCCTGCTCGAATTGTTCCATCAGTTCGCGATCCGTCATATGCCAAAGGTTATGGTACCAATGTACTATAGTACCACAACTGGAGGTTTGCGAGGGCAAGACTGGCGCCGTGTGAGGCCGGGTCTCTGACCCGGTCGGGCAGTGCGCAGCACCGCTGAAAATACCCAGCAATCCGACTGCGGCCCGTCGGGGCATGACCGGGTCGGAGACCCGGGCCCACACAGAAAACGGAAATCGATCAATACTTCGCCGGCCGGGAAAGGCCGAGACTGGCCGTCGATAGCAGGTCTTGTTCGACTACTGATCCAGGAATTCACACGTGTAGCCTTTCCGTCCGATCCTGGCTGATCTCCTCCACCTTCTTGTTGCCCACTTAGAGCAGTTGCGATTCCGCCGTCGCGCTCAATAAATTTCTCTTATCTTCCCCATAAATTTAAGTTTTTAAAAGTATTTGTGATAGAGGCGAAAAGAATTATGCATTGGACTGCAGGAGACGGAACCGTTACTGTGCACTCGCTGATCAAGAAGTCGCGAGGTCGTACCACGACACTCGATCCAACGGAGAAAGCGAGCGCCTAGATGAGAAAAGTCTTTCGGAGGCGGGTCCTAAACATAGGGTCGCTAGATGATCAAGCTTTCGAAAAGGAGATAAACTTGCGAATACGATTGGTGTGTTTCATTGCTCTCTTTCTTGTAGTGCTGGCGGCCCTTTCGTCTTTTGGGCAGAATGCTCCTTCGGACTCTCAGGGGGCGCCGAGTTCCACTCCTGCGGACGGGACATCGACACCGGCAGCACCTGCGGCATCAGCAGCACCGGCAGCACCGGCACCCCTGCCCATGCCGTCGATGACAGGGCCGCTAGCAACGGCGATTCCTCACGAGATCGGGAGCTCCGAGACGGTTGGAAAATTGCAGGTTACGGGTATTCTGAGCGGCATAGGCTGGACAGAAGGAAATCACATTACCGGCGATTCGTCTACGCACTGGGATGTTAGCAATGCTCAGATCTTTATCCAAAAGACCACCGGATGGTGGCAATTTTACCTGCAGGGCGGTGCCTACAACTTGCCGGCTATCGGAGTACCCTTCCTCTCGACCGCAGACACGGTGAAAAACATCTACGGGCCCTTTCCGCAAGGTTATCTAAAGCTCGTTAAAGGCAATTTCAACGTAGAGGTGGGCGCGCTGCCAACACTGATTGGAGCCGAGTATACATTCAGTTTCGAAAACATGAACATCGAGCGCGGAATCCTCTGGAACCAGGAAAACGCAGTTAACCGAGGTATCCAACTCAATTGGACCCACAAAAAGCTGACCACAGCATTCAGCTGGAATGATGGCTTCTACTCTAACCGCTACACATGGCTGTGGGGTTCGCTGGCTTACGCTTTCAATTCCTCAAATACGTTGTCGTTTGTGGCAGGCGGGAATGCCGGGGCGTACGCGAAGAACACTCTCGTCACGCCTCTTCTTTTGAACAACGAGGAGATCTATAACCTCCTCTACACTTACAGCCACGGGCATTGGGTGATCAACCCATACTTTCAGTACACCAACGTGCCGAGGAATGCGAGCATAGGAATCCTTCAGGGCGCGCACACGAGCGGTGGTGCTCTCCTGGTCACATACAATTTCAAACACGGAGTATCGCTGTCCGCCCGTCCGGAATACCTTAAGTCGAGTGGAAACGTCTTAGACCCTAACGCCATCAACTTGTTGTATGGCCCGGGTAGCGGCGCGTTCGCATTCACTGTCACCCCGACTTATGTCAAAGATGCGTTTTTCCTCCGTGGAGACTTCGCGATTGTTCATGCTACGAATTCGACGCCGGGTGCCGTTTTCGGTCCCGCCGGTCTGAACGTTAACCAACCGCGCGGTGTTCTTGAAGCAGGCTTCATGTTTTGATGACCACACGGAGACGGAGCACAGCGATGGTTTTCCTTGCCGGGCACAGTATCAGCCGGCTGGAATTCCGCCGCGACATGTCAGACCAGAATGTTTTCCCGTACCGTACCGGGCTGTTTAAGGACGCGCAGAACACTGTAACTCTTGGCATGGTGTACGCGTTCAGCAGCGCGGATGCCAAGTAGCTATCACTTCAAGGAGAGAGCGACTTGAAAGACAAGCTTCTACTTCTGTACCCGGTGACCGAAATCATCTATTGGAAGGATGAAAGTAGATTTTTACCCAGCGGCAGTGATGCCGTTGTTATGTGGGCCAGCGGCTTGGGCTCAACTCAAACCACCCCTAGTACCAGCACCCAAGCCGCGCCCGCGCCAGCACCAGAGGATTGGAATTAGAAGTTCGGACGACGATGTCCAAAGTTTAACTTCGAAGGAGAAGACATATGGCGGATACGCCTGCAGTGGAGATGAAGCAAACCTTAGGTCTCACCGGTCTGACAATGAACGCCATGGCGCTCATCGCACCCGGGGCCTTTCTTTGGCTCACTTTTGCCGGGCAGTCGGCCGCTGGCGCGACCGCTCCGTCGATGTGGATTGGCATCGTGTTTGCCACCTTGCTGTGTCTTGCCACCGCCGTCTGTTATGCGGAAATGGCGAAGCTGTATCCCGGAACGGGCAGTTCCTACTACTTCGCCGAGCAATCGTTCCTCAACCACGAAAAGGCGTGGCCGTATGCCCGGCTGGCCAAATTTATCGTGGGCTGGGGCTCGCATCTTTACTACTGGATCTATCCCGGAGTGATGGTCGGCGTCATCGGCGTAATTTCCGGCTATCTGGTGGGGACGATATGGCCAAACTTCATGAGCGCTTCCAATCCCGGCCCCATGTTCATGATGGCCGTTGCCGTTGTGTTCTCTTTTGCCGTAGCCTATATAGCCCACCGGGGCGTCAACGGTTCCACCGCGGTGAACATTGCCATCAACATTATTCAGATTAGCGCCCTGCTGATCTTTACCGTCGTGGCTCTGGGCTACCGCATTAATCATAAGCCGGGTAGCACGGCCCTGCAGTTTGATCCGCAAACCAGCGCTGCCTACAGCTACGAATTCGCGACCACAAGTGCGACGGTCAACGGAGTCTCCACCGACACGATTGTTCGCGATGCAAACGGCGTTCCTCAGCCTAAGCTTGATGCTGCCGGAAAGCCGGTGCCCTATCACATTGACTATCCCGAGAAGGACGCCAGCGGCGCTTTTATCTCCCATCCCAGCGCCCGTTCCGTCGTCGGTATGCATAATTTTGGCTGGATGTTCGTTCAGGCCACGATTGCCATTCTGATTCTGGTGGGCTTTGAATCGGTCACTTCTATGGGAGGGGAAGCCAAGAATGCCAAACGCGACGTGCCCATCGCGGTTGTCACGTCGCTGCTGGTGCAGGGGTGTTTCTGTTATCTATTCGAGTATTTTGCTGCGAACTATTTTCTCAACAGCGGGTATCCATTGGGCTTTGCTGCGACATCGTCCGCGCCCATCGGCGACATGATGGTCATCGTGGGGGATGGGCTGTTCGGCCCCGGGAACGGACGAATCTTCATGCTAGTGGAGGCGGCGACCGTGTTTCTGGCGTTGATCGGTACCACGCTTTCTTGTATCAACACTGGTGCGCGCGTCACCTACGCGATGGGGAAGGACAAGGAGTTACCGGATTCCATGGGAGCGCTGCACTCGAGGAACCTGACCCCGCATCGCGCCATTTGGACGCTGGCAATCATCTCCGCCGTGGTCGGATGTCTCACCGTGGCTGTGTATTTTGGCGACGGCGCCGCTCCAGCGGATTCCGCCATCGCGGCCTTGCCGCACGGCTTCTGGTCCAGCTTCGGCTATACCACGCATGACAAGATGGCGGCCTTGCCGAATACCTTTCTGACAACGACGTTGGCTTCGAATTTCGGTACCTTTTTGCTGTACATGCTGAGTTGCGTAACCTGTCTCGTCTGTTACCACAATCACCCGAATTTCAAGGTGGTGCGTCATCTGGTGATTCCGGTGTTTGGGTTGCTCGCCAACCTGGCCTGTATGGCCTTCTATCTGGTTGGCCCGTTCATGGGATATGGAACCAAAATGGAGCCGTTGTTGGCTCTGGGCGTTGCGTTAGTCTGGGGCATCTACGGCGCGATCTACTTCACCCGCGCCAGCAGAAGAATGGGGAAGACAACCCTGGTCGGGAGCCAGAGCCAGGCCGGCGCGGCATAAAACGAAAACAACTCGTCGGGAGAGGGCGAGCACTCGTGCTCGCCCTTCTCTATTAATTGAGGATGAGATATTTCGGACAACGCCAAAACCAGTGACAGGCGCATCCCTTGGTGTTGACCGTCGGTGTTTCCCCGAGTGGTTCTATGCTTGACGTGGAGTTCGCCCAGCTCTCCGATAGGGGAAGAGTACGCGGGCACAATGAGGACTATGTCGGTCACGTCGTCCCCGCTGAGCCAGGTGATGTCCGCACTCATGGATGGTTGTTTGCGCTGGCCGACGGAGTAGGTGGCCAGGAGAAGGGCGAGGTCGCTTCGTGCACCGCGGTGGAGAGCGTGCTCGCCGACTTTCGCGCCGCACGAGGAGGCGAATCGCACTCGGCGCTATTGCCGCGGCTGGTGAAGAAAGCCAACACTCGTGTGCTTGAGGCCGGACTGGCGGTCCGCCCCGGGGGCGCTGCCATAGCAACCACGCTGGTGATGTGTGCTCTGCGCTTCGATCGCGCAGCCTTGGCCCATGTGGGGGATTCGCGCTGTTATCTGATCCGGCGCGGCCAAGCCACCGCGCTGACGCGCGATCATACCTTTGCCAATGAACAAGCCCGCCTGGGCTTGCTTTCAGCGAAAGAGGCCGCCGAGGCGTCGACTCGCCACGTGCTGAGCCGTTCCTTAGGAAAAGATCTGTTCGTTGCGGTCGAGACCGACGAGATCCAGGTCCTGGTAGGCGATGTACTCATGCTCTGCTCCGACGGGTTGCACGGCGCGGTAACCGCGACAGAAATTGCAAGCGTCGTCACCGACAGCTCCGACCTGGAAGCGGCGGCCCGGAGGCTGGTGACCATCGCCAATTACCAGGACGGCACTGACAACGTCAGTCTGCAGCTAATCCGCGTCCGCAGCGTTGAGCGCGTGGGCATGTATCGCGGACGCCCCTATAGTCTCCGCTGATTTAGCCGGCGTATTCTTTCGCGTTGGCCTGCATCCATGCCTCAAGATGCCTGTACTCTAATCTGGCGTCACCCCTGTGCTCGCGTGGGAAGTATGATTTTTTATGGGTTTTTTATGTCTTAGCCATGGATATTCTGGCATCATTGATCTGCACCGGCGCTGACTTGCGCTCACGATGACCTCACTTAGTACGGGAGATCAACTCGACCACTACCGCATTGAAGGCGTGGCCGCCCGCAGCGGTATGGCCTCGATTTTTCGCGCCACAGACTTACGTAGCGGCCGCCAGGTCGCCATCAAAATTCCTCATCCCGAGATGGAGGGCGACCCGGTCTTCTTCGATCGATTCCAGCGCTTGGAATACATTCACGCCCACGGAGTGGTTCACCGCGATCTAAAGCCGGAAAACGTCATGATTGACGCTGACGATCGCATCAAGCTCATTGACTTCGGCATTGCGGCGAATGTCGGTTCGCGGCGTCTGACCTTTGCCAAATTCTCCCAGACCATGGGAACCCCCGACTACATCTCGCCAGAACAAGTCAAAGGCAAGCGCGGGGATGCCCGCAGCGATTTGTACTCACTGGGAGTGATGCTGTACGAAATGCTGACGGGAAAAGTGCCGTTTACCGGCCCCAGTCCGTTCGTCATCATGAACGATCGCCTGCTGAACAATCCCATCCCACCGCGAGAAATCGACCCCGGAATCACGCCCCAATTGCAAGAGATCAACTGCTTTACGTGGCTCGACATTGATGAGGCGCCTTGTTACTTTCCTCGAGATCTCGCATTATCGCTGAATGTACTCCTCGCTGTGGATCACGAACTCCGGATAGGCATCCGCCCCCAATTCACGTAAGTCCATCCCCTGCCGCTCACCGTCAACATCGACTCGCTGCGGATAGAAGCGATTGAGAAGCCAGTTCAATCCATACGTCAGCGGCAACACGAAGCCGATCAGAGTGGCG
>WNFP01004391.1_pt1 | contig 11358 bp, 10 predicted proteins | sample 5400201 | NCBI WGS metagenome assembly WNFP01 (sample SAMN13153355, study PRJNA577476) | soil metagenome | isolation source: 115 cm saprolite under Madrone tree | place: USA:California | collected 2016-06-14
GGGTTTCAGCCAGCGTGGTCTCCTTTGAAGTCGCCATGCTTATTTGGATCGGTCCACTCTTGCGGCCATTGCCTCCTGTCGCATCACCGCCGACGCTGTTCTCCGAAGAGGAAAGCGTGACCATGCTGAAGCAAGTCCTTGAACGGATGCGGGAAATCGCGGAAGAGTTGAAGCGCATTGCGCGGTCAAAGTGGAAATGAGGCTGTATTCCCGATATGAAGTTGTTTTCGGTGCCTCATTGCCCTTAGCCCTTGGCCATAAAGGTATTCAAGATATGAGGCCATCGCTCGTCAATCCGTTCAACCGAACATGGCGAAAGGATACTTCGTGGATCGCGCCATCGATGATGCTGCTTTCATTCTTGAACGCATTGATGCCCGATGGCCTACGATTGTGAATTCGTTTTCTGCGAAAGAGCCGTCAGCTACTGATTGACGGGTCTTCAGAGGATAGTTTGTCTCAAAAGAGAGTCAGGCTAACCAGCGGCAGCGTTTTCGGTTGAGGCTGAAGTTCAATCGTGTATTCGCGCGAACCGACCACCGTGTCCAGGGCGGGTTGCTGACCCGCTCTCCGGCAAGGACTACGACTCGTGCTGAGCCCAACGTGGACTCCGAGAAGAAGAGCTGCATGGTCACGTTCTGATTTCGGTCTAGAGGCACAGCCCTGAGTCTGTAGGTCTGGCGCTGCCGTTCAATATAAGCGCGACCTGCTGGATGACCCATTCAATCTGAGCGGCGCTGATGTTGGGCAGCGGCATGGTGAACCTCCGGTCGTTCAGCACGCCTATCATGCGTGCGTCACGCAGCATCCCCCCTGATGCCAGGAGTATAATCTGCTCTCGAATCAGAAACGCGCAATGAGCCCCTCCTTCGAGCAAACGCTAATCGAGGTCTGGCGGCAAGCTCTCGATCAGGAAACAGGTGAATGCGGAGAACGGCGATTGAACCACAGTGATGGAGAAGCGGAAAGGTTCTATCGAGATTCGCTGCGATTCCTTAGTTAGCAAGCAGAGCAGCGCGAGAACAGATTGCTTCCCACGGCATCATCAGGATGCAGAAGGGTCACTGAACGTCTTCAGGTGGTGGCGCAGCCTTCTCAACGATTGCTACTTCTCCCTCCGTCAGCCCGTAAAGGCCGTACACAATGTGGTCAATGCGGTTATCAGTCGCGACAATCTGCCGTTTCAGCTTCTCCGATTCGCGCTCGCTCTGAGTGCTTGAAAGCTTCGCCTGCAATGCAAGCATCTGCTTAAGACGGATTTTCGTAGAACTCAGCGACGGCCCGAATCTTGTGACGCTTAGGGAAAGTGCGAAGTACCACTTCGCACTGCTCTGTGCGCGGCCATGCGGTAGGAGCCTTGCGCTTGCGGGTGACGAAAATCGTGGTATCTACCCAAGCATCACGGAAAATGTCATACGGTAGGTTGACGAAAACTCTTGGGTCTGTGCGAGTTGCCATGAATCTTCGCAGCTTGCCGAACTTCGGACCACTGTACCAACCAGTAGGGACTATCATGGACACGAACCCCAGAGGCTTGGCCTTGTCCGTTGCTTGCTCCATGAACAACCCGTAAGTATCCAAGTCTTTTGTCGTTGCTGTGAATGCTTTGCTTAGATATGCGGCCTGTTCTTTCGTCAACGATGCGCCGTATGGTGGGTTCCCCAATACAACATCGAAACCGCCTGACTTCATCGCCTGTGGCAATTCACTTTGCCAGTCAAAAATATCCAACTGAAGGTCATCCTCAGAACTCAACAGCGACATCTGTCCCTGACTCTGAGGTACACGCGAGCCGATGAGAGAATTGTACCGTCGGCGGATTGACGGTTCGCGCCTCAATGGGCTACGGTGATTCCTCGGACCGATCCAGAACACAACCGAGGTGCCCCAATGATTTTCTATCTCCTGGCGATTTCGTTTCCTGAGTGGCGCCCGCACTTTTCCTTCCTTGATACGCCACACGCCAACGAAATGATGGCGCTCCGCTGGCTGCATCTCGTCTTCGGCATTATCTGGATTGGGTTGCTGTATTTTTTCAATCTGGTGCTGACGCCGGCGATGAAAAAGTGTGATCCCCAGCTACGAATCAAAATCTATCCCGAGCTGATGCCCGGCGCGATGGGTTGGTTCCGCTCGTCCGCGCTGGTGACGGTGATCGTGGGATTGCGCTATTTCACGATCCATCTGTCCGCAGACGCGAAACTTGCGGGCGACCGTTCGCTGATTGGCAACTGGTTCGGGTGGTGGCTGCTGGTGTGGGTGGTCGCGTATGTTTTTATTTATGCGCTGCAGCTTCCGGCGAAAGGAATTCTCGATAGCCCCTGGGTGCGCGTGATTGGAGTTTCCACGGTGGTGATCGCAGCGTCGTGGTTGGTGCTCGCGTTGAATGGCGGGCCCAACGTTTCAAACGCGCACCTGGCCATCAGCGTGGGCGGCGGGCTCGGGTTAGTGATGCTGCTAAATACCTGGGGAGTTATCTGGCGCGTCCAGAAGCGTCTCATCGCTTGGGCGCGCACTAGCGCGCAGCAGGGCGTAGCGATGCCGCCGGAAGCAGACCGCTTGATGCGCTGGAACTACCTGACAGCGCGCACGTCGTTCTGGTTGTCGTTTCCGATGCTGTTCTTCATGGGCGCCGCGAGCCACTACCCGTTCCTGAGCACCGTCGCGCGATAGTGGATGCTGGATGCTCCCATGTCTGACGAGAAGAACTATAACGTTTTGACAACGGAAAGCGGCGTGCCCATCAAAGCGTGGACCAAGGGAGTTCAGCTCGAAGAGCAAGCGCGCCAGCAGCTCCTGAACGTGGCCCAGCTTCCTTTTATTTTCAAGTGGGTGGCGGCCATGCCGGACGTGCACTGGGGCATGGGGGCCACGGTCGGCAGCGTGATTCCCACGAAGGGCGCGATCATCCCGGCTGCGGTGGGCGTGGACATCGGGTGCGGCATGATGGCGGTCGAGACGGACCTGAACGCGCGGGATCTCCCCGACAACTTGAAGGGCATGCGCAGCGCGATCGAAAAGGCGGTTCCGCACGGGCGAACGAATCATGGCGGACGCGGGGACGCGGGGGCGTGGCGGGGAATTCCTGCGCGCAACAACGAAGTATGGCAGACGCTCAAGCCGCGCTACGACGCGATTCTGGAAAAACATCCGAAGCTGGATCGCGGCAATCATTCGAATCACCTCGGCACGCTGGGCACCGGCAACCACTTCATCGAAGTGTGCCTGGATGAAGCGGAAAATGTGTGGTTCATGCTGCACAGCGGCTCGCGCGGCGTCGGCAACCGCATGGGGAGCTACTTCATCGATGTCGCGCGCAAGGACATGCAGAAATTTTTCATCAACCTGCCGGACAAGGACCTGGCGTATCTCTCGGAGGGCACGGAGCACTTCGACGACTACGTGGAAGCCGTCGAATGGGCGCAGGACTTCGCGCGCTGGAACCGCCACCTGATGATGGAGCAGATCGTGGGCGCGGTCCGCGATTCCAGCGAGGTACGGCCGTTCGCCGCCGAGCTGAAAGCCATCAACTGCCACCACAACTACGTCGCGCGCGAACGGCACTACGGCCAGAACATCCTGGTCACGCGCAAGGGCGCAGTGCGCGCCCGAGAAGGCGACATGGGAATCATTCCCGGCAGCATGGGAGCGCGTTCCTACATTGTTCGCGGCAAGGGAAGTCTGGAAAGCTTCACGAGCTGCAGCCACGGCGCGGGGCGCGCGATGTCCCGCACGGAAGCCAAGCGGCGCTTCAGTGTGGAAGACCACAAGCGAATGACTGCGGGCGTGGAATGCCGCAAGGATGCCGAGGTCATCGACGAAACGCCGGCGGCGTACAAACCGATCGAGGCGGTGATGGCGGCGCAGAGCGATCTGGTGGAAATCGTCCACACCTTGCGTCAAGTCGTTTGTGTAAAAGGCTGAGCTGGGAACGAAAATGAAAAGGGAGGCGAGCCAGGTCGTCCCGCCTCCCTTCTTTCCCCTCTCGGGGAACCCGGCCAGTCAGACGGAGGGCGACTAGCCGGTCGTGTGTTGGCCTGCCTATATAATCCCGAAATCCAGAAAAAAGTTCCTGAGAAACCGAAAAAAATGAATAGAATTACGGTGGAAATCCGGCGCCTGCTGTCCGGCGCGACACCCATGCCACGACCCTTACACCTCAGCCCCGATAACATATTGCGTTTTCTGCAAGTTAGAAGCGAGCCCGCGTCTGCGAGCGAGATCCTGGAGGGTCTCCACTTGAAAAAGACCGACAATCGCCCGCTGTTCAAGATGCTTTCAAAGCTCCGGAAGCGCGGCGCCATCGAGGAATTGCCCGGCGGACGATACCGGCTTCCAAGCCGCAAATCTGAGCGGGAGAGGCCCCGCCAGCAACAGCCGCAGGACGCGATGCGGCCTGCGCAACGCTCGGGCCTCGCGGATCACGATGAAATAAAAGGAAGGCTGGTGCTTCACCACGACGGCTATGGGTTCGTGGTACCGGATTCACCGATGCCGCAACTCGACGGCGATGTATTCATCCCGCGCGGCGGGATCCAAGACGCCATGCACGGCGACCAGGTACTGACAAAGATTCAGCGTTTGGGCGGCGTCACCGGCGCACAGCGTGCGGAAGGCCGCATCATTCGAATCCTTGGCCGGGCACATCCGACGGTGGTGGGTTTGTTTCGCTACGGCCCGCAACAAAATGTGGTGCTGCCTTACGATGTTCGAATCCAACACGAGGTGGTGATTCCGCGCGGCAGCGAATTGACGCCGGGGCTGTGGAAGAAGCTGGGCTTCAGCGGCGCGGATGAAACCAGCCTCCGATTGAGACGCATACCGCGGCTGGATGAACTGGACGGAGCCGTGGTAGACGTGGAGTTGCTGCGTTATCCGCAAGGAGGCGCATCGGCGACCGGACGGGTTATCGAAATTCTCGGGCGTCCCGGCGAGCTCGGTGTGGACACCGAAATCATCATCCGCAAGCATCATCTCCCGCATGTATTCTCCGGCGAAGCTCTGGATGAAGCGGAGCATGGTGCGAAGCCCGTGAGTGAAACTCCGCGTGAGGGCCGCGAAGATTTCCGCCACTTGCCGATCGTCACCATCGATGGAGAGACCGCGCGCGATTTCGACGACGCCGTCTACGTAGAGCATCGCGCCGATGGCGGCTGGCACCTGCAAGTTCACATCGCCGATGTAGCGCACTACGTTCGAACGGAGAACGCTCTCGACCGCGAGGCGCGTCTCCGCGGCACCTCCGTTTACTTCCCGGATCGCGCCGTCCCGATGCTTCCGGAAGCCCTTTCGAATGGCATGTGTTCGCTCAAGCCGCACGAGGATCGCCTGGTCATGAGCGCGCTCATGGAATTCAACGCCGCCGGGCACATGAAAGCGTCGCGCATGACATCCGGCGTCATCCGCTCCGCCGAGCGCATGACCTACACGAACGTCAACAAGGTCCTTGAAGGCGACGCTGAAATGACGGAGCGCTACGCCGTGCTGGTCGAACGCTTCCGCGAAATGAAAGAACTGGCGCTGCTTCTCAATGCCCGCCGCACCGAGCTCGGTTCCATCGATTTCGATCTGCCCGAACCGGTCATCGAATTCGACGACGAACAGCGCATGACGAATATCACACGCAGCGAGCGAAACATCGCGCACCGGCTCATTGAAGAGTTCATGCTGGCCGCGAATCGTGCGGTCGACAGCTACCTCCTGCGGCGCGGCATCGAATCGCTGCATCGCGTTCACGAGAAGCCTGACGCGCGCAAAGTCCTTGAGTTCGAAGAGCTGGCCCGCGCCTTCGGTTACTCACTCGGCGTCGAAGACTTGCACCAGCGCGAAGTCGCCGTTCGCCATGGACGCGTCCCGGCGCCCGCGAAAGCCGGCCGGCCCGACTCCTACGGCCACGGCCGTGAACGCGGCATGAAGGTGGCGCTTCCGGGCGGCGAGCTGCGCATCACGCCGCAGCACTACCAGCGCCTGATTCGAAAAGTTATCGGCAAGCCGGAAGAACGGATTGTTTCCTATCTCATGCTGCGTTCTTTGAAGCAGGCGCGCTACGCCGCTGAGCCGCTCGGCCATTTTGCGCTGGGGTTCGACGAGTACACGCATTTCACTTCGCCCATCCGGCGGTATCCAGACCTTATCGTGCATCGCATTCTGAAGTGGGCTCTCGAGCATCCAAAAGAGGCCCCGGCCTCCGCAAAAAACCATATTGCCGCATTGTCAGGAGCGGAGGCGACGCTCTATTCGCACAAGAATCTTGAAGAAATCGCTTCCGAAACGTCCGAGGCGGAACGCCGCGCTAATGGCGCCGAGCGCGAACTGATGGACTGGAAGACGGCTCAATTCATGGAGGAGCACCTCGGCGAAGAATACGATGGGTTAATCATTTCCGTGCAGAAGTACGGCTGTTTTGTGGAACTTTTCGAGGTCTTCGTGGAAGGCCTGCTGCCCATCGGGGCGCTCGAGGAATTCGCGGGCGCGCGATGTGCTATTCGTGAACGAGATCACGCCATCGTGGCCTTGCAGGGTGGCGGCGGCCGCGGAGCCCCCGGGACGCGCCGAAGCCGCGGCGCAAAACCCCGCCAACTCGAATGGCACCTTGGCGACAAAGTTCGCGTACGCGCGGAACGGATCGACCCAATGCGGAAACGCGTCGAGTTTGCGCTGGTAGAGAAGAATTAGAGAAGGAATCCCGAGAATTCAGCGTACTGCAGCATTAGAAGCGTGAAGCGCGTTCATCATCCGCCGCACGGGCCGCGTCACCACGGCAGCAAATTTGGCCAGCGGATACCAAAAACGGCTGTGCAGCGAGAGCTGGGAGATGAAAAGTCCGAGAGCAAGCTGGCGCGGCGCATCAAGATCAATTCGCCGGCCACCCCGGTAGATGCGCATCACTCGGCCCAAGAGTTCCTGCTCCTGGACGACGCCATCGGAGGTCGGGTGGGCGTCGCCTTTGGAGAAAAGTTGGGAAGCATTCAGCGACCCGCGCTTCTTGACAATGCGGTGAACTAAGAGGCGATTTTGGCGGCGGAACAACACGACGTCGCCGCAGCGCACATTTTCAATGGAGATTTGCCGGATCATGGCAATATCTTTGGGCCGCACCCAGGGCTGCATGCTGGTACCGTGAACCCGCAGGGAAATCCGGCCACGCCGCTTCAAAGCGCCCGCAATGCACAGCACATCGTCGGCACGGCGTTCTCCGCCGATCCGATGGGTCTTTGTTCCCTGGTCTTTCCGATTCTTCATCAAACCTCACTGCTTGAAATCCGCCGAATATGCCTGTATGTTTCGAACTTCCAGAGAGACGCAAAAACACACGAGCGTCAAATGCAAGCACGCCTCTTGCAGGCCCGTCCCGAACTAGATAAATCCCGGAGATGTCGTTCGAGGTTAAGACTGTTCCAACTTATGGTAACAGGTTGGCCTCTATGCGGAGAATGGTCAATGGGCTGCAAGTACTTGCTTGTCCAAAGCTACAGTGCTCAATCAAAACAGTTTAAGGAAGGTTAGCGCGTTCACGAAAGGAACAACAACCAACAGGGGGCCCGGTCGTTCGGCGCTGGGCAACGCCGGTGCTCCTAGTTTGCCTCCAACTGGAATTTCTGTAACCCAACCACCGCACCATCCAGTGAAACTTGTACCGTCCACTCCCCGGCAAGCTGCCTCTGAGTGATAAAGGTTCCGGCCACCGGCATGGCGTCGATGACAGTTGGCGAACCCAGTGTGCTCTCGGGTACTCCAAATCCTTGTGAAATTGTTTGGTAAACCACTCCGTTGGGGAGGAGGACCGCTAGCTGTTGTGTGTGTGTCCCACCAGGAACATTTTGCCAGTCCACGTTCACGGTCAAATCCCGCATGGATGCGAGACTGAAATTGGTAGTATTAACACAGCCAAGAGCAGCGCTGTCGCATAGTCGAACGGCCATGGCGAGAGGCGCAGGTTGTGGCGCCACAATCATGATTGGAGAGTTCATCGCGCAACCGCCGATGGCAATCATGATGCTTCCCAGAACCGGTAAGAACAGCGATGGAAGCCGAAGTTGTCTTTTCATTGAACTCATTTCATTGCCTGCTTAGAACGGAATCGCAAAGGCGTAACACCGGCCGTCCGATGCCGACGCCAACGCCAGCGACAGGAGGGTATCAATTCCCACATCGCCGACCGTAACGCTGGTATTTAACAAACGCTGTTTTCCATCGACGCCAGTTGCCAAATCCAGTTCGTGAATCTTTCCATCGCCGCCGCCGACATAAACTTTGGTCAATCCTGAATAAGTCAGTGGCGCCGAAGGATTATTAATCGCTGTTCCGCCCCAGAACTTCGTGAATGTTCCTCCGCCTGGCAGGCAAGGATTGGTCAGACAAGAAAACTGGTAAGACCACACTTGCGAGTTTGTAGTGAGGACCACGGTGTAGGGCATGGAAGCCGTAGCCACGGCGGGGGAATTCTTTACGCCGCCATCGCCAGGATTGATGGAGCCCAGCGTGCTGCCGGTGACCGGGTCGATAGCCGTCAGCGCACCACCGTTAACCGAAACAAACAAGACATCGGATTGCGGCGAGAGCGTGGGGCTGTAGTCAATGGGACCGAGCTTCGCGGAAAAAAGGACCACGCCGGTATTAGGGTTCAGCTTCCAGAGACTCGGCTGAGAAGTTCCACCGTTGCTGCGGCTGGTCACCCAGATGGCGCCGTTCACATAGTCCACCGAGGGCGCGGAACTGATGATGTCGAGACTGGGGTTGAGGCCACCTCCCGTGAAAGTCCACACCGTGGCTCCAGAGTTTCCATTCAAACCAAAAATCTGATTGGCGCTGGTAGAACCGGCGTTGTGTGTGCCCACTACAACGAGATCTTGTGCCAATATATAGCTCGCGCCGCTGAAGAGTTTTGCCTGGATTCCGGCGCTGGCAACAAAAGGGACGCTGCTGGGACTCACGACCCAATCTAGGGAGCCCGTATCCGTATTTGCGGCGTAGACGAAATTGTCTTGCGCTGGAACGTAAGCGACGTTGTGTCCGATGGAGTCGTCGGGACCATCGATCAGCACCGGCCGGCCCGCGACTGCCCCTCCGATGCCAATAGGCGGAGCCACCGGCGCGCCGGTTTGAGGATTGAGATCAAACATTAGCGCATTGCTGGCAGTCACCACGCTTGCTCCCGGATCCACGCCCGGAGAAGAGAGCGAGCCTGCCAACGTGTTGAAAACCCAGGCAGCATGGTAAGGCGCAGTGGCGCTTGGAACGGCCGTCACCTCAGGCACGATCGCGGACCCGTTTGCCGAGCACGCCCCCGTACCGCTGGTCGCCGTCCCGCATTCGGTCGAGTAATTTGTCGCGGCGTCCAGCGCAAAAACTTTATAGAAATAAAGATGGTCGTTGGTCAGGCCGCCGCACACGCCGCTATCGGTAAATGTGGTCGCGCTGGAAGTGCTTACAAATACGACCACGTCGTTGTTGCTGCCGATCGTGCTGCACTGGCTATAGGTGGTTCCGTCGGCAGGGACAGAGGCAGCCGCCACGGCCTTATCCTGCTGGCGCAAAATGAGCACGCCCGTATAAGCTTCCAGAACCGTTGACCCGCTAATCGGTGTTGGATTTGTCCACGAGAGTGCCACGCTGCCGTTGCCCGCCGCAGCATTTAAGCTCGAAATTTGCTGGAGGAACGTCAAGGCAATCTGTGGATTGTTCGTTGCAGCTTCACGAGAGTTGATGTTGATGCCTGTCGCATCGTTACCGTGTGTCTGGTTCTGCAAGAAAAGGTGTCCAAAATTCTGTGTCCCGCTGTACCAGCTCTGCGCATCCGCCGTGATGTCCCACGCATGGTAAATTCCAACGTCAGTTGTATTGTTCGGTGTCAGTGAAGACGATGCTGTCGCATTGTAGACGCCGCCTGCTGTAGCCCATGCTGTCGTCGCCAGCCGATTAGCCCAAGTCGCGCCGGACTCTGTCCACAAGCTGGTCAGTAGGTGCGCTTCATAAATGAACCCGGCCTTATTGATCGAAGAAACAAAAAGATTTATCTTCGCTTGTTTCACGCCGATGCTCGGCAACGAAGTCAAGTCAAATTGGATCAGTGCTCTGACCGGATTTGCACCAGAGTTTTTTCCAGCAACGTTTAGGTTTGTGGCGGTCCCAAAATTGGACGTTGTGGCGCTTGAGTCTATGTAGGTGTCCCCACCGCGCGTTGCCGCCGTCGTCAGTGTCAGAGTTTTCTGCTCTCGTGCCGCCACAGGACTGCAATCCCAGGCCGCACTCAACAGCAGGGCGAGGAGCAGTCTCTTTTTCAATTTATCGCTAACTTTCATGACCAATCTTTCCTTGCGACTATGGTGCCTAAATGGGAAGGGATGGCAGTTCCAATCGGGAACAGGCGTGCTGTATCGGCACTGTTTCAAGCGTAGTCTGTTTCACTGTGGGATGGTCAATGGAACCTTCGGCCTACTTGTCCAATTGCATAGCTGGAGTGGACTTTCTCGAGAACTAGTCTATTAACCAAGAGCTACTTCGTCGTCGCCCTTGGGTCAGTTTCAAGACCGGCGCGGAGCACCGTTGCAGACGCCGCCCTGACCCGGCAATTTGCCGCAGGCCAACGCCAGCGTTTCGTAAATCGGTTCCGACACCACGCTCGGTTTCGTGTACGGCTTCTTTCCGCCGGACGCTTGGGGAGAGTTCTTATTGTCTTCAGGCATTCTGTGTTCCCTTAGTCTGAACTAGAATCCGCAGCAATAGAAGCAAATTCGCCCTCGGTTGCAGCCTGAACCGATGCAGCGGCTTGTTTTAGATGAAGCGCGCTAACGGGATCGTCTACACCTGCCAGTCTCGCTTTCTCTTCTGCGAGAGCACAGGCGCGCTCGTAAGCCCCAAGCATATCTCCGCCTTCCATCAGCGCCAGGCCGGGGCACCGTTCGCAGTAACTGCGTATTTCGCATTGCGAACAGATGGGAAGCTGGCTCTCGCGAATACTGCGCAGACGTTCGAGCTGCGGCGCGTGGTACCAGATATCCTCGAATTTTTCTTGCCGCAGATTTCCGGCTGCCTGGGGCAATTGCACGCAGGGAAACACATCACCGTAAGGTGAAATGTAACAACTATTGTGGCCCGCGCTGCACGGCAGGTCTTCGTAAGCCGCGTTCTCGATGCCACTCGATACGGCGCTGCCGAACGTGGAGGGCGATGCGCTTATGGCGCTGGATGCTTGCGCGGTAGGTTGCGGCCTGCAGGCGTTGAGCACAGGATCTCGTAACACCGGTAGAAGTGAGGAGACCGATGCGCGGTGCTCCAACGGCCCGCTTGAGCCATCCATCATCGGAGTAATGGTCAGATCCAGAATGTAGGGAACACCCAGTTTCTCCGCGAGGTCCA
>WNFP01004394.1_pt1 | contig 11358 bp, 6 predicted proteins | sample 5400201 | NCBI WGS metagenome assembly WNFP01 (sample SAMN13153355, study PRJNA577476) | soil metagenome | isolation source: 115 cm saprolite under Madrone tree | place: USA:California | collected 2016-06-14
CATGGCAGTACGCTCGGTTTTTCGAGCGGATTCACCATTATGGACCGCGAAGATCAAAAAGATTTGATCAATGCGGTCGTCGCAAGCGCGGGAATTGATCCGAAGGAGATTCGGTTCCCGAAAGGCGATGTGCTCGCCGAGATCTTTAGTTTCGTCGTCAATACCGAGAAACCGCTTGAAGAGTTGCTCGCGGAAAAATTTCCGTATTTCCTGCCGTTGCTCGACAAGATTAAAGACGTCCAGGCCCGCTATGACCGAAAGAAAAAAGCGACCAACTCGATCGACTTCGATGATTTGCTCGAAAAGACGTTGTTGATGTTACAACAACACGAAGGAATCGCGGCATTTTATCGGCGGCAATTTCAATTCATTCTTGTCGATGAATATCAAGATACGAACAAAATACAGGCTGATCTCATTGATACGCTGGCGCTGGATCACAAGAACGTGATGGTCGTTGGCGATGACGCCCAGTCGATCTATTCATGGCGCGGCGCGAATTTTCAGAACATTCTCGAATTTCCAAAACGCTATCCGGACGCACGGGTCTTCAAGATCGAGATGAATTACCGCAGCGTCCCGGAAATTCTGGAAGTCGCGAACGCTGCGATCGCCGCCAACGTTCAACAGTTCCACAAACGTTTGAGCGCAACGCGCGAATCAAACGCCGTGAAGCCGGCGCTCGTCGCGCTCAATGATGGCGCCGAGCAGGCGCAATTCGTCGCCCAACGAATTCTGGAACTGCGCGATGAAGATGTCGATCTTAACGAGATCGCCGTGCTCTACCGCGCGCATTATCACGCGATTGAATTGCAACTGGAGCTCTCGCGCCGCGGAATTCCGTATCAAATCACCAGCGGGATCCGTTTTTTCGAGCAGGCGCACATCAAGGATGTCACGGCGTTTATTCGATGCATAGCGAACCCGCGCGACGAGGTCGCATTTAAACGAATGGTGAAATTGCTCCCCGGCGTTGGCAATCGCAGCGCAGAAAATCTCTGGAACGCGTGGGAGAGGTCGCTGCACGAACGAGGCGAAATTACATCGTGGGCTGAGCGTTTACTCGTTATGAATGTGAGCGCGAGAGCAAAAAAAGCTTGGGAGCAGCTAGCGCATACGCTCGATGAGATCGCGCCGCGGGGACAGCCCAACCCGCCGTCGGAAATGATCACATCGATTGTCGAAGCGATTTACGATGACTACGCAAAGGTGAATTTTACAAACTATGAGCTGCGCCGTGAAGATTTGAATCAACTCGCCGTGTTTGCGCGCCAATTTAAAGACGTGCACGAATTTCTCGCGCAGCTGGCGCTCATCAGCAATGTCGATGCAGAGGCTGTGCCAAATCAAACCGCCGAGAAGGAGGCGGTCAATCTTTCCACCGTGCATCAAGCCAAGGGACTCGAATTCAATACCGTGTTCATCATTTGGTTGACTGACGGTATGTTTCCGAGCAGCCGCTCGCTCGACACACGCGACGCGATCGAGGAAGAGCGGCGACTGTTTTATGTGGCGATCACCCGCGCGCGCAATGAGCTTTATCTCACTTTTCCGCACATGCGATTAAGTGGAGGCTACGGCGACGTTTTCCAGCGACCGTCGCGCTTTCTGCAGGAAATTCCGAACAAACTGGTGGAAGACTGGCAGGTGCAGAGAAAATGACGAAGCACGAATCACTGATGTCGAAGGAAGTCCGAATGTTCAAATGATCGAAGGTGCACCGATGTTTCTTTCGTCATTCGGATTTCGTCATTGTTTCGTCATTTTCCTGTGAACCTATCGCCGGACAAAAAGATCGGTGGCGTGCTTGCGCCACTTTTTGCGCTGCGAGGGGAAAACGACCTTGGCATCGGCGACCTCGGTGCTCTGCGAGAGTTTATCGATTGGTCCGCCGGAATTGGATTTAGACTTGTCCAGCTCTTGCCGATCAATGAGACCGGAGCCGACAACAGTCCATACAACGCCATTAGCGCAATGGCGATTGAGCCAACCACATTGCAGCTTGCGGCTAACTCTCCAGAAGACTTAACGCGCGATGATTTTAATTCGGTCATGGCGGATGTCGATCTTGCGAGACTGCGGCGTGGTGAGGTGAAATATCGACAGGTCAAAAAACTGAAACGGCGTTTGCTTGAGAAAGCATTCGCAAATTTCTGCGGCCATGCCGAAAAAAAACTGCAATTGGAGTTTGAGAAATTCTGCAAAGAAGAAGCGGAATGGCTCAATGATTACGCGTTCTTCCGTGTTCTAATGGAGGAGAACGACGAGAGCGCTACGTGGACCAGATGGTCAGCCGAACATCAATCCATTGAGAGAGCGCGCGACTGGCTGCACGATCTGCCGCAAGATCGACAGGCAGCCCTGCGGAATCGACAAAATTTCTTCTGCTATGTGCAGTGGATAGCCCATAAACAATGGCGTCAGATCAAACTTTATGCTGAAGAATGCGGAGTTGCATTGATGGGCGATATTCCATTTGGTGTCAGTTACTACAGCGCAGACGTTTTCGCGCGTCCGGATGAATTCGCGCTCGACTGGTCCGGGGGCGCACCTCCCGAACCATATTTTAAGGATGACGAGTTTACGCAGAAATGGGGACAAAATTGGGGGATTCCTCTCTATCGCTGGGACCGGATGCGTGCGAACAACTTCGAATGGTGGCGCGAGCGTGTACGGGCCATCAGACGCATTTTCCACCTCTTTCGCATCGATCACGTGCTCGGATTTTATCGCATCTACGCATTTCCCTGGCGACCGCGGAAGAACAAACAATTTTTGCCGCTTGATTGGCAAGAAATGCTCGCGCGAACTGGCGGTCGCGCGCCGCATTTCGCACCACGTGACGACGAAACGTCCGAAAACTGCGACGCGAATAAGCGGGAGGGCGAGGAATATTTGCGCGTTGCTCTGGCAGAGGCTGGCGCAACGCGCGTGATTGGCGAAGACCTTGGCGCCGTTCCTGATTATGTGCGACCGAGCCTGCGCTCGCTCGGCATCGCGGGATTCAAGATTCCGCAATGGGAAGTTTACCATGAACAAGTCACGCCGGGAGAAAAGTATGAGCAGCTTTCCGTTGCGACTTACACAACCCACGATCACAAACCCATCCGCGCTTTGTGGGAGGAAGCTTTCGAGCGTTCCGCGGCTACGTCGGAACAATCGAAATTCGAATTGGCCAAAATCGCACTGTTCGCCGGCTTCGATCCAAAGATCGACAAGATCGATTTCGAAAAGGATTTGTATCCGGCGATCATGGAAGCGCTTTTCAAAAGCGAGGCCTGGATTGCCATCGTGATGATCACCGATCTGCTGGCGCGCAGATACCGGTTCAATGTTCCCGGCACTCCGGCAAATTTAAATTGGAGACGGCGAATGCAAAGAAATGTCGCACAGCTTCGCTCCAGCCGAAACGTGCAAGCACGAATGCGGTTGATTCGTGACCTACTCGAGAAGAGCGGAAGGATCTAGCTGTAGATAAACTTGGTTGGATGGGATCCGCACGTTGCGTCCCGTTATGTGTAGGGGCATGACGGACTATGTCCCTTCCAACTCAGTACCGATAATGCTCTGACTTGAACGGGCCGTCGACGGGAACACCGAGATAGTCGGCTTGTTGTTTTGTCAGCCTGGTCAGTTTGACACCGATTTTTTGCAGGTGCAGGCGCGCGACTTCTTCGTCGAGTTTTTTCGGTAAGACGTAAACGCCGGGCTTGTAGGTGTCGCGATTTTTCCACAGATCGAGCTGGGCGAGCACCTGATTTGAAAATGAATTCGACATGACGAAGCTCGGATGGCCGGTGGCACAGCCAAGATTTACCAATCGGCCCTCGGCGAGCAGAAAAATCTCGTGGCCATCAGGGAACGTGTACTTGTCCACCTGCGGTTTGATGTTAGTACGCTTCACGCCTTTCGCGGAGTTCAGCGCATCCACCTGAATCTCGTTATCGAAGTGGCCGATATTGGCGACGATCGCCTGGTCTTTCATTCGCTCCATGTGCGCGAGCGTGATGATGTCGAGGTTACCAGTGGCGGCGATGTAAATGTCGCCGCGGCCGAGCGTGTCCTCAAGAGTAGTGACCTCATAGCCTTCCATCGCAGCCTGCAACGCGTTGATCGGATCGATCTCGGTAATGACGACGCGGGCGCCCTGGCCGCGCAAGGAGTGCGCACAGCCTTTGCCGACATCGCCGTAGCCGCACACGACAGCGACTTTGCCGCCGATCATGACGTCGAGCGCGCGGTTCAATCCATCGACCAGCGAATGTCGACAGCCATAGAGATTGTCGAACTTCGATTTGGTGACCGAATCGTTGACATTGATCGCGGGAACGAGCAGCCGATTTTCCTGATGCATCTTGTAAAGCCGATGCACGCCGGTGGTCGTTTCTTCGGACACGCCGCGCCAGTCTTTTACGATCTCATGCCAGCGGTACGGATTCTCCCGCTGAACTTCCAGAAGTAAGTCTTTGATCACTTGTTCTTCCTTGTTCGCGGACTTGATCTTTGCCCAATCGCTACCTTCTTCGAGTTCGTAACCTTTATGAATGAGCAACGTGGCGTCACCGCCATCATCGACCACGAGTTGTGGTCCCGTGTCATTCGGGTGCGAGAGCGCTTGATAAGTGCACCACCAGTATTCTTCGAGACTTTCGCCTTTCCACGCGAAGACTGAGACGCCGGATTTCGCAACCGCCGCCGCAGCATGATCCTGCGTTGAAAAAATATTGCAGCTGGCCCAGCGAACGTTCGCGCCAAGATCGATAAGTGTTTCGATAAGAACGGCGGTTTGAACGGTCATGTGCAGCGAACCGGTCACACGCACACTCGCGAGCGGCTTGTGCGGAGCATACTTCTCGCGGATCGCCATTAGTCCCGGCATTTCCTTTTCCGCGATGGAAATTTCCTTGCATCCCCATTCCGCCAGATTGATATCGCGAATCTTGTAATCGCTTTTCGTCGGAGCAATTGTCGATATTTTCATTTTGGCTGAACCTGAATGTTTCCTCCAGAAACTAGCTTGCCACTTTCTTTAGCTCTTGTGCTTTGTCGGTTCGCTCCCAAGTGAGCGCATCCAGATCATCGATGCGACCGAAATGACCGTAATTAGTTGTCTTGCGATAAATCGGTCGAAGCAAATTAAGCTGTTTGATAATGTCAGCGGGTTTGAAATTGAATACTTCCCAGATCGCGCGCTCCAATTTTTGCTCATCCACTTTGCCGGTACAGAAGGTATCGACGCTAACGCTTACCGGTTCTGGATGACCAATCGCATAGGCGAATTGGACTTCGCAACGGTCCGCCAATCCGGAAGCAACCACATTTTTGGCGATCCAGCGTCCCATATAAGCAGCGCTGCGATCCACCTTGCTCGGATCCTTGCCCGAAAATGCGCCGCCGCCATGTCTGCCCATTCCGCCGTAGGTATCGCAGATAATCTTGCGTCCGGTGATTCCGGCGTCGCCTTCGGGTCCTCCGATTACAAACCGGCCGGTAGGATTAATCAAATACGTCGTCTTTTCATCCAGCCATTCCGAAGGCATGACTTTTTTGATTAAGAGTTCGATTAAGGTTTCGCGCACTTCTTTTTGTTTCACATCAGCGGCATGCTGCGACGAGACAACCACGGTGGTGGCGCGAATCGGTTTGTAGCCTTCGTATTCAATCGAGACTTGTGTCTTGGCATCCGGACGTAGCCATGGGATTTCACCGGACTTGCGCAATCGTGTGAGCTCGCGCCCGAGTTTATGTGCGAACGAAATCGGTGCCGGCATGAGCTCAGGGGTTTCGTTGCAGGCAAAACCAAACATCAAGCCTTGATCTCCGGCCCCTTGCTCGGCAGTGCCTTTGCCTTCGGCCGCCGCTTGATCGACGCCCTGCTTGATATCGCGCGATTGCTCGGTCATTTCGCAAATCACCCGGCAGGTATCGGCGTGAAAAATGCAATCGCCGTTTACATATCCAACGCTGCGAATTGCGTCGCGAACCCGCTCTTCGAAATCAAACTTCGCATTGCTCGTAATCTCCCCGGCGAGAACAACGAGATTGCCTTTGGCGAGCGTCTCGCAAGCGACGCGGCTCAGCGGGTCTTGGTCGAGACAGGCGTCGAGGATGTAATCGCTGATGGTATCGCAAACTTTGTCAGGATGACCTTCGGTGACCGATTCGGAGGAAAAGATGTAACGATGCGACATGGGAAAAATCGAAATCTGAACCGAAGCTTAAACCTGAATCCTGAAACCTGAACTCGGAAAAGTCAGGCAGTCAACATATTGACCAATCATGATACGTCGATATATCGTTGGGCGATACGATGGCGTCAACGATTAATTTCCTGCGACTGCTCGCGGACCCAACCCGCTTGCGCCTGCTCCTTCTTCTCGAGCAGGAAGAGCTTTCGGTAGCGGAGCTGCAACAAATTCTGGGCATGGGGCAATCGCGCATTTCAAGTCACCTCGCGCAACTCAAGCGCGCCGGTGTAGTCGAAGATCGCCGGGCCGGAAAAAATGTTTACTACGGCGCCAGCGAAAACGGAGAGGGTTCCCGGCGGGCGCGTGTCGCGGAGTTGAGCCGGACGCTTGCGCGCGAGCTGCCGGAAACGTCGCGCGATCGCACGAGCCTCAAGCTTGTTCTACGCAAACGCCAGGACAAGGCGCGAGAATACTTCGATGAGCTCGCGGGAAAATTTGGCCGGAGGTATTGCCCGGGGCGATCGTGGCAGGCTCTGGCCCACGCTCTCATAACGCTGCTCCCACGGCTCACCGTAGCGGACCTTGGAGCCGGCGAAGGCACGCTTTCACAGTTGCTAGCCAAAAACGCGCGCAAAGTTATCGCAATTGATAATTCGCCGAAAATGGTCGAATTCGGATCCAAACTCGCAAAAAAGCACGGCTTCAAGAATCTCCAATACCGGCTCGGCGATATCGAAGATCCGCCAATCGCGAAAAACAGTGTCGATCTTGCTATTCTGAGCCAGGCATTGCATCACGCCATTCATCCGCAGCGGGCCATCGCGGCCGCGCACCAGATTTTGAAGCGCGGCGGCCGGTTGGTGATTCTCGATCTTTTGAGCCATCGGTTCGAACGAGCACGTGAGTTATATGCCGACCATTGGCTCGGATTTAGCGAAGTGGAGTTGCATCAATTTTTGGAAAAAGCCGGCTTTCGGGAAATCGAAGTGAGCGTCGTCGCGCGTGAGAAGCAGAGTCCGCATTTTCAAACGGTGTTTGCTACAGGCGTGAAATGAACGCGGGGCTTCGTTTTCGTGTCTGTACCTTCGCCGTTGAACTATAATCGAGAAAATCCCGAATCTCTTGTTATGAACGGCTTCTTCGAAGAGGTGAAGCGGCGCAAGGTTTACCGCGTCGCAGCGGCTTATGTCATCGCTGCTGGCGGCATTATTCAACTAGCCTCTGCCGCCTTTCCAGCTTGGGAATTGCCAAACTGGGCGCTGCGTTTTGTGATCGTGCTGTTACTGATCGGGTTTCCAATCGCGCTGATCCTCGCATGGGCTTTTGATGTCACGGCGCAAGGTATAAAGACGACGCCGACGGCTCTGCCAGGAACGCACCGTCGGCGCAACGTGATTATGCTTGTCGCAACAGGCGTGATCGTTTCGGCGGTCGCAGGATTCTTTCTCCTGCCCCGCGCTTCCGCGCGCAAGATCGACAAATCGATCGCGGTGCTGCCATTCGAAAACCTGAGCGATGAAAAAGAGAACGCCTATTTCGCCGACGGTATCCAGGATGACGTGCTCACCAATCTGTCGAAGATTGGCGATCTCAAAGTGATTTCCCGTACCTCGGTTATGCCATATCGGGGGAAAGCATCCAACCTTCGTGAAATCGGGAAGGCGCTGGGTGTGGCAACCATTCTCGAAGGCAGCGTTCGCCGCATTGGCAATCGGGTGCGCGTGAACGTGCAATTGATTAACGCCGAGAACGACGAGCACATTTGGGCGGAGGATTATGATCGCGACCTAACCGATGTATTCGCGATCCAAACCGATCTCGCGAAAAAAATCAGTGGCGAACTGCAGGCTAAATTGTCACCCGCTGAAAAAGCGCAAATGGAGCGCAAGCCTACGGAAAATGGCGAAGCTTATCTCGCCTTTGTCCAGGCAAATAATCTCGGGTGCGCCTTTGAGGATTTCGACAAACTGAAACAAAGTGAGCAGCTTTACGATCGCGCCGTTCAACTTGACCCTAATTTTGCGGTCGCCCTGGCGCGCTCCTCGCTGTTGCAAAGTTGGATCGTGCACAATTTCGACCGCACGTCGGAGCGCCGCGAAAAAGCGCGTGCTCTTGCCGAACGCGCTCTGCAATTGCAGCCCGACCTGCCGGAGGCGCATCTGGCCGTGGGATACTCATATTATTACGGCGATAACAACTATGACGCGGCTCTGAGAGAATTCGAAATCGCCCAGCGCGGATTGCCTAACGAATCGGACGCCTATCTTGCCATCGGCGCGATCCAGCGCCGACAAGGAAAATGGGCCGAATCGACTGCCAATCTTGAAAAGGCTGTTGGTTTAAATCCGAAAGACATTTGGTCGCTGCAAAATCTCACTTTCAATTACGCGATGCTGCGAAATTACGACGTGGCTTACAAAACCATCGACCGCGCGCTCGCCCTTGACCCCAACGCGTTAGAACCTTTGGAGGTTAAGTCCAAACTGGCCATCGCTGAGAAAGGAGATTTTAGCGTCGCAGAGAAAGCATTTGAGGCCGTGAAATCGATCCCCATGACCAACGAGCAGAAAGCGAAGATCACCAGTGAGCGCGCGGACGTCCTTATCTTGCAACGTAAGTACAGAGAAGGATTGCAGGAAGCGGAAAGCCTGCCGGACGACATGCTTGCGAGTTTTTCGAAAGGCCTGGGTGGCAAATATTATCTCATCGGGTTTGTGCGAAAAGCGCTTCAGGACGAAGCCGGCGCGCGAACCGCGTTCCTGAAAACGAAAGAGCTCCTCGACGCACAATTAAAACAGAGTCCCGATTCGCCGGACGTGCATATTTTGCTCGCAAAAGTACTCGCTTATCTCGAAGAAAAAGACGCCGCGCTGGCTGAAGCGCAACGCGCCACCGAATTGCTTCCGGAGAGCAAAGACGCCTTTGGCGGTCCGGAAATTGCGGCTGGGGTAGCCGAAGTTCACGCCATTCTTGGCGATAACGGTCGCGCGATCGAAATTCTGGATGGATTGTTGAGCCGACCGAGCGGTGTCACCGTGCAGGGTCTGAAAATAAATCCGATTTGGGACCCGTTGCGAAACGATCCACGGTTTCAAGCTTTGCTGAACAAACACGGTGCCGAAGCTTAGGGTCGCCGTCCTTTTCCTGGCCGTTGCGACGACGGCGCGCGGGAATTGGACAATTCTCTCGGCCGATTCAGAGGCGGGAGGCGCCGGCATTATGCATCAGCATGTGATCTTGGAGAACGCCGGCATAAATGACCGTGCCGTTGTCGATCTTGCTATTTTCTCCACGAAATCGTGCACGTTGCGCGTGATTCAAAATGAGGACGGCGCCAGCAATCTCGCCGAAGTGATGACTCGCGGGAAATGTCTGGCCGGCGTTAACGGCGGATATTTCAGTCCGGACTTCGCGCCTATCGGCTTATTGATCACCGATGGCAACGTGGTTGCGCCATTGCAACGCGCTCGATTGATCACCGGTGTGCTGAGTGCGTCAACGCACGGAGTGCAGATCGCACGAGTCCGCGAATTTTCACAACAACGAAAAGTCAATGCTGCAGTTCAGTGCGGACCATTCCTTGTCGATCTTGGCCAGCGCGCACGCGGCTTGGACAATTCGCGTTCGGCGCGGCGGACGTTCGCTGCGATGGACGGTTCAGATCGCGCGGCACTCGGATTTTGTTCTGAAATTACACTACTGGAGCTGGCAAAAATTCTCGCAACTGAGCAGTTAGCTGAGGACTTCAAAATTCTTCGCGCATTAAATCTTGATGGCGGATCGTCGAGCGCATTTTGGTTTAGGCGCGAAACTAGCCATGCGTTTTCGATTTCGGAACAAAAGACCGTGCGTGACTTTGTCGCGGTGGTGCCGCGAGGTAGCGGCGATTGACCCCAAGCGCGTTTTTAGCTCCATTCACACAACCGCGGACGGTTCAGGTGAACCACCCTACCTTCTTTAGATGCGCACATTCGGTGGATTTATATCAGGCGATGAATTTTTTTACGGCGAATTACGCGGCGACGAGGTACATGCATTGGCGCATCCGTATTGGATCGACGTTAAACCGACGGGCGAAGTGCGGAAACTCGCCGATGTAGATATCAATCTTCCGGTTGCATCATCGAAATTAATCGCCGTCGGATTGAATTACGCAGATCACATCGCGGAAATGAAGCGGACGCCGTTGGGCACTCCATTGATCTGGTTCAAAGCGCCGACGTCGCTCCTACCGCATAATGGCACAATCGAGATCGCGTTTCCCGAGCATCAAACCGATTTTGAAGTCGAGCTTGCGATCGTAATCGGTGCGTTGGCGAAAGACGTGCCTACGAAACGCGCGCTCGATCATGTTTTCGGCTACACGATCGCGCTCGACATCAGCGATCGTGATTTGCAAAAGAGTGAAAAGCAATTCGGTCGCTGTAAATCTTTTGATACTTACACGCCCGTTGGGCCGTTCGTGTATTCCGATGTCGATGTTAGCGATCTGCCGATCGAGCTCCGGCAAAATGGGGAGGTGCGACAGCAAGCGCGCACAAGTCAGATGATTTATTCGGTCGCAGAAATCGTCTCATTCGCCAGTCGGGCGATGACTCTGATGCCGGGCGATGTCATTCTGACTGGAACACCTTCCGGTGTAGGAGCTATTCGCGCGGGCGATGAATTGGAAGCGAAGATCGGCGATTGGCCGCTGCTGCGAAACCGCGTTACGGACGCGAGGTACGACTAGTCCAGTGTGGAAATCGCCTGAATTTGGCGACTCCGTGAATTTGGCGGACTTGCCTTACATCCCGCCAGCGCAGATGATGCGAATCAGAGATGCGACTTTCGTAAAAGCGAAGTGTCCGCTAAAAAAGGTGAAAAGTTTTGCTCGACTCACAAGTAAACCGTTTGCGATAACGGGAAGCTCGTGCCGCAATCGAGCCGGCCACCAAACCCTGCCTCAATTATGAAAATATTACTTAGTACCTGCCTATGCTCATTCGCGCTTGCATTGACTTCGCTCGCGCAATCTCCCGCCCGTCCCGCACCGCCGCAAACATCTCCGGCCGGACCTCCGCCCGGGGCTCCCGCTCCAGCTGTGAGTCCGGGTGCTCTGGCGAATCCTGCCGCACCGGCACAGCTGCCGGCCGCAAGCGCGCCTCCAGGGGGACCTGCCGCGCCGGCA
>WNFP01020804.1_pt1 | contig 11355 bp, 14 predicted proteins | sample 5400201 | NCBI WGS metagenome assembly WNFP01 (sample SAMN13153355, study PRJNA577476) | soil metagenome | isolation source: 115 cm saprolite under Madrone tree | place: USA:California | collected 2016-06-14
GGGTACGTGCCGCTGAACGTGGACGGCCTGCCGCTGCTGAAGCCGCCGTACGGTACGATCAGCGCCATCAATCTCGATAAGGGGGAAATTGTCTGGCAGATCGCGCACGGGGAGACGCCGGACGTGGTGCGGAATTATCCGGCGCTCAAGGGGATGAATATCCCGCGAACAGGGCAGGAGACTTATAACATCGGGACGCTGGTGACGAAGACGCTGGTGATCGCCGGCGATGGGCAGATCACCACGACCTCGGATCATCCGCGGGGCGCGATGCTGCGGGCTTACGACAAGAAGACTGGGAAGGAAGTTGGGGCGGTGTATATGCCGGCGCCGCAGAGCGGTTCGCCGATGACGTATATGGTGAGCGGCAAGCAGTACATTGTGGTGGCGGTGAGCGGCGGCGCGTATTCGGGGGAATATATTGCGTACAGTTTGCCGGCAGCGGAATGAACCGGAGAAAGATAACGCAGAGACGCAGAGGGCGCTGAGCATCGCAGAGGTAAACGATGCAGAAAAGATTGCCTTGAACAAAATCGGAGCCGCGACTATTGGCGTGGCGATCATAGGGGCACTCTTCGTTGGGATGGTAACGCGAGCGACGGGGAGAGTAGCGCGGGCACAAGAGACGGCGCCGACGTCGCGATCGGTTTGGGATGGGGTGTACACGGAGGAGCAGGCGAAGCGCGGCGAGGAGATGTATCGGAAGGAGTGCGCTTCGTGCCATGGCGATTCGCTGGTGGGCGGAGGAGGCGCGGCAGCGTTGACTGGCGGAGCATTTTTGTCTAACTGGAATGGGCTGACAGTTGGGGATTTGTTCGAGCGGATTCGCAAGACCATGCCGCAAGGGTCATTGGGAAAGCTGACGAAGCAGCAGGACGCGGATGTGCTGGCCTATTTGCTGAGCTTTAACAAATTTCCTGCGGGGAAGACGGAGCTGCAGAAGCAGGTGGAGTTTTTGAAGGAGATTCGGTTCGAGGCGACGAAGCCGGACGCGAAATGAGAGATTGCGCGCCGTGGTGCGGGCAAGAGTTTTGGTGCGAGTTTCGTTTCGGAGGAGAGAGCGATGAAGAAGATGATGATTGTGCCGGTGATGGTGCTGGGGGCGGCAGCGATTGGATTTATGGCGGGACAGGGGACGCGGGGGAAGCCCGAAGCGGTCCTTAGCGGACACTTTGACGAGCTTTCGATGATTCCGAGCGCGGTGGCGCAGGAGAAAAGCGAAGTGATGCCGTTTGGCTACAACTCGCCCCGCCAACCTGCGTTGGCCCCCGACGCGCCGCCCATCACCTATTGGAATATCGACGACATTCGCAAGGCGCACTCAGAGCTGGCGGAGAAGGCGCAGAAGGCGCTAACGCAGGCGGGGAGCGGGAGCTCACAGTCGTTTGGCGGCGGGCCGGTACACGTGCAGACGCGGAACTTCAGCATCTTTATGTTGTATCGTGCGCACCGCGAGCAGCCCGTGTTGAGCTTGACGAAGGTCAACAGCGTGTGGGACGACGCGGAGATGCACGCCGGAGCGTACGATTTTTACGTGATCACCGGCGGAACGGGAGAGATGATCGTGGGCGGCAAGATCGCGAACCGCCAGAATCTAAGCGACAAAGACGGAATCATCCCCGGCGAATATCGCGGCCAGCCAATCGAAGGCGGGCAGACTTTCAAGGTGAAGGCCGGGGACTGGCTGCTGATTCCGCCGGACACGCCGCACCAGCCGAAGCCGGACGCCGGCGGGTTCAGTTACATGATCATGAAACTAAATGTTGGCGTTTATCCGTGGAGCTTGGTTCGCTGACCGGCCCGCGAACGGGCTAGGAGTTCCACGCCACGCGCGAAAGCTGGCGCTTGCGATTTTCCCATTCCGCGCCGGAAAGTATGCGCGGCGCCACTTCGATGAGCCGCGGCGTGAGCTTGAAGACTGCGAGGGCCGTCCAAGGCTTTCCGTCGCGCGTGTGGAAGGCGCGCTCGTTCAGCAATTCGGCCATGTGGTTATAAGATTGGTCCTGGACAATCATTTCGGCCAGGTGATTGAGGACTTGCATTTCGGTGGGATTCTCTTCCAGGTGCAGGCAATCGCCGGCGATGCGGGTGCCGTAGGGAATTTCCTCGCCGGTGACGAGTTGCGTAGACGCGGCGGCGGGCTCTACTTGCACCTCGCGCTCCCACTCGACGGCAACCATGCGCCATCCAGCCGCTTCGCGTTGGTTGAGGTATTCCGCGCTGGGCCAAGCCGAAAGAGCTTCTCGAATCCACTCAATTTTCTTCATGGAATGTCTCCTTGACGACCCACTCGCCTGGGCGACGGAGAGAGAGCACACCCACCTAGGCACGGGAATAGGCAATTTGCCTGCCCAGTGCCTTTTCTACCTAAATCATTAAGGAAAAATCGTTTAGCTCGGGTTCAAGATGACCAGAGCGACACGGAGATGTCCGTTAGTGGGATGGATTGTTGCGTTGCCGGACACCACCGTGAGCACCCGCGACGCACGTCAAAAAGTAGAGCTTTTTCGTCCCGCGCCGGTTATCATAGAGACGTCTCACCGTCCAACCCTCGATTTCCCACATTACATCTTTAGGTTGACCCAGTCCCGCCTTACCTCTGGCGGTGTCCTATGCAACTTGCTGTGAAGGGGAAGCGAGCAGAAGAGCGCAAGTATTTGAAGGTAGCAGTGGATTTGAGCAGCGTAGACGTGCGAACGCCAGCGTATTCCGGGGTTACGGACAACGTTAGCTCGCATGGAGCGCGCGTATTGACGAGCAAGGCGTTAGAGTCCAACCAGCGGCTGAACGTGCGCTCGATGCGGGGAAGCTATCGGTCCAGGGCCCGTGTAGTGTATTGCGTGCCTGCAGAGGACGGATTGTACGCGGTTGGACTGCAATTCTACGCCAGTGTCGGGGAATGGATATCGCCGGAATAAATTCCGTTGACCGTCACAGGATCCAACGTCGAGAGGTTTGCAGCAAGAGGCGACCGCAATTGCGATGGTATCATGTCAAAATGTACGCGCAAAAATTCAGGGTGGAACTGGTGATTCGGGGCGAACGCCGGGCATGCCCGCTGGAATGGTTGGATCAATTTTGCATGCGGAACTTCACGAATGCGGTGGAGTTTGACGACACTCTGCCGATCGCGGAGGGCATGGTGGAAGTGAGCTTCCGCGTCACCCCAGAGCGTTTTGCGGAGAGCTTCGGAGCGTGGCTGACCCAGCGTGGCAAGGGTGACGGACAAGGGGTTCGAGTCGAGATCTCAAAGCTAGCCTGAAAAACGAACGAGAAGTGCTGTTCGTGGACTGAACGACTCAGGCTGCCGAGTCGCGTTTTTCTCCAGTAAGGAGCGCTTTGATTTCAGGCAGCGCGGCCTGTACTGCGGCTTCGCCGACGGCGACGAGCTCGTTGGTGCGCGTGAAGTCGTCCCACACGAAAGGCTTCACGTCCGGTTCGATGATGACGTCCGCTTGCTGACGCCAGGCGATTTCACCGTGGCGCTGGATGATGTTGAAGGAGCGGCTGATGACGTCGGCGGCGGTACGGGGATCCTCAAGGTTGCCTGCTTCGAGATAGATGGCGATGACGATATCCGCACCGAGCAGCAGGGCGCCTTCCACAGGAACGGGCGCGGTAAGAAAACCATCCACAAGCGTGCGGCCTTCAAATTGGATGGGCACGAAAAGCCCTGGGTACGAGCAAGAGCCTCGCAGCGGAGGGAGAAGCGGTCCGCGAGGGCGTCCAGCGGCCAAAATCCGCAAAGCTGGTGGCGCCGGCAATGCGCTGCATGTCGTCAAGCGGTACGCCGGCGCAGTAGCAGGCGCCGATCAGCGCGCCGACGCTGGTACCTGCGACGCAATCAATGGGAATGCCGGCTTTCGTCAGCGCTCGAAGCACACCGACGTGCGCAATGCCACGCGCAAATCCCCCAGCCAGCGCGAGCCCCACGCGCAAGCGCTCGCGATTCGGTGGCTCCTCGCCGATGGCGAAAGAATGAAGTTTATCCTTCGCATTCCGCAGCCAGTCGAGGGCGTTGGATACTTTGTCTTCCAGCATGGCTGTATTCATTCTATGCCAGGCAGACCCAGAGACATCAGGTTTGACCGTGGAATGCCGGTTTTGTAACCTGTCCTACCGTCTAGGCGTCTGAAAAGAGCTTCCATGAAACGTCGGATTGAGAAGGCTGTAGTGCTGGGCGCGGGAACCATGGGTTCGCGCATCGCGGCGCACTTTGCGAATGCGGGGCTGCCATGCATTTTGCTGGATCTCGTACCGCCGAATTTGCCCGCCGATGCGCCGCCCGCGGAGCGCAACAAGATTGTGCGCGCGGGACTGGAAGCGGCGAAGAAATCCAAGCCTGCGGCCTTTTTTACTTCAGCGCTGGCGGAACGCGTGGCCATCGGCAATTTTGAAGACGATCTGGCGCGATGCGGGGAAGCGGACTGGATCATCGAAGTCGTCGCCGAAAATCTGGAGATTAAACGCAAACTCCTTTCGCGCGTGGCGCAGTATCGGAAGCCGGAGGCGATTGTCACCACCAACACGTCGGGCCTGCCCGTGCACTTGATCGCCGAAGGCATGAGCGAGGAATTTCAAAAGCACTGGGCGGGAACACATTTTTTCAATCCGCCGCGCTATTTGAAATTAGTGGAAGTGATTCCGGGGCCGAAGACTTCGCCGGAAGTGATCGAGGCGCTCAGCGAGTTTTGCGACCGGAGGCTCGGCAAGGGCGTGGTCATTGCCAAGGAGGCACGCTGGACATGACCGTCGAGGAAGTGGATGCATGCACTGGGCCGGCGATTGGACAGCCGAAGTCGGCTACTTTTCGAACCGCGGACATTGTGGGAATCGACGTCTTGACGCACGTAGTGAAAAACATTTATCAGTCGGTGGCCAACGACGAATCGCGAGAGATGTACCGCGTTCCGGCGCTGGTGGAGGAGATGGTGCGGCGCGGTTGGCTGGGTGACAAGACTGGGCAAGGATTTTACAAGCGCGTGAAGGGCGACGGAGAACGCGAAATTCTGACGCTTGATGTGCACACCATGGAATACCGGCCGCGGCAGAAAGCGCGATTTGCTTCCATCGAAGGCGGAAAGACGATTGAAGACACACGGCAGCGTTTGCGCGCGCTTGTGGGGCCGATCCTCGAGGGCCAGAAGGGCGATAAGGCGCAGGAGTTTTTGTGGGGCTCGATATCGGAAACGTGCCTCTATGCGTCGCGGCGCGTGCCTGAAATTTCTGACCGAGTTGTGGATGTGGACCGCGCGATGCGCTGGGGATTTGGCTGGGAGCTGGGTCCGTTCGAGGTGATGGATGCCATTGGGGTGAAGGCCTTCGCGGAACAAGTGCGGAAAGAAGGGCGCGCTTTGCCGGCCGCGATCGAGAAACTGCTGGCGAGCGGTCGAAGCGCATTCTATGAATCAGCGAAGGGCGCAACGACGGTCTTTGATCTGGCGAGCGGCGCAGCGAGAGCGGTGGAACCGCCGAGCGGCGTGCTGCTTCTCAAATCGCTGAAAGATGCCGAGCGGGAAGTGGAGCGCAATTCGGGTGCGAGCCTGATCGATCTTGGCGACGGCGTGGTGTGCTGCGAATTTCACGCAAAAATGAACGCTATCGGCGCGGACTTGATCGCCATGCTGCACAAGGGCCTGAAGCGGCTGACCACCGACTTTGACGCCATGGTGATCGCGAATGAAGCGGTGAATTTTTCCGTCGGCGCCAACTTGATGCTGGTGCTGGTGGCCGCGCAAGAGCAGGAGTGGGACGAGGTTCACATGGCGGTCAAGCAATTTCAGAACGTGAATCTGGCGTTGAAGTATGCACCGAAGCCGGTCGTGGCCGCGCCGCAGGGAATGGCTTTGGGGGGCGGATGCGAAATCAGCTTGCACGCGGCGCGCATTCAGGCAGCGGCGGAGGCGTATATCGGTTTGGTGGAAACCGGGGTAGGATTGATTCCGGGCGGCGGAGGTTCGAAAGAAATGCTGATCCGCGCGAACGAGCACGCCGCAAGCGGAGAGGATCTCGACTTGTTTCATGCGCTGCGTCCGATCTTTGAAACCATTGCCATGGCCAAGGTGGGAACCAGCGCGGAGGAGTCGCGCGACCTAGGCTTCTTGCGCCGAGAAGACGGCGTGTCCATGAACCGCGACCGGCTAGTGGCGGATGCGAAGGAAGTAGCGCTGGCCTTAGTTCGTGGCGGATACAAACCACTGGCAGCAAATTGGCAGGAAGGCACGCAGACCACGCAAGTCAAAGTGCTGGGCGAACAATTTCTTGCCACCGCGAAGATGGGGATTCATCTCCTGGTGCGCGGCGGGTACGCGTCGGAATACGATGCGCACGTAGCGCGGAAGCTAGCGAATATTTTGGCCGGCGGACCACTGACGGCGCCGCAGATGGTCAGCGAGCAATACGTGATGGATTTGGAGCGCGAAGCCTTCGTGTCGCTGTGCGGCGAAAAGAAAACGCAGGAGCGCATTGCGCATACCCTAAAAACCGGCAAACCCCTTCGGAATTAGCGGCACGCTCGGCCGTACCACAAAACGTACAAAAGCGTATTGAAATGGCGATTCCGAGTGGGCTATTCTATCGGCGGAAGGTGCGCCGTGCAAAGGCTGCTGGCGCCGCGCGAAGCGGCTAACATCCTGGGCATCAGTTATCCGACCTTGAAGCAGTGGATTTACCGAGGGAAGCTCAAGACCGCCAAGACTCCTGGCGGACACCACCGCGTTCCGGAGAGTGAAATCGACCGCCTATTTCCCAAGAAGCTGGAACGCGGGGACATTGAGACGCGGCGCGGAAATTTTCGCAAGATCAGCGGGCGCAACCAGTTGTTCGGCCGCGTGCTGGACGTGAAGTACAGCGGCCTACTCGCGCAAGTCACGCTGAAAATCGGCGAACAGCAAATCACCGCGATCATCACCGCGGATGCGGCCAAGGAAATGCGCCTGAAAACCGGTGAGCGCGCCGCAGCGCTGATCAAATCCACGGAAGTGATGATTCTTCGCGTATGAGCGCGGCCCGGGCCGAACAGCTCAAAGGTTGATGGATTTTGTGAAACCTTCCTTGCGCTGCCTGATGCTGCTTTCCTGCCTGTTGGCTTTCCGAACCGCCACCGCTCAGGAGATTCGCGTCGCCGCAGCGGCAGATTTGAAATTTGCGCTCGATGAACTAGACACACAATTCGAGAAGCAAACAGGAAAAAAAATCGACATCAGCTACGGCTCGAGCGGGAATTTCTTTGCGCAAATCGAGAATGGAGCGCCCTTCGACGTCTTATTGTCGGCGGACATCGAGTATCCCCGGAAACTGGAGTCCGCGGGTCTCGCCGAGCCGGGAACCTTTTGTGAATATGCGGTAGGGCGCATCGTAATCTGGATGCCCGGCGACGCGCGCCCTGACTTGGCAAGGCTTGGATGGAAAGCGCTTCTGGAGCCCAGCGTTGAGAGAATCGCCATCGCGAATCCGGAGCACGCGCCGTACGGGCGCGCCGCCGTCACAGCGCTGCGCGCCGCCGGAATCTACGAGCAAGTCCGCGCCAAGTTGGTCTACGGTGAAAATATCGCGCAAGCGGCGCAGTTCGTCGCGTCGGGCAACGCCCAAGCGGGAATTCTCGCCTTATCCCTGGCGGCTTCCCCTCCGATGAGAAACGGCAAACGTTGGCGAATTCCAGCGAATATGCACGCGCCCATTGAGCAGGGCGCCGTAATCCTGAAGAGTGCCAAGGACAAGGAAGGCGCGCGAGCTTTCTTGGCTTTCCTAAAGAGCGACGCAGGCCGTGTGATTCTGGAATCTTACGGATTCACGCTGCCGGCTTCCCGCCGCGCGAGCGCGCCAAGCCAATGAACATCGAGGCGCTCCTGCTGTCGATTCGCTTGGCACTCTGCGTCTCCGCCATTCTTTTTGTTGTGGGCGTGCCGCTGGCCTATTGGCTAGCCTACTCGCGGTGGCGCTGGAGATTTTTGTTGGAAGCGGTCGTGGCTCTGCCACTTGTCGTGCCTCCAACCGTGCTGGGATTTTACATGTTGCTCGCCATGGGGCCGCGTGGACCGCTAGGAAAATTGTGGCATGCGGCGTTTGGCCACGGTTTGGCGTTTACGTTTGCCGGCTTGGTGATCGCGTCGGTGCTATACAGCTTCCCATTTGCTGTGCAGCCGCTGATTGCGTCGTTTGAAACGGTGGATCGCAAGCTGCTCGACGCCTCCGCGGTATTGGGCGCAGGCCGCATGCGCACCTTTCGCCGCGTCATTCTGCCCTTATCCGTGCCAGGAATCATAACCGCGCTGGTGCTGAGCTTCGCGCACACGCTGGGCGAATTCGGTGTCGTATTGATGGTCGGCGGCAATCTCGCTGGAGTTACGCGCACCGTCTCCATCGATATTTACGATCGCGTGCAATCCCTCGATTATGCGAGCGCAAGCCGCACGGCCTTAGTGCTGCTGGTGATTTCTTTCGCGGTACTTTCCGCCGTGTACGGAATCAACCGTCGAGCCGGACGCCGCCAGTGGTTGCCGTGGGCCGCGAAATGAGCTCCGCGAAATTAGCGGCGCGCGTGCGGAAAATGCATGGAGGCGACGCCGCGCCATCGTTTCTGCTGGATCTCGATGTGGAGGTGCCTCCCGGCATCACCATCCTGTTCGGTCCATCCGGCGCGGGGAAATCGACACTGCTGGACTGCATCGCAGGGCTCATCCAACCGGACGCGGGGCGAATTGCGATAGACGGCGAAGTGGTGTTCGATTCTGAAAAGAAAGTAAGCGTGCGCTCGCAGCGCCGGCAAATCGCCTATGTGTTTCAGTCCCTCGCGCTTTTTCCGCACATGACGGTAGAGGCCAACGTTGGCTACGGTTTGCTGGACGCGCCGCAGCAAGCGAGAGCACGGGTCGCCGAAATCCTGCAAATGTTCCGCGTGGAAGAGCTTCGCGGACGAAAGCCACGAGAAATCTCCGGCGGCGAAAAGCAGCGCGTGGCCTTGGCGCGGTCGCTGGTGACCTTGCCGCGCGTGCTGCTGCTGGACGAGCCGCTGACCGGGCTGGACGCCGAGCTGAAAGCATCCATCATCGACGACTTGCGGGCGTGGAATGCGGCCCACAAGATTCCGATTTTCTACGTCACGCACAGCCGCGAAGAAGTGGACGCGCTCGGCGAGCGCGTCATTGCCCTGGAACACGGCAGAATCGTGAGCGAAGGAACGCCGCGCGAAGTTCTGGACGCACCGCGCCGCCGCCGGCTGGCGCAAGCGGCCGGATTCGAAAACCTGCTCAGCGGCACGGTGTTGGATTTGCGGGAACCGGACGGCGTCATGCGCGTGCGCCTTGCGGATTCCCCCTGCGAAATCGAAGTGCCACTCGGCCACGCCGCGCCTGGCGATCGTGTCCGCATAGCGATCCGCGCAGGAGACATTTTGCTGGCTACCGAACCGCCAAAGGCGTTGAGCGCCCGTAATATTCTCGAAGGAAAGATCGTTTCCTTGCAGCGGCGCAGCTCGCTGGTGGCGGGCCGCGTGGATTGCGGCGCCGTTTTCACCGTTCATGTGACGCCCGGAGCAGAACGAACGCTCGAGCTCGCCGCAGGAAAAAAGGTCTGGCTGGTGCTAAAAACGCATTCCTGCCACTTCGTGGAAGGCTAGGATTTTGGCAGCAGCGGCCGCGGGCCGGAAAATTTAACCTCGTAGGCTTCGAGCGCTTCGCCCTTTGGTGCGGCGTGAATCACCACGCGGTCGCCTACCGCCAAGTCTGCAACTTTGGCGGGCCTGTCTTCGTTTCCAGCATGCCATACGTATATCGTTGTAGCCACCAGCTTCACTTCGACGGATTTTCCAGCAGCGGTCTTGACCACAACCGAATCGGTTAGCGACCGCAATTAATGATGATGCGCCCCTTCCGGTTTCTGTTGCATCGGATGGCCCTGCAGGAAGTCATTCTCTTCTTGTTCTTCTTCGAGATCTTCCGGGCCTTTGGGGTTGTAGCGTTCCATCTCCATGCGCTCTTCGTCGCTAAGCTGCGGCAGGTGGCGAATAAAGCGCACCAGCTTCCAACTGTCCTGCTCCGATCCGGGCGCGCCGCCAAACGCGGGCATCCCCGTGAAACGTACTCCATTTTCGATGATCCAGAAAAGTTCGCCGTCCGCGAGCTTTTGCGTTTCCTCTCGGCGCAGGTCCGGCGGCTTGGGATAAAGATTGCGGCCTATCGGCGTTTCTCCGCTGCCGTCATTGGCGTGGCAGATGGCGCAATGGTCCGCGAAATGCAAACGAGCGTCGCGAAGATTCTCCGGCGTTTCCGCGGCGGGATTCTGCAGCTTCCGGGCGCCTGCGGGAATAGCCAAGTGTCGGGCATTGCGCGCTAACATGGTTTCCAGCGCCGTGGGTTTCGCGCGCGAACTCAAGCCATCATGCAAAATGGAAGCAGCCGCAATGGCTATCAAAGCGATAGCGACCACGATTACCAGAGAAATCGCATTGCCACGGCTCATGATCGCTCCATATGGTAACGAACCAAAACGGCGCAAGCCAGCGCCCGGCTCCGCATGAGCCTCGTCCTATTTTCAATACATAGAGTGAATTCATCTCTGATAGGATACAGGCGTCAGGATTGACCCTCCGAGGCTCGCGATGCCTCAGGCCTGGACGCTGCCGATGAGTGCCGACCCCCAAGAAACGAAATTGCAGGCCGCGCTCTCGTCGTGCTCTGTTGGACTGCGCGAGTGCTTGGAAGCCACCCGCGCGGGGCACGAACTTAGTTTTGAAGAAGGGCTGCTTCTCGCTACCGCCGACGGCGCTGATCTCGAGGCCCTGGTTTTGTTCGCGGACACCCTGCGGCACGAAGCCGTAGGCGACGCGATCACCTACGTTGTAAACCGCAACATCAATTTCACCAACGTCTGCTTCGTGGGCTGCAGCTTTTGCGGATTTGGCAAAGGCCCGGGGGCGCCGGATGCTTACTCCCTTTCCGTGGACGACGTGGTGCGCAAAGCGCGTGAAGCGTGGGACACCGGCGCCACCGAGGTATGCATCCAGGGCGGCCTGCCGCGCGATCTCGACGGCTTCTTCTACCGCGACATTCTCCGCGCCATCAAGCGCGCCATTCCGGCAATGCACGTGCACGCCTTTTCGCCCATGGAGATTTCCTACGGCGTGGATAAAACCCGAATGTCGCTGCGCGACTACCTGCAAATGATGAAAGACGAAGGGCTCGGCAGCATTCCCGGCACGGCCGCGGAAATTTTGGACGACCGGGTACGCCGCGAGCTGAGCCCCAACAAACTGCCAGTCGCGCGCTGGGTGGAAATCATCACCACCGCGCATGAGCTTGGCATTCCCTCGACTTCCACGATGATGTACGGCCACGTGGAAGAGCCGGCGGATTGGGT
>WNFP01004397.1_pt1 | contig 11354 bp, 9 predicted proteins | sample 5400201 | NCBI WGS metagenome assembly WNFP01 (sample SAMN13153355, study PRJNA577476) | soil metagenome | isolation source: 115 cm saprolite under Madrone tree | place: USA:California | collected 2016-06-14
GACGTGTCGGTCATCTCGAACTACTTTTTCATCCGCGGGCAGATCAAGCTGCTGCGCGCCGACACGCGGATGGAAGCGCTGGTAAAGCGCACGGCCCCTGGCCAGCCCGGTAAGGGCGATGTCTTATGGGAGCGCGAACTATGAGACGGGGAGCCGCGCAGCGCCTGCTCGCCTTCCTGCCGCCGCGGCGCGCGTTGCTGGAGGGCGGCGGGCGCGGGTCGTTGAGCGCGGCCACCGTGGTCGGCTACGGGGGCATCGACGCTTCGCTGCAGCCCTGCAGCGCGGGCGATGCGCCGCTGTCGCTGCTGCCCAGGGCCCAATCGGTCGACCTGGTGTTCGACGCCGCGGACGTGTTCACCGCGCTGCTCGATGCGCCCCGGATGTCGGAGGCACGGCTGCGGCAGGCGTTGCCGAGCCTGGTCGAGGAACGGCTGCTGTCGGACGCTGCCGACTGTCATCTGGCCTACGCGATCGGGGTCACGGCCGGAACCTCCACGCAAGTCACAGCGGCCGCGATCGATCGGGTCACGCTGACGCGTGCGCTGGAGGCCGCCTCCGAGGCTGAGCTGCGGCCGCGCAGCGCCTACAGCGCCCTGTATGCGATCCCGCCGCCTGCGGGCGCCACCTTATCGGTCCGGATCGACAGGAGTCGCGGCACCGTGCGCACGGGCGAGCACTCCGGATTCGCCTTCGATCTGGACGACGAGCCGCCGGCAGCGTTGTCGATCGCGATTCAACAACTCGGAATCCTCCGGATTCACGCCTACGGGCGCGAGGCGGCACGCCTGGTGCCGTTCGCTTCCCGGCTGGGCGTCGAGGTGGTCGACTTGAGGCGGGATTTCGACCCGGCCTCGATCTCGAGCGCGGTCAACCTGCTGCAGGGCCGCTTCTCTCCGGCAGGTCGCCTCGGAATGCCGACCGTCACCGCGCTGGTGCGCAGCGGCCACCTGAAACCGTTGCTGCCCTGGGCCGCGGTCTGGCTGGTAATTTTCCTGATCGGGTTGAACGCGTACCGCTGGAAACTGGAGTCGGAGGCCAATGCGGTCAAATCCTCGATGCGCACCGCCTTTCGCAGCGCCTTTCCGAACGAGCCTTTTTCGGATCCGGTGGCGCAGACGAAAATCCACCTGCGCGAGTTGCGCGCACGCGCGGGCCAATCCTCGCCGGACGACTTCTCGGTACTTAATGCGCAGGCCGGGCAGCTCCTCTCGAGCGCGCCGGTCGGAGCACTGGCGGGCGTCGAGTACCGCGACGCGGCGTTGACGCTGAAGTTCAAGCCCGGCACCGCCAGCACGGCCGGATTTCAGAATGCGCTGCGAGCCCAGGCCGTGCAGCAGGGTCTCGATCTGCGCTTCAACGCCGACGGCTCGGCGCACATCGTTCCGATTGCCCCATGAAGCTGGCAGCGTTGCGTCAGTTCTGGTCCGAACGCGAGTCGCGCGAGCAGGCCGTGCTGGCGACGGGAGCGTTTCTGGTCGGCGCCGTGCTGCTCTACCTGATGATCGAGCCGGCGTTTTCTGCGATCGGCAAGCTGCAGCGCTCGCTGCCCAATACGCGCGATCAGTCGGCGCAGTTGGAGGCCTTGCTATCCGAGGTGCGCGCGCTGAAATCCAGGCCTGCGGTGGCCGGTGCCAGTGGCGCTGATACGCCGGCCGCAATCGAGCAATCGCTGGCCGCTGCCGGGCTGAAAGCCGCGCGCGTCGTTCCGCTGGCCGATGGTGCGCTGCAGCTGACCTTTGCCAACGTCCCATATGCCACGTGGTCGGTCTGGCTCGCCAGCGCCGAGCGAGAGCTCGGTATGCACGCGATCGCGGTCACGGTGAAGGCCACCGCGACCGCCGGCAATGTCGATGTGAACCTGGCGCTTCGATCGGGGCGAGGCTGATGGCCCGCCCGACGACGGCGGGTTCCCGCGGCTGGGCGGTGGCCGCGGCGGGCGGCGTTCTGGCGGTGCTCGTCACCGTGGCCGTGCTCGCGCCGGCACAATGGGCCGACCACGCGGTCCAGACATTCACCGGCGGGCGAGTCGAACTGGCCGGGGCCACGGGGACGATATGGAACGGATCGGCCACGCTGGTACTGGCCACCGGACAGGACCGCGGTGATGCGCGCGCCGGCCTGCCGGATCCGCTTTCGTGGAGCCTGAGCCCTTGGCCGCTCTTGTCCGGAACCTTGCAGCTGACGCTGCGTCATCCTTCGGCGTTGGCGGCGCCGGTGCGCGTCAATGCCTACGCAGATGGCAGGCTGCAGGTGGGGCCCGCGACCCTAAGGTTGCCGGCGGCGATGCTGGCTGGCTTGGGGGCACCGTGGAACACCGTGCGCCCCGGCGGCATTGTCAGCCTGCACACCGACGGGCTCGAGCTTGCGCGGGGACACGGTCGAGGAAATCTGACTGTCGAATGGGAATATGCCTCCAGCGCGCTGACGCCGGTGGCCCCGATTGGGCATTACCGGCTGCAGGCATCGGGCGAATACCCGGGAACGCGCCTCGAACTTCAGACGATTGCCGGACCCCTCGAGCTGACCGGCAGTGGCACAATCATCGAGGGTGGGCACCTACGCTTTCATGGGATAGCCCGACCCCTGGCAGACGCCGACCCGGCGACCAAGACCCAGCTGACCGGCCTGATCTCGCTGCTGGGACGCCGCGAGGGCGACGCGGCTATTTTGAGCTTCGGATCGTGACATGAAGCCTCGGCGCGCACATTCGCAAGTCCAGGCCGGCGCGGCGGCTCGCGCGGCGGTGCGCGCGCTTGCGCTGGCGCTGCTGGTCGGCGTGCCGATCGCGCGCGCCGCCGACCCGGCCCGTGGTCCGACTCCCCGTGCCGCAGCGCGCGCCAGCGAGGGCGAATCCGTCGTTCTGAATTTCGTCAACGCCGATCTGGAGGCCGTGGTGCGGGCGGTCGGCCAGTTCACGGGCCGCACGTTCGTGATCGACCCGCGTGTGAAAGGAACGCTGACGCTGGTAACGGAGCGGCCGGTTACGCGCCAGCAGGCGTTCGAGCAACTGCTGTCGGCGCTTCGGCTGCAGGGCTTCACGCTGGTCGAGTCGAACGAGGGCGGCGGCGTAGCGCGGATCCTGCCGGAGGCCGACGCCAAGCTTCAGGGCGGGCGCGTGGTCACGCCGGCAGGGTATGCCCCGCGCGGCGACCAGGTGCTTACGCAGGTGTTTCGCCTGCAGTACGAGTCGGCCACCAACCTGGTGCCGGTGCTTCGACCGCTGATCGCTCCGAACAACACGATTTCGGCCTACCCGGCCAATAACACGCTCGTGATCACCGACTACGCGGAGAACCTTCGCCGCCTGGCGCGGATCATCGAGGCGATCGATTCGCCGGCCACCTCGGAAGTCGAGGTCGTTGCGTTGAAATATGGCCTTGCGACCGACGTGGCGACGATCCTGAACAAGATACTGGACGAAGGCGCGCGCAGCTCCGGGCAGGCCGCGGACCCCGGCCAGCGCGTCGCGGTCCTGGCCGAACCGCGCACCAACATGCTGATCCTGCGCGCTGCCAGCCGGGCGCGGCTGGATCAGGCCAAGGAGCTGATCGCCCGCTTCGACCAACCCAACCTGACGCCCGGCAATATCAACGTCGTTTACCTGCGCAACGCGCAGGCGGTCAAGCTGGCGCCGCTGCTGCGCGCGGTCCTCTCGAGCGATCCGTCGTTCATGCAGCAGGCCGGCGGCAGCGGGCTGACGGTGACCCCGATGAGTTCGTCGCTCGGCGCCCAGTCCGGAACGAGCCCCCAGGGTGGGTCGACCCAGGGTACGCAGCAGCAAAGCAGCTCGTCCGGTGCCAGTTACCCGTCGGGCGGAGGCGGCGGCTCCGCGGGCGGGGTCGCTGGGATGATCCAGGCCGATCCCGCCACCAATTCGCTGATCATCTCGGCGCCCGAACCTCTGTACCGGAATATCCGCTCGATCATCGATCGGTTGGACGTTCGGCCGGCCCAGGTGATGATCGAATCGCTCGTAGTCGAACTGACCGGGCAGAAGGCCGCCGAATTCGGCATTCAGTGGCAGGCACTGAATGGGCTGACCAACGTCAGCAACGGAAACACGACCCAATTCGTCGGCGGCACCAACTTCTCAAACGGTACGGGAGCCGGTTCGAATATCGTTGGGCTGTCCGGGAGCATCTTGACGCCGGCCCCAGGACTGAACCTCGGCATCATCAAGGGCCAGATCGACATCGGCGGCACCAAGATCACCAACGTCGGCCTGCTGGCGCGGGCGCTCGAGACGCTGGGCAACACCAACATCCTGTCGCGCCCCAACATCCAGACGCTGGACAATGAGGAGGGCAAGTTCCTGGTCGGGCAAAACGTCGGCTTGTTGACCGGTGCCTACGCGGCCACGGGTACGAGCAACACGAGCACGGTCAATCCGTTCCAGACATTCGAGCGGCACGACGTCGGCCTGCAGCTGTCGATCAAGCCCCAGATCACCGAAGGCGGCGCGGTGCGGCTGGCCATCTATATAGAAGATTCCTCGGTGGTCTCGGGCACTTCGGCCAACAACCCGGTGCTGAACAAGCGCAGCTTCCAGACCAACGTGATCGTCGAGGACGGCAGCTTCGTCGTGATCAGCGGGCTGATCCAGGACCAGGCCGACGAGAGCCAGAGCAAGGTGCCCGTGCTGGGGAACCTGCCGCTGATCGGCCGGCTGTTCCGCTACGACACGCGCGACCACATCAAGACGCAGACGATGGTGTTCCTGCGGCCCACGATCATCCGCGACGAGTCGGCAGCGAGCGAGATTGCACTGAGCCGCTACGACTACATGCGCGGCCAGGTCGCGCAATCGCACCAGGGCAGTCTGGCGCCGCTGCCCGACCTGTCGGTCGAGGACCTGCCGCCGGCTCCGCCGCCTGGGCGTCCGAAGGCGGCGCCGTCCCCACCCGCTGCGCCCGGCAGGCCGTCCGGGGCTGAATCGGCGCCGACTGCGCCGCACACCGCGACGCCGCAATCAAGGGCGCCCGGCCCGCAGGACCCGACCGCTGCGCCGGTCGCCGCGGCTGCCCCCACGCTGACGCTGCCGGCGCTCGCCGCCGTCACAGCGCAGCCGGCCCTCACGGCGCCCGCGCTTGCCAGCCCGGTCAAGACAGCCCCCTACCAGCTGATCCAGGTCTCGGCCGTGCCGGACATCGGCCGCGGCCGGCAGCTGCAGCAGCGGCTCAGGCAGGCGGGATTCGACTCGTACTGGGAAAGCGTGCGCACCGCCGAGGGTGACGTGGTGCGGATACGCGTCTCGGTGGAGCGACGGGCCAGCAAGATCACCGACGCGCTCTCGATGCTGCGCCGGCTCGGATACGAGCCGGTGCTGGTCGGCCAGTAGCGCCAGGAACACCGGATGACGGCCGCCCAGCGTTTCGTTCCATACGCATTCGCCCGCGACAACCTGATCCTGCTGCGGCAGCTGTCGGAGCGCGACGCGGAGGTCTGGATCGGCGATTCGACCTCGATGACGGCGCTCAATGAAGTGATGAGGGTATTCCCGGGCCGCGTGCGGACCGTGGTGGTCGCCGTCGACAAGCTGTCGCAGGCGATCTCGCAGGCGTACGCGCACCATGAGGGATCGGCCCAACAGGTGGTGGGCGATATCGAAGGCGAATTCGACATCTCCCGGATGATGCAGGAGGTGCCGGACATCGAGGATCTGCTGGAGACGGCCGACGACGCGCCGATCATCCGGATGATCAACGCGCTGCTGACGCAGGCCACGCGCGACGGCGCTTCGGACATCCACATCGAGGCATTCGAGAACACCTCGCTGGTGCGCTTCCGGGTCGACGGCACGCTGCGCGACGTGGTGCGGCCCAAACGCGCGCTGCACGCCGCGCTGGTGTCGCGGATCAAGATCATGGCGCAGCTCGATATCGCGGAGAAGCGCCTGCCGCAGGATGGCCGGATCACGCTGCGGGTGGGTGGACGCGCACTGGATGTGCGCGTCTCGACCCTTCCGACCGGGCATGGTGAGCGCGTGGTGCTGCGGCTGCTTGAAAAGGACCTGGCGCGCTTGGACCTGACCAACCTGGGGATGTCCGACCGCACGCTGGTCGGCGTCGACCGGCTGGCACACCAGCCGCACGGCATCGTGCTGGTGACCGGACCGACCGGTTCGGGCAAGTCCACGACGCTGTACGCAGCGATCCGGCGCCTGGATTCGACCACGACTAACATCATGACGGTCGAGGACCCGATCGAGTACGACATCGAAGGGATCGGGCAGACCCAGGTCAATCCGAAGATCGAGATGACGTTTGCGCGGGCGCTGCGCTCGATCCTGAGGCAGGATCCGGACGTCGTGATGATCGGCGAGATCCGGGACCTGGAGACCGCCCAGATCGCGGTGCAGGCGTCGCTCACCGGTCACCTGGTGCTCGCCACCCTGCATACGAACGATGCGTCCTCGGCCGTCACGCGGCTGATCGACATGGGGGTCGAGCCGTTCCTGCTCGCCTCCTCGTTGCTCGGAGTACTGGCGCAGCGCCTGATCCGCAAGCTGTGTCCGAACTGCAAGCAGCCCGATCCGTCGGGGCGGGGTTTTGTTCCGGCCGGCTGTGCGCAATGCGGGCAGACCGGCTATCAGGGTCGCACCGGAATCTACGAGCTGCTGGCCCTTGACGACGCGTTGCGCGCGCTGGTGCATCGCGGCGCCGCCGACGCCGAGATCCGCGCGGCCGGCGAGGCGGGCGGGATGGTGCCGCTGCGCTCGGACGCGATGCGCTGGATCGCAGCCGGGCTGACCTCGCAGGAGGAAGTCCTGCGCGTCACGCGCGATTAGTTTCCGCGGCGGGAATGGTTAGTCGCACCTCCGACTCGGAACACTAGCCTTGGCTGCTTTTCGATACAGCGCGGTCGATCCGAACGGCCGTGAGCAATCCGGCGTGCTGGAGGCCGACAGCGCGCGCGCAGCGCGCCAGCTGCTGCGCGCGCGCGGACTGGTCGCGCTGAACGTGCAGGCGGTGCTATCGGGCCGAGCCCGCCCGGGCGCCGGCTCGGTGTTCGGGCGCCGGCTGTCGCAAACCGAGCTGTCGGTGCTGACGCGGCAACTGTCCAGCCTGCTGAACGCCGCATTGCCGGTGGCCGACGCGCTGAACGTGCTGGTGGAGCAAAGCGAGCGGCAGTCGCTGCGCGAACTGATGGCGGCCATTCGCACCGACGTGCTGGGCGGCTCCTCGCTGTCGGCCGCGCTGGCGCGCCACCCGCGCCAGTTTCCCGACCTGTACCGGGCGCTGATCGCGGCCGGCGAGGAGTCGGGCCAGCTCGGCGCCGTGCTGTCGAGCCTGGCCGACTTCATCGAGGAGCGGGCCCGGCTGCAGCAGAAGATCTCGCTGGCGTTCGTCTATCCGACCATCGTCACCGCGGTTGCGCTGCTGGTCGTCATCGGGCTGCTGACCTATGTGGTTCCGCAGGTGGTGCAGGTGTTCACGCAGACGCGCCAGAGCCTGCCGCTGCTGACCCGGATCATGATCGCGCTGTCGGATTTCGTCCGCAACGAGGGATGGATCGTGCTGCTGCTCGTGGTCGGCAGCGGCGTGGTCGCCCACCGGGCGCTGCAAGTGCCGGCGCTGCGGCTGCGCTGGCACCGCACGATCCTGCAACTGCCGGTGCTGGGCGTTCTGTCACGCTCGATCAACACGGCCCGCTTTGCCGGAACGCTGTCGATCCTGGTGGGCTCGGGCGTTCCGATCCTGCGTTCGTTGCAGGCCGCGGGCGAGACGCTGGGCAACGAGGCGCTGCGCACGCGCGTGACCGAAGCCTCGGTGCGGGTGCGCGAAGGTTTCTCGCTGGCCAGCGCGCTTCGCAAGGACGATCGGGGCGAGCGCGGCGCCGCGCAGTCACGGCTGTTTCCGCCGGTGCTGATCCACCTGATCGCATCGGGCGAAGCGACCGGTCAGCTGCCACAGATGCTGGCGCGCGCCGCCGACATGCACGCGCGCGAGGCCGAGCGAAGGACGCTGTTTTTCACGTCTCTGCTGGAGCCTGCGCTGATCCTTCTGATGGGGCTCGTAGTCACGTTGATCGTGCTGTCGGTGCTGATGCCGATCATCGAGATCAATCAGCTGGTGCATTGATCGACCGGCGCAGGTACGTGAACCGGCTGTAAACAAGTCGGTGTCCCCCGTAAGTCAATCTCGACTATTACCGCCATACAGGTAGTAAGCATGCCAGAAGGCTGATACGCGCTCATCAGTGCCGGCTAAATACGCTTTCCGTTTCATTGCAACGGGGTCTTTTTGCGAGAACAATCGTGCGGTCTGATAAGAACAAGAAGAAGACCGACCGAACGGCAACGGGCGAATCCGCAACGCGTCGCGTGGCCTGCAGGGAAGAAAGGCGGGAGACAGGAAAATGGCGAATCCGTCGGGCCTGTCGGTTGCCGTGGTGATCGCGTGTCTGTACGCAGCGCCGGCGCATGGGGACACGATTTACACCTGCGCCGGCCGGAACGGCGGCGCCGAGGTTCTCCAGAACATGCCATGCGAAACCGATTCCGAGGTCTCGGTGCAGAGGGATATGCGCGCAGCGACCGGCGTGCCGCTCGCGCCAGGCACAGCACAGGACGCGGCTCGCGCCGCGACCGCCGCCGATGTGTCGCCAAACGACGCAGCCACCCCGGATCGGCAGCAAGCCCAGAACGCGGCGTCCGATGCGTCTGCCGCCGCGACTGATGCGGCCGCGGCAGCCGGCGACAACCTCGCCAATTTGCCGACCGAACCGGCAGTGGGCATGACTCAAAAGCAGGTGAGGGCGATACTGGGCTCGCCGACCGCAATCGTGCAGGAAGAGGCGGTTCAAGGTATTGAAGTGACCTGGATCTACGGCGATTCCCGCGTCCTGCAGTTTGACTCTGCCGGTCGGCTGTCGAAGAAGTAGTCGTGGGCGCGGCGAGCGTGGCCAGGATTTGAAACGTTCTAGCAAGAATACGGAGGACAACGTCGGCTCCTGTATTTGACATCCGATGAGATTGAATCCCTTACAAGGAGGAGAAAATGCAATCGTCACTGCGCAAGAGCGGCAAGAGGCGGCTTATCGAATTATCGGCCGCGACTTTGGCTGTTTTCGCTTTCGGCGCCAGTGCGCTGGCGGCGGGAATCGCCCAAAGCGGCGAACAGAAGAACATGAGGCTGGTAGGACACGTTGGCCTGCAAGGCCGCGGCTCCTATCAGCCGAACGTCATCGTGTACCCCGATGGAAGGACGATCGCGTTCGCGGGCACGCACAACACGCAAACCGTTGCAGGCCCCCTGCCCAATCCGCTGAACGGCGGCAAATTGGAAGACAACGGAACGATGATCATTGATGTAACGGATCCGACGCACCCGGTCGAGACATTTCATATTCCGGTCCCAGTCAAAGGAGGCCAGGCGCAAATGGCGCGCATGTGTCTGGGTTCCGATCTGCCGGGCGGGACGCCGGGCAAGGTCTATCTGTTACGCAACATTCAGGGCAGTAGCGCCTCCGGGTATGAAGTCTGGGACGTGACCGACATCCACGCGCCGGTGCTTCTGTCAGCCCTGCGGAACCTTCGCTCCACGCATAAGGACTGGTGGGAGTGCAAAACCGGCATCGCGTATATGCCCGGCAGCAAAGACGCCACATGGGGCAAGCCCCTCTGGCGCGAAAGCCAGTCCATGCTGATCGTGGACTGGTCGAATCCGTATGCCGCCCCGCAGTACATCCGCACTTACGGACCGCCGGGTACACAACCGGGTGCGACCGGACCTGTGCCCCCCTCGCTTCACGGTGCGATCTCTGCACATGAGCATCCCAATGCCGCCGGCAAGCTCGTGAACGGCGCCACGGCGGACGACGTTATTGGGAACCGGATCTACGCGGCATGGGGCGTCGGTTCCGACGGCGTGCTGCAGATTTTGGACCGGAAAAAATTGCTGCCCCCGGCCTATGGCGGCACCTATACGGGCGACCCCGACACCCCGACGGAGGCGGACCTGCTGTCAGCGCAAGTCGGCCGCATGGACATGTCGCCGGATCAGGGCGGTCACACCTCCATGCCAGTGTTCGGGATAAGGGCGAAGAGCTTACAGACCGTTCCTGATGTGCGGGACATCGTGCTGCTTGCGTCCGAAGCGGGCGACTGTACTTCGCAACATTGGAGCTTCATCGTCGACGTGTCGACGGAAAACTCGATCGGCGTCCGGCAGAACCCGTGGCAGGGACCGATGGTGCTCTCGACGCTGTGGGTCAATCCGCACTCGGGTGAGAATTTCCCGCGTGGCAACTACTGCTCGCGTGGCCAGCGCTTCGGCGTGCATTCGAGCGAGGAGAACTTCCGCAATCCCTATTACGGCAAGGTGACCTTCACCTCATACTTCAACGCCGGTGTGCGCGCGTGGGACATCCGCGACCCGCAGGCACCGGTGGAGGTGGCGTTCTATGTACCGGCCGCTCCCAACAACACCTACATGACCAACAATGTCGAAGTCGACAACCGAGGCTACATCTACATCGTGGACCGCATCGGCAATGGGATGGATATCCTGAAACTGACCGGGGATGCGAGGGAAATCGCGTCCCCAGGTAGCGGTGACGGTGACTGAACGAAGCTGATGCGACAAGCCGAAAGTCAACGCCCAATGCGCTAGTGCGAACAGACAGTCGCATAAACAGGGCACGCCATTACGGCGTGCCCTGTTTTTTCGCTGCACCTACATAGGCCAAGCGACGCATGTGCGGTTCGGTTACTTATCCGGAGAATAGCGATGAAAGCGGTGGTAGCGAGGCTAACGGTTTACGCGGCGTTGCTTGCGCTGGCTGGACCAGCGATGTCCGATGGCTGCGACGAACACCTTCCCCTATACCTTCGAGGCTATTACGAGGGCGGCTGCGATGAATCCACGGAATTGGCTCAGGGGCACGGCGAAGCGCGAGGAGCGGACAGTTATGCGGGCGAATGGGTGAAGGGCAAACCAAGCGGAAAGGGCGTCTACACTTGGGAGAATGGCGCCCGCTATGAAGGCGAGTTCAAGAACGGCAAGGTCGACGGCAAGGGGCTGTATACGTCGCCCAAGGGTGTGCGCTATGAAGGCGGATTCGTAGACGGAAAGCTAAAGGGATTGGCGCCGCCTGACTGCCCTTTGACCCCCGGGCCGCTAAATTGCTGAAAGACTGATTTTGGGATTGTCCGGAACAGTAATTCAAGAGACACGGGATACCGTCATTCGATGAATGCACCTCTGGATAAGAGTCTGCGCGAGGCGCTGGAGCAGGCGAGCCTCGAGGACCGATGGACGCGCGATCGCGGGCCCATCTACCTGAGCGGAACGCAGGCGCTGGTGCGCCTTCTGATGCTGCAGCGCCAGCGCGACCTGGCCAGCGGCCTGAAC
>WNFP01013914.1_pt1 | contig 11353 bp, 7 predicted proteins | sample 5400201 | NCBI WGS metagenome assembly WNFP01 (sample SAMN13153355, study PRJNA577476) | soil metagenome | isolation source: 115 cm saprolite under Madrone tree | place: USA:California | collected 2016-06-14
TCCGGCGCGGCAGTTGGCAGACTCGGCGCGTGCTCATCGGACTCTTCCCGGAGCTGGACGCGCCCGGCGGGGTGCAGCGCACCGGCCGCCACCTAGCTGCTGTGCTCTCGGAATTTGCGGCCAACCGGGGCATGGATTGCCGCTTGCTCAGCCTGAACGACACGCCGGAATTACACCGCATGTCTGTGGGGGAGCGCAAATTTGTATTCACGGGCTGCGAGCGTGGCAAAGTAAGGTTGACAGTTACCGCGATGCGGGCAGCTCGGCGGCAGGCCAGGCTGGTTCTCGTTGGGCACCCAAACCTAGGGCCCGTTGCGCAGACCATGCGCATCATTGCGCCACGGCTTAAGATCATGATTTGCACACATGGGATGGAAGTCTGGGAGCCATTGCCCGTGCTGAGGCGGCGAGCGCTGCGGCATGCGAGTGTGGTGCTCGCGCCGAGCCGTGATACAGCGGACCAAGTTGTTATGCAACAGCAGGTCGCGCGCGAGCGCATTCGAGTTCTGCCGTGGGCGCTCGACCCAGACTTTGAGACGATGTTCTATCCAACACCGCGGGCTGTGCTGCCAGCGAATTTTCCCCAGGGACGAGTGGTGCTCACGGTCGGGCGGTGGGTCGCCAGCGAACGCTACAAAGGGATGGACACACTCGTTACCGCATTGCCGCGATTGCTGACACGCTGGCCCGAGTTGCAGCTCGTCGCAGTGGGCGAAGGAGATGACCGTGTATGGCTCGAAAGCCTGGCCGAGGAGCACGGCGTCAGCCTCCATGTCCACTTCTTGAGCGGGCTTAGCTACGAGGAATTGGCCGCGTGCTATGCCGCGTGCGAAATGTTTGCGCTGCCGAGCCGTGGCGAGGGTTTCGGCCTGGTTTACCTGGAAGCGATGTCGCTCGGCAAGCCAGTGATCGGCGGTACGCATGGCGGCGCACCGGAGGTGATCCGTGACGGCGTCACAGGCTACCTTGTGCAGCACGGAGATGCCGTGCAACTTGCCACGTGCATCGAAACGCTGCTGGCCGATCCGGCGCACGCACGCGAAATGGGCGCGCGCGGCCGCAAGCAGGTGGAGCGCGACTTTCGCTTCAACGATTTCGCCAAGTCCCTGAAGAAGATTCTCCGCGAGCAATGCGAATCCTGAACGTCACGCAGAGTTACTCACCGTTTTTTGAATTTGGCGGCCCGCCAGCTAAAGTGCGCGCCTTGTCCGAAGGACTTGCACGGCGCGGTCATGGGGTGACTGTGCTGACGGCCGACTGGGGGTTGGAAAAGCGCCTGCAGTCCGAGAAAGGCGAAGTCGGCGCGGAACATTCTCCCTTTGGGATGCGCCGGGAAGAGAACGGCGTCCAGGCCATTTATTTGCCAACGTGGATGAAGTATCGCGCTACGAGCTGGAATCCCGCGGTGAAGCGTTATTGCCGCGCGCGGCTCCAGAACTTCGATGTGGTACACATTTTTGGTTTGTCTGATTTGCTTGGCCCGGCCGTTGCCGCGGCCTGTCGAACGCGCGCGCTTCCTTACGTCATCGAACCCATCGGGATGTTTGTGCCCATTGTCCGGAACCTGCCGATGAAGCGGATTTATCATTTTCTTTTCGGGCGGCTCCTCTTCGAAGGCGCGCGCGCCGTCATTGCAACGTCTGAGCGAGAAGCCGAAGAACTGGCGACCGGAGGTATCCCTCGCGAGAAAATCGTGATGCGGCGAAACGGCGTCGAGGCGCCCGCGGAGTTTCCCGAACGCGGAGTGTTCCGCTCCGCACAAGGAATTTCGCGGGAAGCGAAACTCGTTCTGTTTCTCGGGCGTCTTTCCAAGAAAAAGAGCCCCGATCTTTTGCTGCAGGCCTTCGCTACCCTACCGGCACAGATGGAAGGGAGCAACCTGCATCTCGCGATCGCGGGTCCGGACGAAAGCGGCATGAGGGCGCGGCTGGAGCAGATGGCGGGACAACTGGGCGTCGCTCGACGAGTTCACTTTTGCGGGCCGCTCTACGGGGAAGCCAAGTGGGCGGCCTACCGGGATGCGGATGTTTTCGTGCTGCCGTCGCAGAACGAAAATTTCGGCAATGCGGCAGGGGAAGCGGCTGCGGCAAGCACGCCGGTGATCGTGACGCAGGAATGCGGCATCGCGCCGCTTCTTGCTGACGTCGCAGGGCTCGTTGTGACGCATGGCGCGGGAGCTTTGTCGCAAGGGCTTGCCCGCTTGCTGAGCGATCGCGAACTCCATGCACGGCTGGCAGCGGGTTGCAGCGTCGCCGCATCCCAGCTTGGCTGGGGAGAACCGGTCCGGCAAATGGAAGAATTGTATGGAAAGCTTGCGGCGTCCCAACCCGCCGTAGCACAATCGCTGCACGTGGGGTAGAGCGTTGCTAACAACCCGGCAAAGGATATTTCGCGGAGCTTGGTGGGATAGCAGGCTGTTTGTCGCCCGGTACGCGGGTCACCGGTTGCGAATCCCGCGCTTTCATTTCCTCGAGCATGTTGCACGGGCTGGCGCCGCTTTCTTTTCCACCCCGGAGATCAAGTAGCAGCGTGTGCGGCATCTGCGGCGTCGCGTTTTCTTCCCGCACGGCTGACGCCGAGGCGCGAGTTCGGACCATGGCAGCGGCCATGCGCCATCGAGGCCCGGACGAAGAGGGTTTCCTCGCTGGTGAGCCGCGCGCGCCGGGCCTCGCCCTGGGCGTGCGCCGGCTCAGCATCATCGATCTCACTGGAGGCCACCAGCCGATTTGGAATGAGACGCGCGACGTCGCGGTGGTGTTCAACGGGGAACTGTACAACTATCGAGAGCTGCGCGAACGCCTAGTCCTGTGCGGGCATCGCTTTTCCACGAAATCGGACACCGAAGTACTCGCACACGCGTGGGAAGAGTGGGGAGAAGAGTGCCTGACGGAGTTGCGCGGCATGTTTGCGTTTGCGCTGCTCGACTTGCGCGAACGCTACGCAAAGGCACCATTGCTGTTTCTCGCGCGGGATCCGCTCGGCATCAAACCGCTGTATTACACGCAAACCGCGGAGTGTTTCGCGTTTGCCTCTGAAGTGCGCGCGCTGATCGCTTCGGGAGCCGCGGCCAAGCGGCTTTCGCAAGACGCGCTCACGTCGTACCTGCTCTTCGGCAGCGTGTCCGAGCCGGTGACGCTTCTCGAAGGCGTGTTCTCTCTGCCGCCCGGCCACCATATGCTGTTGCACGTGCCAGAGCGGCGGCGCACGCCTCGCGCGCGACCGTGGTGGGACCCGGCGCAGAGCCCTGCCGCGCGCGATCCGGGTAAGCCGCGCGATCTTTCTGCCGCGGCGCGGCACCTGCGGCCGCTGCTGGAAGACGCCGTGCAGGCCCATCTCATCGCCGACGTTCCGCTGGGGCTCTTTCTTTCCAGCGGCCTGGACTCCGGCGCGATTGCGGCGCTGGCGGGGCGCGCACGAACGGGCATTCGAAGTTTTACGTTGACGTTTCCAGGGACATCGTATGACGAAGCGGCGATGTCGCGCGTCGTCGCGCAGCGCTGCGGAACGCAACACAGCGAAATTCCGCTGGACAGTGGCGCGCTCCTCGCACGGCTGGACGAAGCAATCGCGGCGCTCGATCAGCCGACGATGGATGGGATGAATACGTATTTTGTGTCGTGGGCGGCGCGCGAAGCCGGGCTGAAGGTGGCCCTCTCCGGTCTTGGCGGCGATGAACTTTTCGCTGGCTATCGCACCTTTGCCGACACGCGGCGGGTGTCACGATTGATGCGGATCGCCCGGTTCGCGCCGGCGCCCATGCGCCGCGCCACCGCTGGGGTCATGAGCCAATGGATTGGGCAACTGAGTACGCTGGATACCGGAAGAAAAGCAGCAGCGGGGTGGGCTACGCCTGAGGCACTGCCTTCTGCTTACTATTTCACTCGCACGCTATTCCTTCCCGGCGAACTGGCGAGGTTGACAGAACCGCGATTTCGGCCGAGCTCCGTGAGCGCCGATGGCGTGACGCTAGAGCCGACCTGGCTCGGGTGGCTGGAACGAACGGCAGACGAGGCACAGAAGCTCGAACCAATCGCGGCCACTTCGTGGCTGGAGATGCGCACATATATGGCGAACACGCTTCTCCGCGACACCGATTCGGTGAGCATGTCGAGCTCGCTTGAAGTCCGAGTGCCGCTGCTCGATACGCCGCTGGTCGAATTTTTGGGCGCGCTGCCGGATGCAGCGCGTTACCGGCGCGGGGTTCAGAAGGCGCTACTCGTGAAGGCGCTTGATGGGCTTCTGCCTCGCGAGATTCTCGCGCAGAGCAAGCGGACCTTCACTTTGCCGTGGGAAGAGTGGCTGCGCGGACCTTTGCGCGGACGGCTCGAAGCGAGCTTCGCCGATCCTGCGCCCTCGCTCGCGCCGCATCTACATGAAGCGGGTGTCCGGACCGTATGGGCCGCATTTTTGGCGGGCAAAACATCGTGGTCGCGGCCCTGGTCGCTCTATGTACTCAATGAGTGGTGCCGGCGCCATCTAGCCGCGTGAATTGTTTTCCTGAGGTACACTGACCCATCGCGCGATGAATATTCTTGGGATTAATGCGTACCACGCGAACGCACGTCAGGTTGGCGCACAACTATCATTCGACACGCGCTTTCTCGGGCTGGGCCCGAACTTGAGAGGTTTGCATTTGGAGGTCGAGATGGCTGGCCGCCGCGAGGAATTGCATGCCGATAGCGTCGTCGGCGCTCATGGCGCGAGCCCGGTGGCGCGTACTGCGGGCTGGCCTCCGATCGACATTCGAGGATCTGCGGCTTTCTTCTCCAGTTCAGTCAAAATTAAGCGTTCAAATTCCGCTTCGGGAAGCAACCGTCTGGCTGCTGAGGCGTTTGGAGGAGAGTCCCGCTTGCATCTCACAGTGATTGGCTGTGGCTATGTCGGCCTGGTAACGGGGGCGTGTCTTGCAGAAGCAGGGCATGAAGTGATCTGCACGGACATCGACAGCGAGCGGATCGCGCAGCTCCAAGCCAGCCGCATGCCCATCTTTGAACCGCATCTCGACCGGATCCTCGCCGCCGCCCGGAATTCGGGCCGTATATCTTTCACGGCGGACGCAGGTGAGGCCATCCGCGGCGGGGAAGCAATTTTTATCTGCGTCGGCACGCCTCCGAAAGAGAGCGGGGATGCGGACCGCCGGGCGCTGACGGCCTATACGCGCAATGGCAATCTCAATTTTCGCGTGGCTTCGAATCCGGAATTCCTCCGTGAAGGCACGGCCGTCGAAGATTTCTTCCATCCCGACCGCATCGTGGTGGGCGTAGATGAGGAATCTTCGGCTGCCGATTTGCGGGAAATCTATCGTCCCATCCTCGAGCACCGCTTTCATTGCCCGGTCCACGAGGGGAAATGCCCGCCCGGACACGAAGGAAAATTTCTGGTCACCACAATTAACAGCGCCGAGCTGATCAAACATGCTTCCAACTCATTCCTGGCTCTGAAGATCAGCTACGCCAACGTTATCGCCGATCTGTGCGAGAAGATCGGCGCAGACGTCGAGGAGGTCACCTACGCGATGGGCCTCGACCCGCGCATCGGCGCGCAATTTCTGCGTGCAGGCTTGGGGTTTGGAGGCTTTTGCTTTCCCAAGGATATTCAAGCGTTTATCCATCTGGCCGCCTCGGTGGGAGTGGATTTCGACATCCTGAAGGCTGCGGAGCGCGTCAACAAGCAGCGAATCGACCGCTACCATGAAAAAATCAGCAAGGCCTTGTGGGTCATAAAAGGCAAGCGCCTCGCGATGCTCGGCTTGGCCTTTAAAGCCAATACGGACGACATCCGTTTCGCTCCCGCTTTGGAAGTCCTGAAGCGGCTGCTCAGCGAAGGCGCGCAGGTCCACGCCAGCGACCCTGAGGCGATTGCGAAAACCAAATCCATGTTTCCGCAGGCGCTTTATCATGAAGATCCTTACGAAGCGCTCCGCGATGCTGATGCAGCTCTGGTTTGTACCGAATGGGAATGCTTCCGCACACTGGATTGGGAGCGCGCAGGAAAACTCATGGCGCGAAAACTTGTGATCGATGGCCGGAATTTGTACCGGCCACAGCACATGCGGGAGTTAGGGTTCGAATACTATTCCTTTGGGAGAGACTAAAGGTTCGTCCAAAGCGGCTCGTCTGTTTCGATTTTTTTAGACACGACCCACTTTTTCTTTCGCAAATCGCTCTCTGAAATAAGCCAGCGTCAGGCGCAAGCCCTCCTCCAAGGAGACCCGAGGTTCCCACCCCAGAAGGCGCCTGGCCTTGGTAATGTCCGGGCAGCGCCGCTTCGGGTCATCCTGCGGGAGTGCTTCGAAGACGATCGGCGGGGCATTCTCGAAGTTCCTCCGGATGCGCTCGGCAAACTCCAGAATCGTGATCTCTTGCGGGTTACCGATATTGACAGGCAGATGCTCGTCCGATTGCATCAGCCTGTAAACCCCTTCGATCAGGTCGCACACGTAGCAAAAGCTTCGCGTCTGCTTCCCATCGCCATACACGGTGAGCGGCTGACCCGTTAGCGCTTGGTATACGAAATTGGGCAGCGCGCGCCCGTCGTTCAACCGCATCCGTGGACCGTAGGTATTGAAAATCCGCACAATGTGCGTGTCTACGCCGTGAAAGTAGTGGTAGGCCATGGTCATGGCTTCGGCGAATCGCTTCGCTTCGTCATACACACCGCGCGGTCCAATGGGGTTCACATGTCCCCAGTACTGCTCGTTCTGCGGCGAAATTTCAGGATCACCATAGCATTCGCTTGTAGAGGCGAGCAAAAACTTGGCTCTTTTCGCGAGTGTCAGACCCAGTGCGTTGTGGGTGCCCAACGCCCCAACCTTCAGCGTTTGGATCGGAAGTTTCAGGTAATCCACGGGACTCGCAGGGGATGCAAAATGTAGAACGTAATCCACCGGCCCCTGTACGTCGATGTATTTCGAGACGTCTGCCCGCACGAGGCGGAACTTCGGATGCTTCAGCAGGTGTCCAACGTTCGAGTCTACTCCAGTAACGAGATTATCGATGACCAGAACGTCCCAGCTCTCAGCAATCAATCGGTCGCACAAATGCGAACCGAGGAACCCGGCTCCGCCCGTCACCACTGCGCGCATGTGGCCTCCCAATAATTCGCGGCTAAAGTGTAGCGTGCAAGCAGCCGCATCCCAACAAATGAACCAGGGCCGCTTGATGCACTCTGATTGACCGCGTGTCCCGACCGGGATGCCATCCGCGATTCCCGCGCGGTTTGCGAAGTCCTCGGCGTGCTCAATGCTTGGTCGGGTTTGCCGCTCCGCTCCGCGACCTGACCTATTTGTTTCGTTAGGCGAATCAAAAAAAGAAAAAGCGTCTCCGCCGGGGCTGCGTTAAATCGTGCGCTACCTCGGGAACGTGGGGCAACGAGCGCCCCTCAAACGCCGCCCGAGGATTATCAACGAATAGCGAGCGGGCTTTTTCTTCGCCAAACTTTTTACGTACCACATCGTAGGCAGGCTGCAGCTTCAGGGGACGGCTTCGCGTGTTGTGCGCGTCGCTCGAAACGAAATGGATCAAGCCCAAGCCAACCCAGGAGAGCGCGTCCTGCTGCGCACTGGTTCCAAATCCCCCCGTAAGTGAACGGCCCGTCACTTGCGCGTAGCATCCCAGCCGCAGCCATTTCGCCAGCCGCTCCGGCTGCACCCTCAGAATGGCGTTGCGCTCGGGATGCGTGATCACAGGATGCAAACCCGCAAGCCGAAGCTGGTGCAGTGTTTGGTCCAACGCTGGCGGAATCGAGATTTCATTGAACTCCACGAGAAGATAATCCCGCTGGTTGAGACAAAATCGCGGGGCATCTTCCTTGAGCGCCGCCAGGTTTTCCGGGTCCATGTGAAAATCGCAACCCGTCGCAAGCTCCAGCCGTTCGCCGACGAGTTCCTGCAATTCGTTCCGTAGCCTCCGGACGCGGTCAAAGTCGAATGCGTATATGCTGTTGGCGTGCGGCGTGGCGACGACGTGGGTGATTCCGTCTGCAATCGCGGACTCCGCCATGGCCATCGATTCGTCCATCGACACCGGCCCGTCATCGAGCCCCGGCAAAATGTGACAATGCAAATCGACCATAATCTTTGGCGATCTCATCAGCGCCACCACGCGGTGATCGCCTGCCAGGCTCCCAGTGCAAACAGCATCCCGGCAAAAAATCTGCTGCATGCGTACCGGCTTGATGTGCTTCGCCAGGACACCCCCCAAAGTACCCCCGCAAAGACCTCACACTCACGCCGAGTCCGAGCAGCAGGATTTCTAGAATCATCGATGAGGCGCTAATGGCGTGCGAAGTTCAAGTCCGGCGTCAACTGCACTCCTCTATTTTCGCGCGACCCGCCCCAAGTGGCAACCTTCTAATTTGTTCGAGCACTCTCAAACACCGACGCGGGGCTGTTTTTGCCTGTGCGTTAAACCCTGCTATATTTGAACGTCATTATCGCCCTATTGGCCTGTGACTTGCGATATCCCCGAGAATACGAGGACTGTGACGGAACTCATGGCAATTGACCGCAAACCGGAGTTTTTCAAAGGCGCCCAATTGAAGGTCGCCATCATTGGCTGTGGCTACGTGGGTCTGCCGCTGGCGCTGCGTTTTGCCGAGGCAGGCCACAAAGTCACCGGGTTTGACACCGATCCCGGAAAAGTAGCGTCCCTCAATGCCGGCAAGTCCTACATCGAACATATCCCCCAGACCAAGATTCAGCAGTTCGTGAACACCCGTCATTTCAGCGCCACCACGGACTTCGTGCGCCTCAAAGAGGCGGACGCCATCCTCATCTGCGTACCCACGCCTCTCGATGAGCGGCGCGAACCCGATCTCAGTTACGTTGAACAAACAGTGATATCCATCCAACCTAATCTGCAGAAGGGTCAGCTGGTTGTCCTCGAATCGACGACCTACCCGGGCACGACCGAGGAGCTCGTCCTCCCCATCTTGGAAAGGAGCGGCCTGCGTTGCCCCATAGCCTCCGGCCCGGACAACGAGAATATTCCCTGCGATTTCTTCCTGGCGTTTTCGCCGGAACGCGAAGATCCCGGCAACAAGCAGTTCGGCCTCGCTCAAATTCCCAAGGTCGTCGGGGGCATCAACCCCCCCAGCGGCCGCGCTGCTCAGTCACTCTACGCGCAGGTGGTGGCCCGTGTCGTGCCCGTCAGCTCGACCCGCGCCGCGGAAATGGCCAAGCTGCTAGAAAATATTTTCCGCTGCGTAAACATTGCGATGGTGAACGAGCTGAAGATGCTCAGCCTGCGCATGAACATCGACATCTGGGAAGTGATCGATGCAGCTGCGACAAAGCCTTTCGGCTTCATGCCTTTCTATCCTGGCCCGGGTCTCGGCGGCCACTGCATTCCCGTTGATCCCTTCTATCTTTCATGGAAGGCACGGGAATATGACTTCTCGACGCGATTCATCGAGCTGGCCGGTGAAGTGAATACCGCGATGCCTTATCATGTTGCTGACGCAATCGCCGCGGCCCTCAACAACCACAAGAAGAGCCTGAAGGGTTCGAAACTGCTAATCCTCGGCGTGGCCTACAAGAAAGACGTTGACGACCTGCGCGAATCTCCTACGCTTAAGATCATGCAAATCCTTCAGCAACGCGGCGCTCATCTGGACTATAACGATCCTTTTTTTCCGCAGCTTCACAAGATGCGGCACTACAATTACGAAAATATGAAGTCCGTGCCTCTCAATTCCCACAATCTCGGCAACTACGATGGGGTCGTCATTGCGACCGATCATTCCAGCTACGATTACGGGGCCATCGTTGATGGTGCGAGGCTGGTGGTCGACACCCGCAATGCCACCCGCCGCGTTATGCGTCATCGCGATCGGATCGTTCTCTGCTAGGCTCCGGTGGCGTCAAACACGGAGGAAATTCGCCGTCAGCTCGAGGAAAGCGCTAACGGCAAACTGAACTTTTCCGGCGAGCTGAGCCTCCCCCCGGCCACATCGCATACGCTCTGATCGAACAGCTGGCACTCAGTGGAAAATGACAAGTGATTCGTAGTCTGAAATGAACAAAGGCTTTCTCGGAGTCACGCACTCGCCCTATTGCGCCCGCAGCAGCTCGACTCTGGCATTCGCAAAGGGTAGCTGTGCATCCAATAATACGGGGGTGCGCGCCGCATTATTTGCGAGATGCAGAAAGAAGTGCGAATCTTTCATTTCCGTGCCGTTGTCGAAAATGCGGAGTTCGATCTTTGAGGCCGTATAGCTACCCGCGGGCACCGTCACTTTTTCGGAACCTGCGCTGAGACTTGCACGCACGTCATAGAGTTTGCGTCCGTCGTAGACGGGGCTCCGCACTTCCGGCGTTTTCGACCAATCTACATTCCGGAGATACTCCATCATGCCAAGGGGGTCACGCGTCCCGGGCAGCACGATCGCGGCTGTCGCGTCTGCCGGCGCAGGCTCCTTGCCTGCCACCGTCATTCGTTGCACCGATTCGACTTTTTGCCCGCGCTCGTTCAGGCGCATTTCATATTGCAGGCTCGTGAGTGTCCCGGCGTCGCTGTAGGAATCGAATTGGTCATCGAGTGCAAACACCATCCGCAGCGGATTCTCCGTCCGGGCAAACGCCTGGAAGTGCCAGGCGTTATTCCCCAGGAAATTCTGCCGGTCCGCCACAAGCACTCGCAGGTTCGCAACGTTATTCAGCGTGGCCACGTGGGCCGTATATTCCAGCACCTCTCCGGCCCGCAACGGCCCAGGCGGATCTTTCTCAGCGGGGGCCTTCTTCGGCTCAGGTGTCTTACCCTTGGTATCCGCTGACCGGATGTCCGTCGGAGTAGTGGTGTCTATAGGATTATTCGTCCCATTTGAATTCGCGACGCCAGAATGTGCCAACCCGGCCTGCGTTCGTGTAACACGATTGTGCAGCCAGAACAGCGCTATCCCAGCACAGAGAAGTGCCATCACAGAGAGGATTCCGGCATTCGTCCGACGGCTCATGCCATTTATGCGACCTTCGACTGGATCGGGCCTTGGCGTAGGCGCTTTCCGTCGTACAATACGCGTTTCTGCTCGGCTTGCGGCTCTGGCCGCAACAACCTGGCCGAACTTTGAGCGTACCAAAAGAAGGGGCGCTCGTCTTTCCGGAATCCGCTGTTATCGCCACGGCCGCATCCCAAGGCCTGGGGAGATGGATCGAGGAGGATTTTCCGAATGCGCTATTTGGTGACAGGCGGCGCAGGCTTTATCGGCTCAAATACGGTGGACGAACTTGTGCGCCGCGGGCACAGTGTGGTCGTGCTGGACGATCTTTCTTCCAGCAAAGAAGATAATCTAGCGGAATCCCGCAACAAGATTTCGTTCATCAAAGGGAGTATCACGGACCTCGAGGTGGTGCGCA
>WNFP01014267.1_pt1 | contig 11353 bp, 14 predicted proteins | sample 5400201 | NCBI WGS metagenome assembly WNFP01 (sample SAMN13153355, study PRJNA577476) | soil metagenome | isolation source: 115 cm saprolite under Madrone tree | place: USA:California | collected 2016-06-14
TACGAGAGAGAGGATCAAAGTGAAGGTCGAAGTTCTGTATTTCAAAGGATGTCCCAACCACGAGCCCGCAGTTGAACAGGTCCGGAAGGCACTGCGGAGAGAAGGTCTCCCAATACTTGTGAACGAAGTGGAGATAACCGATCCAGCGATGGCGCAGAGGGTTGGCTTTCTTGGATCACCAAGTATTCGTATCGATGGGATCGACGTGGAGCCAGGCGCCCAGGAAATAAAAACATTCGGGTTTGGTTGCCGCACGTACTCCGATGACGAGGGAAGGCGGTCCGGCTTGCCTCCCGTCGGCCTCATTCAACAGGCAGCGCGTGAAAGAAGAAGCGCGTGAACTCGAAACCAACAAATGGTTCGGGGTTTCTTGCACTGGGCGGTGTTGCTGCTGTCCTCGCATCTTCCTGCTGCCTGGGGCCACTTATTCTCGTAATGATGGGTTTCAGTGGTGCGTGGATCGGAAGCCTGTCGGCCTTGGAACCCTATCGCCCGTTGTTCCTGGGGTTTACCTTCATTGCCTTACTGCTGGCGGGTTTCCGCATCTTTCGGCCGGCGAAGGATTGCGACGTAGATGGCACCTGCTCCACACCACGTACACGCCGCACCCAGAAATTCATTTTTTCAGTAGTCGCGCTGATGGCTGTCGTAGCCTTCGCTTTTCCATTCCTCGCACGCTTCTTCTACTAATCCCCCTGCTCTTGAAAGGACTTCTATGAAACTGCAGCATGGCGCGATCGCCACTGTTCTATTTGCCCTCTCCTCCCCTCTGTGGGCCGCACCCAAGTCCGTGACCTTGGCCGTACCGGGGATGAACTGCCCAACCTGCCCCGTCACTATCAAGAAGGCATTGATGAAGGAACAGGGCGTTGCGAGTGTCACGGTTCATTATGAGAAGAAAGAACTTATTGTGTCGTTCGACGATGCCAAAACAACACCGGATGCCATTATGAGATCGACTGCAGCGGTTGGCTTCCCTTCCCAGATCTCAAGATGAGAGGCACTGATTCAGGCTGCTCACCGAATCAATTGTTTGCTCCATTCGTCAGGGAGACGTAGTCTAATAACAGGAATGCGCGTTCTCCGCCAATTCGGTGTGCTGGTCTTGCTGCTGGTAACCTGCCTGGCTCCAGCGATGGCCTGCATAGTTCCTAATGCGCAGATGAGCACTCAGGAACGCGCCTGCTGCCGCATGATGAAAAACCAGTGCGGTCAGATGGGAATGCCGGCGTCGCATGGCTGCTGCCAGAAGACTCCGCCGAGCGTTCACGACAACGCGCTGGATACGAAGACAGTGGCGCTCCACCCGGATGCGGTCACAACTATCTGGCTAGTTGCTTCTGAGTTGCTGCATCCGACCACTGCCGTCGCAGGATGGGTTGAACACGCCGAATACTCTCCGCCGAAGTCCCCGCCCTCTGCCGTCTCCATCCTAAGAATCTAGCAATCTCCTTTCTCTCGCTTCGTTTGGCTGAGCGTATGCGTTTTTGCGCGTCCACGTTCGTCATTGTTACGAATCGTTCTTGAGATTGGAGAGTTTGTATGAAACTCCGACAAAGTGTGTTCGCAATAGTCGTCGCGCTACTGCCGCTAGGTGGTATCGCAGGTCACTCGTTATCGCTGCAGTCTCGGTCCGTTAGCGATCATCTTAGCCAAACTGAGGCAAAGGAACGGGCGAAAAGTGCTCAATTGTCATCCGAAACACCCCAGCATCAGTTGAGTAAGAAAGAACTGAAAGCTCTAGTCGCAAAAGCAAGAACAGCCAAAGACCACCAGAATCTGGCGACCTACTTCGAACGACAAACTCAGATTTTTGACGAGAAAAGCCGCGAATACCAAGCCACATGTGTCCTCGTCGCGGAACATCCTATGAACTACAAGACAACATATCCATCCGCTTACGACGACTGCCGATTCTGGCAACAATACTTTGAGGCAAAGTCGAGAAAAGCTGATAACGAGGCGAAGTTGCATGAGCAACTCGCAATCCCGCTACCGGACGGAAAACAGTGAATCACATGATCCGACATTGCGCAGCTGCGCGCTTGAATTCGCGCCTATCACGCACCTTTTTTGGAGATTGGAGTTTCCCCATGAACGTGATTTCTTTTGTGACCACCGCATCAACAGATCGCAAGTTTCATCAACGGCGCTATGGGAGAGCCTTGCCATGATTGACCGTCTTATCGAATTTTCTCTGAAAAATAAGTTCATCGTTGTCATGCTTTGGATTGGTATCGCGATATGGGGTTTGTGGGCGATGCTGCGTGCCCCTATCGATGCGATCCCCGACCTGAGCGACAACCAGGTGATCGTCTTCACCGACTGGCAAGGCCGCAGTCCACAGGAGGTGGAAGACCAGATTACTTACCCGCTCACTACCAATCTGCAAGGGCTGCCGGGTGTGAAGGTAGTGCGGTCTTCATCGGCCTTCGGTTTCTCGATGATCTTCGTCATCTTCAACGACGACGTCGATCTTTACTTCGCGCGCACACGCGTTCTCGAAAGGTTGAACCTTGTTACCAAGGCGCTTCCCACGGGCGTAGTCCCGACGCTTGGACCGGATGCGACAGGTGTGGGCCACGTCTTCTGGTACACGGTGGAGGGCGGAGGAAAGAATATGCGCGATCTGCGCTCCCTGCAGGACTGGTTTGTGAGGTACCAGCTCAATTCTGTTCCTGGAGTCGCCGAGGTAGCGAGCGTCGGGGGCACGGTTCAGCAATACCAAATTGACGTCGATCCCAACCGGTTGCGCTCTTATGGGATTCCTCTCAGCACTGTGATGCGCGCAGTGATGGCAAGCAACTCCAATGTGGGTGGCAATGTCATCTCCGAGAACGGCTCCTGGTCGATCGTCCGCGGCCTTGGCCTGATTGAAAACCTCGATGATATTCGCAACATCGTGGTCGGCTCCCATAATGGCACGCCGGTCTTTGTAAAAGACCTGGGCACTGTCCAAATCGGCGATGCGTTTCGCACGGCTGCGCTAGTCAAAAACGGTTCTGAAGCAGTCGGCGGTGTAATCGTGGCCCGACAGGGCGAGAACACCAAGGAGGTCATTGACCGGGTAAAGCAAAAGATCAAGGAGATCGAGCCCGGCCTTCCTTCCGGTGTTCATATCGTTCCGTTCTATGACCGTTCACAGTTGATCGAGGCTACTGTCGATACGCTTCGTCATGCGTTGATCGAAGAAATCATCCTCGTCACGCTCGCCCATATCGTCTTCCTCATGCACTTCCGCAGCATCCTTGTCGTCACGCTACCGTTGCCACTCGCCGTGCTGTGTTCCTTCCTCTTGATGCATTACGCGCATGTGACCTCGAATGTGATGTCGCTCGCTGGCATTGCCATCGCCATTGGTGTGCTGGTCGATGCCGGAATCGTCGTCACAGAAAATGCCTTCCGGCATCTTGAAGGCATCGATACGAATGACAGAGGCCGTGTTCTCGAAACTGTCATGAGGGCAACGAAGCTGGTTGGTCGTCCGACGTTCTTCTCGATGGCAATCATCATCCTAGCGTTTGTGCCCGTGTTCGCGCTTACAGGGCAGGAAGGAAAGCTTTTTCATCCACTCGCGTTTGCCAAAACCTTTGCGATGGTGAGCGCGACAGCGATTGCCTTGACGCTTGTGCCCATTCTTTGCGTACTACTGCTCCGCGGTAAGTTCCATTCGGAAGATCAGAACCCAGTTATGCGCTTCTTACAGAGGCTCTATCGCCCAGCCCTGTCCTGGGCGTTAGATCATCGCGCCGTCACACTCGGTATTGCTGTTGTCTTTCTCGCCGGCGCAGTGGTTCTGGCTTCCGGCATAGGCAGTGAATTCATGCCGCCGCTCAACGAAGGCGACATCATGTTTATGCCCATTGCGGACCCCAGCATCTCTCTATCGCAGAACGTTGACTATGCGAAGCGGCAAGACAAGGTGCTGGAGAGTTTCCCCGAGGTCGCCTACGTTGCAGCGAAGATCGCCAGGGCAGATACCTCGACCGATCCGGCGGGGTTGAACATGACGGAGACCATTGTTCACCTCAAGCCGCACGATCAGTGGCGGCGAGGCATGACCCTTCCAAAGCTCAAGAGCGAGATGGACCGCGCCGTTTCCTTGCCGGGTGTCGCAAATGTCTGGACACAGCCGATCATCAACCGTATTGATATGCTCACAACCGGCATCCGCTCCGAGATCGGCGTCAAAGTCTTTGGCTCGGACTTGACGGTCCTCGAAAGCAAGGCTCGCGAAATTGCCGATGCCATTCGGACGGTGAAGGGTGCGAGTGACATCTATCCGGAACAGGTCACCGGTGGTCTGTATCTCGACATCAAGCCCAATCGGGAAGCAGCCGCGAGGTATGGCGTCGATGTTGGCGAGGTACAGAATGTCATCGAGACAGCTATCGGTGAAAACAACCTAACGACCACAATTGAGGGGCGCCAGCGCTTTCCGGTGCGGGTTCGCTATGCTCCTGAGTTCAGACGCGATCCTCGGGACATCGCAAATATATTCGTGACCGGAGCAAATGGAGCACAAATCCCGCTTGCGCAGGTCGCCGATATCCGGCAGGTCTCTGGCCCTGCAGCCATCAACAGCGAAAATGGCTTGCTTGAGGTCTCGGTCCTGCTCAATGCGCGTGGGCGAGACTCTGGCAGTGTCATCGCCGACGGGGAAAAAGCTATTACAGCGAAGGTCCAATTGCCTTCCGGTTACTACTACAACTGGAGCGGACAATATGAAAATGAGATCAGGGCGAAGAAGAGATTGCAGATCGTCATGCCGATTGCTATCGGCATCATCTACATTCTCCTGTACCTGACCTATAAGTCGTTCCTTGAAGCAGCGCACGTTTTGCTTGCCGTGCCATTCGCGCTCAGCGGCGGACTTTATCTGCTTTGGCTGCTTCACTACAACTTCTCGGTTGCTGTCTGGGTGGGCTTCATCGCGCTATTTGGAACCGCCGTGCAAACGACGGTGGTGATGGTGATCTATCTCGAGGAGGCCGTCGAACGAAAGCGGCACGCACGAGGAACGCTGACTCACGCAGACCTACGTGAAGCGGTCATGGAGGGCGCGCTTCTCCGACTTCGCCCCAAGTTCATGACGGTATCAACGATCGTTGCGGGACTCCTGCCGATCTTTTGGAGTACTCGCGTCGGTTCCGAGGTCATCCGTCCGCTGGCTACCCCTGTCCTCGGCGGAATGATCAGCTCGCTCGTGCACGTGCTGATCGTGACACCGGTAATTTTCCTATGGCTTAGGGAGCGCGAGCTTCGCCGTACTGAAACGCAGACCGCTTTGCTGCAACCGTCAGAACCAACCCAGGCATTTCACACCCAACTCTAAGGAGAATTTTATGAAGACCCTTGTTGCAATCTTGTTGTCGTTCATCTTTGTTCTGGCTGGCTGCAATGGAGACAAAGTAGACGTCTCCTCGCTCAAGCCGGCGGCAACGAAAACTGCTGGAAAAGTCACAATCGTCCTCCTGAACAAGACCGGCGAACTCACGCAAGGACAGAACGAATTCGTCGTCCAGTTTAAGGACGACCAAGGACAACCTGTCGATGTGGGAGATGTGCAGATCGGCTCCAACATGTCGATGCCTGGCATGGCTCCCATGTCAGGCGACGCCGGGGTAACACAGACCAAACAGACCGGCATCTACAAGGTGACTTCCAACTTCGCCATGAGCGGAGCGTGGCACTTCACCCTCTCCTGGGATGGACCGCAAGGCCAGGGGCACACAACCTTCAACAGCAACGTGAGGTAACGAAGATGAAACGTACATTCTTTGTTTATCGACTGTGGTTGCTGATGATGGTGGCACTGGTGAGTACACTGTCGCTTTCTGCACAGGAGGTTCAGCCACGACCTGCGAGTGATTTTCTTGACCTTCAGCAGGGAGTCACTGAAGCGGAACTCGTAACGCGAGCCCTGGCGTCCAATCCCACGCTGGCAGCTCAACGGCAGCAGATCGAGATGGCGAAAGGCGACGTAACGCAGGCTCGTCTGCGTAAGAACCCATCGCTCATTCTTGGTGGACTCAAGGAAGTGAATGGAGGAGATAACAGTTTTAATGTCGGTGGCATGTTGCCACTGGAACTCTACGGACGCCGTGCCCGCCGGACGGAGGTCGCGCAGAGTAAGGAAGACGCCACGCAGCAGAGTGTAGCCGATCAGGAGCGCCTGCTCACGGGACAAGTGCGTGCCCGTTTTGGGGAGGCACTCGCGTCTATACGCAATTTGATGTTTGTCGAGCAGCTTCTTCAGGTAAACCGGGACTTTCTAAAGCTCCTGGAAGACCGCGTGCGTGAAGGAGCCACGCCAACGCTCGAAGCGGACGAGACGCGTGTCGAGGTCAATCGCATCGAGACACTGCGGATCGACGATCAGGATTCCGGCGGGCGAACGAAGCTCTCGCCAGTGCAGAGCTTCGTTTAGATCAGGCAACAGCCAAACCGGACGCCAGCGTATTTGGGGGTTATCAGCGCCCGGACAGCGGCTTTTCCCAGCAAGGATTCGATGCAGCGGGAAACCTTACTCCTATTCGACAGACGTTTAACTACGCTACCTTCGGACTCAACATAGATCTGCCACTCTTCAATCGCAATCAAGGTGCTGCTATCGCAGACAAGGCGGCGATTCAAGCCGCACACAGCCAGGTTGCAGCTGTTGACCTGAACCTTCGGCATGAGGTCTCACAGAGCCTTATCCGGTTCAACGGCGCAGAAGCACGAGTCGCCGTCTACCGGAGCGGGGTACGCGATCAGGCAAACCACAATCTGGATGTCGTTCGACAGACCTACAGGTATGGGCGCACGACTTTGCTGGATGTCATTGCTGAACAGCGCCGTTACATCGATATCGAAACCGGATACACGGACATCCTGCTCGATGCGTATGCGGCGCGTATTGCTCTCGAACAAGCAGTCGGAACCACTCTGCCATGAAAGGTGATGCCATGCAGAATACAGAGAAGAAAGAAATGCCCTCTACCTCACGCCGTCGCATGATGTGGATTGGTCTTGCCGCAATCACAATTCTAGCCGCCGGAGCCGGGATTTGGTTCAGTACGCAGCACACTGCCAAACCAAAAGCAAAAGAGCAAGGGCCCATGTCCAGCATGTCCGATATGTCGTCGATGTCGTCTAAGCCATCTCCGAAGAACAATGATGCAACGGACTCGACTCCAGCCGAAGCAGGAGTGCAGGTAGACCTTGGACCGGATGATCTGAAGAAGGCACAAATTCAGACTGTTCATGTGGACATGCGGGAGATTGCTAGCGCGCTTCGAGTTCCTGGAGTCGTCAACACCGATGAGTACAAGGAGGTGCACGTTACCCCGCTCGTTGGCGGCGTTATCAAGCAGGTGCCTGTCGTCCTTGGAGATCATGTACGAAAAAGCTGGAACGCACCCAGAACCTACTCAAACTCGGCGCGGCCAGTCGGCAGGAAGAGGAAGAGGTAACGGCGGATCATGCTGCGCACGAGGCGCACGTGCGGTCGGCACTTGAAAGACTGAAGCTGCTAGGCGCGAGCGATCGCCAGATTGCTGGTCTGAAGCAAGCCGAACAAATCGACGCGAACCTCTCCGTGCCTGCACCAATCAATGGCATCGTGCTGACGCGTACTGCGAACCTAGGGCTGGTTACGAACATGTCGCAGGAGCTGTTTACCATCGCGGATCTGTCGACCGTGTGGGTCATGGCCAGCATCAACGAGAAAGACTTCTCGACGGTTCATGTTGGTACAAGCGCCATCGTGACAGCTCCTGCCTATCCCGGCCGGGTCTGGGAGGGCCGCGTCGTCTATATCCAGCCCCAGGTCGATCCCGGCAGCCGGACCGCGCAGGCTCGCATTGAGGTTGCCAACCCAGACGAGAGCCTGCGGCTCGACATGTATATGGATGTGGCATTCATGTCTGCGGCCGGCAAAGGTCTCACGGTTCCCGAATCGGCGGTACAGGCAATCGGTGAGAGACAATACGTTTTCCTCCCCATCAAGGACAGTGAAGGCAGCTTCACCGTGCGTCAAGTGAAGCTCAGTCAGAAATGAATGAATTACAATAAGACGATCCATCGCGTTCGCCGTCAGAGAAGTCATCGCCACTTGTGGAGCATCAGTCTATCGATCGCCAAGTATCAATGGCCGAGTTTCAGGCGACGGAGAAGCTGCGCGTTGAGCGCCACAACAATGGTGGAGAGGCTCATCACCATCGCGCCCACGAAGGGACAAAATAAACCCAAATACGAAATCCCCATTCCTGTGGTCAGGAGCCTTTCGGGATGGCTGCTGTCTGGAAGCTATGGAAGAACCCGAAAACGCAGCTGTGGGAGCCAACCTTCGCCATACTGATTGGAGAACCTAACGGAAAGTTTGCGGAGATTCGTGAGCGCATGACGTTTCTCGAGCCACGCGACTATGAAGAATATCTGGCACCTACGGAACGTGCTCCTGTCCATCTCTTGCGAATTCTTCCGGCCGAGAAGATGAAGGTGCAATTGATCGAGAACAGCCCTATCGCCAATACCCAGGCAAACCTATTCGATACTCAATGATCCGAATCTTCTCTATCCGACCAAGCGGAAGATGTAGTGGTGGGAGAGCAATTCGGCCACGACCAAAATAAGAGTGACAACAGCGAGGGTGATCTGCACTCTTTCTCCCCAGACGCGCCGGCCGGAGACCGGCTGCTGCCTCCATTGAGAAGAAGGCCGTTTGCGGAGTGATCGAATTCTCCAGATCATGTACAGATTGATGCAGGACCCGAGGACAGCAAGCACCATCATGGGAATGCGTATGGCGTCCTGATGAAATCCGATTGCCGGTCCCTTGGCGCCCGCAGCAACTGCAGCGAGAGTTCCCAATCCAATGACGAGTCGCACGCCGCTGAGCGCCATGACAAGAGCGCAGGCGCTTTGCAAGACAATGAAAAAAAGGCTAGTTAGACCGACGGTCCAACGGCGGACTCCCCGGTCGCTAAAAGACTCACGTGTTTCAGATCGCCGCGAGGCGATCACTGCTCGCTCGGTAACCACTCGGATTTGACGCTTAACTCTCGACGAGGATACAGAAAAAATTAGGCGACTCAGGGAGAAGGCTCCCCGTGTAACCATCACTCGATACCGCTGGTCTCAGTTGAAGATTACTGGTCCTGTTGGACCTGATATCAACGCGGCGATCGGACTTTGAGTGACACAATTCTTGGCCTTCATATTGATAGCAGCTCACTTGAGCGTCCCGGTGAACGACCAGCAACCCATAGTCGATCCTCCTATCTCCAAGGCGGCTGTCGAGAGCAAACCGCGGACCTCTCGATCGTTCCTGACGGCCGGAGGATCAGAGATTGAGGTCGACATTAAGTTGGAAAGCTCAGCCCTACAAACGGATGACGTCCTGACGTGGGTACGAAGAGCAACTCAGGCTGTCACGACATACTATGGGAGATTTCCGGTTCGACACGCACGAGTAAGCGTTATTCAGAGCGATGACGACGACCAATCGATTCACGGAACGACGTGGGGAGATGTGGACGGATTTCAAGGTGTTTCAAGAATGCGCCTCGGTCGAGCTGTGTCGAAAGCTGATCTTGAGACAGACTGGACTATGACTCACGAACTTGTGCACCTCGCGATGTCGTCGCTATCCGATAAACATCACTGGCTTGAGGAAGGCCTGGCGACCTACGTTGAGCCGATCGCCAGGGCGCAAGATGACCAACTGCCGGCGGCGAAGGTCTGGGAAAGCATGATTTCTGGCATGGTGGAAGGGGAACCTCAGAAAGGTGATCATGGACTGGATAAGACGCACACATGGGGCCGCACCTATTGGGGAGGCGCTTTATTCTGCCTGGTTGCCGACATTGAGATCCGCCGCGCCACGGCCAATCGCAGGGGGTTGCAGGATGCGCTTCGAGCGATTGTTGCGGAAGGGGCGACCATTGATACCGAATGGCCGCTACCGCGAGTGCTTAGTGTGGGCGATAAGGCCACCGGCACAAGTGTGTTGATCAACTTGTACAACAGTTGGAAGGAGACGCCTGTTCCAGTCAATTTGAATCAGCTCTGGCTCCAATTGGGCGTTCAGGCCAATCGTCATGGGATAGTCTTCGACTCCAACGCGCCTCTTGCCGATCTCAGACGATCTATCACTGAAAGGCTGAATCGCTAGCCCTCACCTCTCAGGACATTCCTCGTAATCGACTATCTGTGGCTCTCTTCCTATAGAGCGAGTGTCCTCGCTCGACTGAATCGAAAGCTCTGTAACCTTCGCATTGAGTCGTCATTCTCACCAACGAAGCGCTCACGCTAGTCAGGGTGCCTCGAGAAACCCGGTTGCGCTGTCAAGCTGTTGAGCGATCGGGCTGGAGACGAAAATGTACAGATCAAGAATGCATGGAGTTCTTTTAGGCCTCTCTGTCCTCACTGCGACAGCCGCACTTGCCCAAACTGGTGAGGCCCCTCGTAATAATGAAATCGGGCTCGTTATCGGAGCGACGCAGACGCCAAGCATCGGCCCAACCTCGGGCGGTTCGATCAATCTGAACTCTAGTCTCGCGCTTGGTGCGGAGTATGATCGACGACTGCTTGGCGAACACACAACTCTCTACGTAGGCGTGGACTTTCTCGCGTCACCTAACGATGAGAAGGTCAGCCATCCTCCCTCGGCCGTGAGCCCGGAATATGCGTATCTATTCCTTTCTCCCCACATCAAGGTGAAATTCAATTCCACGCGCACGTTCCAGCCATGGTTGTCGTTCGGCGGTGGGTATGCCGACTTTGCTCCAGCGTCACCAAAGAGCGGAAACGTAAACGTGAAGGGGCAGGGCGATTCCGGGACGCTCGAATTCGGCGGCGGCGTCGACACCCGCCCCTTTATTCAATTCAAAGGTGTTCCTCTGCTGAAGAACTTACCGATCGGTGGAAGATTCGAAGTCCGGGATTTCTACTCCGGTCAACCCCACTATGGTGTCGATACCCGCGGAACACTTCAGAACAACCTCGTATTTACCGGGGGATTGCTGATTCGATTCTAGGGATCGCCTTTCAAAACGAAGTCGCTCACTGATGCGGAGCTGCGAAGCGTAGTGATATGCACGCCTTTTTGAGAATATTCCCCTGAACGTCAGCCCGTTCGTCACACCGATGGGCTGACCTCGGAATGTGAGAAGCGGAAGACGTCGGGCCGGGAATAGTGACCTGCCACGTCCAGATTCATGCTCTCCCGGTCAATCATCGCAAGATCCAAATCTGCGAGGATGAGTTCGTCGCGATCGAACACTGGCTCCACGATATAGGTTGAGTCTGGCGCAACGATACAGCTCCCTCCTCGTTCGACCCACGTGTCTGTGACGTTATGAGATAA
>WNFP01008251.1_pt1 | contig 11348 bp, 12 predicted proteins | sample 5400201 | NCBI WGS metagenome assembly WNFP01 (sample SAMN13153355, study PRJNA577476) | soil metagenome | isolation source: 115 cm saprolite under Madrone tree | place: USA:California | collected 2016-06-14
CTCTAGCAGGGGTCAAGGCCGATCTGACGCGAAATGCCACAGACAAACCTCCCTCTCGGGGAGGAACGCCCCACTATTCGCTCTGTCATTGAAGTTTCAGCCAGCTAACAGGCATAGATCTGCAAAGGCGAGACCACGTATCTGACGGGGAAAAGCCACAGGCAACCGCTCGCCAGATAACAGGAGCAGTCGCCGTAGTTTGGCAGGGGACGGGATCGAAGAAGTGTACCTACTTCACCTTGGAGAAATCAGCAGCGATGCGCGCCTCTTTTCCGTCCTGAAGATTCACGACGAAAACGGATGCGGCAACAGGATCAAATTTTTCGTAGGCAAACACTGCGGTAAAGCGTGACCGGTAGGTCGGCCCGCTTCCCTCATTCTTTCGGCCACGTTCGGCTTTCCCAATATCAATGGGCTTGATCCTCTTGGAGCCCTGTTGCAACTCAATCAAGGCACCTTCTGCAAAGTATTCGTCATCCCCACACAGCTGAACTTCAATCTCCATATTGGGCATGTCCACGACTTTCTTGATGAACTCGTCGGGCATGCGCACATCCGTTTTCCTCTTCTTGGACTCCGCCGCTTCCTGCCGGCCAAAGGCTTCAAGTCGATAGCGCTTGGTCCGGAGGATGGCACTGGCTCCGCAGGAATCTTTCTCTGGGTCAGCTCCCACACGCGTGACCATGGAAGCTTGCTGAAGGACCTTCTTGACGTCCTCCGGGGTGTTGGCTTTCTCCATCGGCGCCCGCCCGGCTTCCAAGGCCTTCTGCGCCTCTTCCGCTGAGACCTTCACATCGATCGCCAAGACCGGCTGGAGACCGACGACCGTCAACAGGCCCACGACCGTACAGGTGGCAACACCACTATCTCGCGCTACTGATGTCAGGCATCGCACGCTCATAACTCCCCCCGTAAACAAGACAGCGAATGATGGGGCGGCATTGTACGGAAACACCTACCCCTTTGCAATCAGCCTGGGAAACGGGCCCAGTTGGCATAGGGCTTGGTGGCATAGAGTTCGTCGAGATCGACCGGCACTCTCACGCCGGCTTGCGTAAGCAGCTGGGCGACCAGGCGGAGCGGCAGGCCGACCACCGTCGGGAAATCTCCGTCAATGGAATCGACCAGGTCGCCGCCCTCTCCTTGGATCGAATACGCACCGGCCCTGCCGAGACTTTCTCCCGTCGCGAGGTAACGTTCATACACTCGTTCATCGAACGGCTTCATTCGAACGACGGCCGTGGACAGCGCGACGATGTCTATCTCACGAGCTGAACAGACAAGCGCGACCGCCGTGCGTACGTGATGATCACGACCGGCCAGGAGCCGGAGCATCGCATGGGCCTCCGCCAGATCGGCCGGTTTCCCGAGCACGTCATGATCCAACTGAATCACCGTATCGCTCCCCAGCACGATCGCCTCCGTCTCTTGCCTCGCGACCGACCGGGCCTTGCCCTGCGCGAAGGACTGCACCTGCTCGATCGCGGCCCGACCTGGCACCAGCCGCTCCTCGAAGGATGGGCTTTTGACGTCGAATGGGATGCCCAGCAGGGCGAGCAACTCGTGGCGGCGCGGAGAGGTCGAAGCCAGAATGAGTGACATCTACAACGTCGGAGAGGGTTCAGCGGAAGACTCGCGCTGCGCATGCGAAAATCGGCGAGCATCTGCTCCAGGTCGGCGACCGAAGAGACTCGGAACATATCCGCTCGAAGCGAGGCGGCATGAGGAAATCCTTTACAGTACCAGCCTAGGTGTTTGCGCATCCGCCGAAACTGGCCCTGCCCGCAGGCCGCTTCGAACCGTCGGGCATGATCGAGCAGCATCTCGAAGCGATCGTCCAACGGCGGCACCCACGGTTCGGGCCCTTCTTCAGGCCGATGTTGCTGCAGAACGAGCCGCGCCTCCTCTTTCTGCCGAAAGAACCAGGGGGCTCCGAGCGCGGCTCGCCCGACCAACACGCCATCGACTCCGGTGTCCCGCACGCGACGGACGACGTCGTGATAACTGTGCACATCCCCATTTCCGAACAGCAAAGTCCCGCTCCCCCGCACGATCTTCGCCGCCCGACCAATGGCGTTCCAATCCGCTTCTCCTCGATACATTTGCTGCAAGGTGCGGCCATGCAGGGAAATGACCGCCGGCCGTTCCATGAGGAGATGTTCGATCCAACGATCAACGACCACCACGTCGTAGCCGAGGCGTGTCTTGACGGACAGAGGGATTGTGTGTCGGACGAGCGGGCGGGCATCCTGCCGCCGCTCGTTCATCCGCCAGATCGCCGCCACTCTGCCCGGCTTGAGACCCGCTCCCTCAAGGGTCTGACCGGCGGTCCAATCGGCGATCCCCTGTTTAGCGGCCTGCATAATGGCCTGGGCCACATCCGGCGTTCGGATCAGCCCCGCGCCCGATCCGGATGAGGCCACACTCCGCGAGGGACAGCCCATGTTGATATCCAATCCGTCAAACCCTAACTCACATACTGCATGAGCGGATTGATAAAAGAAGTCCGGCTCTTTCCCATAGAGCTGCGCAATGATCGGCCGTTCAGCCTCATGATAGATGAGGGAGTCCAACAGGAACTCCGGTCCTCGGCAAATGTCATGCACATGCGTGAACTCCGTGAAGGAGACATCCGGTTTCCCGTGCATTGCCACGGTATAGCGAAACGTCGCATCTGTGACCCCATCCATCGGCGCCATCCCGATGATCGGTCTGGTGAGTGACTGCCAGAAATTCATCGGGCTCGCTCCATCTCCATCACCGGTTCCCCCACTTCGTTCGCCTGGGCATAGGCCTGGCGCAAAATGTCGCATTCCTGTTGTACGCAGACCCGTACGTCCGGCGCACGTTCCGCCACGAATTCGAGGAACCGTTCGATCTTGAGGAGAAAGAAATCATACGAGTGCGTGAGCGGTCGTGGCGACCGAAACCAGAAGGCCACGAACTCCGTCAGGCAGATGCCCTGCTCCGCTAAAGCCCGGCAGCTCTGCGGAAACATCTCTGCGAGGTCTCCTCCCCAATGGAGAATCTCGTGCGGCACATAGGACGTTTGGTACCGTGTTAAACCGCTCGCTTCCGCGGCCACTTCCTGCCACTCCGAGCCTGTCAGGGGGGCTTGTCCCGAGATGATTTGCGCGTAGCGCGCATAGTCGTCGCACAACTGCTGTCGATCAGACTGGCTCACCGGCTCCTGGACTGAGACTGGACGAGACGTCAGTCCCGGTAACTGTTCTACAGCCGTTCCTCTGGCCATCGTCTGCTGAACGAGGAGGGAGAAACGCCGAACGGCCTCTGCATACTCCTCCACAATCATTTCGATCGGTTTGGTGTCCACTTCAAGCGCCACCGCTCGGAGGCTGACGAGATTCGAATGGGCCAGAACCTGCTCAAGCATGGTGAAGAGGATCGACGGAATCGGGGCAGCATGGGCGTCGATCCATTCAGGAAGCTCCTCCTCCCCCTTTGGCTCACCAACCGACTCATGGCAGGCCAACCCTGCTACGTGGATTTCTACGACCCGCTCCAAGGGAAATTCGTTGAGGAATTCCTGGATGAATCGTTCAAGAGATATCCGTCGGCAGGCGGCAGTATAGCGATAGATGGTCCAAAGGTGTCCGATGTCCAGCACGAGACCGCAGGGCACCAACGCTGTGACGAGTCGAAAAAAATGGGGAATCGGTATTGTGCCGGCGAAAAAATATGTGAGCGGTGGCATCTCCAACAGAAAGAGCGGCGCAGTCCCGTCTGCTCGACGACCCTGCCGATCCATCGCCTGTTGAACCGTCGAGATATTTGCCGCCACCACCTCGGCACTTAGCCGCGTATATAATGGAGGGACATATGTGCCAAACGAGTAGCCCGCCATCTGCTTCATCGCACATTCATGATTCAGCCAGAGACTCTGTATGCTGTTGAGTTGTGTGACTATCTCGCCGACATCCTCCTGAAAGAACGGAGACTCTTGAACGTCCGGCTGAGTGATCCACAAGCCTTCCCCGTGGTACGCCAGCGCTATATCCGGCACAGCCCGTCGAACCGTTGTCAGTGCGGTCGTCGTCGCCTTAAAGACTTCGAGATAGCCCGGCTGGAGTCCTCGCTCTCTGAGCTTGTTCACCAGCTCGAACAGATCGGGAGAATACACGTCGACTGACAGCCCCGTCCCCTGTGGGGGAATTTTCCTGAGGCGACGCTGAAAGTCCTGTTGAACGAAATCGGGATCAACCATCGATCACCCCTTGTTCTGCTCTAACAATTCGCCTAGTCTATTCGCTGAACCCCTTGTTTGACAAGGGAAGCCCCGGTCACGGACCAGGGAGCCCCGTCTGCTATACTTGGCTTACGTCGCCAGAGGTGGAAGCCTCACGAATCGCGCAGGCGGGAATCGGGGGATGTCTCGAACCCATGGCGAACGACGATGACAGACCCTGCAAGACGACACATCTCATACACGCTATGGTTGCCCATATGATGACACCAGGGGTTGTGCAGGTTCCAGGGGACGTCTCCGTCAGTGAGGCGGCACTGCTGCTTGAACGAGAACAGGTGCCCTGCCTGCTCGTAAAGGATACCGACACGCGGTTCGGCCTCATGACGCCGACCGACATTGTGAAGAAAGTCGTCGCTCAGGGGCTCGAACCGCACGACATCGAGGTCCGGACAATCATGACACGCCCGGTGCAGTTCATCGAGTACGATGAGGCCTTGGCAGAGGCCTCGACACTCATGAGGGCGACAGGTGCCTCTCTCCTGATTGTCACCAAACAAAACCAACCGGTTGGGGTGCTCAGTGCACAAGACCTGATGCTCATGCCCGCCCGATGTGGCACGAAGATCCCCGTCGTCGTGAGTGTGATCGGACGAGCCTCGGCGCAGGGACTCAACTATAATGCCATGATTACCCAACTGGGCCATGTAGGAGCGTTGATCGAATCAACCGCGAAGATCCTGACAGGAACGAACGTGGTATTGGCGTTTTCCATTCCTGGTCAAAACACTCCCTTAACCATTCGTGGAACAGTCCTGACCAGCGGAGTTCCGGGGGCAGAGCCCGGTGAGCTATCAAGCGGGGTCCGCACCTGGCATGTCGATATTCAGTTCACTGACCTCTCGTCAACCGATCTCGCGCGTATTAGGGCCTGGGCACTTCAAACAATGCCTCCCTCACCCACTCGCTCTTAACCTCACACATATGCTCCGTTCTTTTGACCAACAGGCGATCAACTGATAGAATTTTGTCTCTCCCTAGGATAAACCATAATCCCCCATGGATAATCCGATGAAGACTTCCCAGACCCGTTCCCGCCCCCTCCCCTCGAACGAGGAGTTGCTCAGCCAAATTCGCCTTCTGCTTGACAGTCCGGAAGACGACCTGCAAGCCGCGATCATGAAGGAACTCCTGGCCGGGACGCTTCGGCTCCACGATTCACATCTGGACGTCCTGGACCTCAAGATCGTCAACCGCGCCGTAAAAGAACTGCGTCACGCCTTCCGCGTCTTTCATGACTATCGCGATCGGCGCAAGATCAGCATCTTCGGTTCGGCCCGCACCGCCTCGGATGATCCGAACTACCAGATGGCCTTCCAGTTTTCCCGTCAGATCGTTGAGGAAGGATTCATGGTCATTACCGGGGGAGCCGACGGGATCATGCGCGCGTGCCAGGAGGGCGCCGGACGCGAGAACAGCTTCGGGGTCAATATTATGCTGCCCTTCGAACAAGGCCCGAATGCCACGATCGCCGATGACCCCAAGCTCGTCACATTCAAATACTTCTTTACCCGCAAATTAATCTTTCAGAAAGAGGCCAACGCCATTGCATTATTCCCAGGCGGTTTCGGGACGCATGATGAAGGTTTTGAAATCTTGACCCTCGCCCAAACCGGCAAGAGCGATCCCCAGCCGATCGTGTGTCTCCAGGCTCCCGGCTGCGACTATTGGGACGACTGGTACGCCTTCGTCACACGCCAACTCTTGGCCCGTCAACTGATCAACCCTGAAGATCTCAGCCTGTTCAAAATCGCCACGTCCGTGGACGACGCGATCGATGAGATCAGAAGCTTTTACCGCCGATTCCATTCCATTCGATATGTGGGCCGGCTCTTGGCCATGCGGCTGCAAACCCACATATCCCCAGAACAGGTGGCTAGCCTTCATGAAACGTTTGGCGATCTGTTATCCGAGGGCACCTTCGAATTGCGTGGGCCTCTCCCCGAAGAGCTCGACGAGCCGGATCTGAGGGGCTTGCCTCGGTTGGCCTTTACCTCCAACCGTCGAAGCGCGAGCCGGTTGCGTCAGCTGATCGACCATCTCAACGCCCTCTGACCTCTCCTCACAAAGACGCTTTAGTCTCGGAGGAGCATCATGGTATGCTCCGCCACGATGGCTGGTTCCTGCACACAGCACCCATTCTCTAAGCCCCCCACCGTCGTGCTCTATCACGCCGAATGTGCCGATGGGTTCGGCGCCGCTTGGGCGATCTGGAATCAATTTCCAGCGGCTCGGTTCATTCCCGTCAAACACGGGAATCCTCCTCCCGCAGGGCTACAGGACCAACGGGTGGTCATTGTGGACTTCAGCTACGCCCGAGAGACGCTGGAAACCATGGCTGCTCAGACGCAGGCGCTCCTCGTGCTCGATCATCACATCACCGCGGAGAAAGCCCTTGCCGGCCTTCCCTATGCGTATTTCGACATGAAGAAGTCTGGTGCGGTCCTGGCCTGGGAATGGGCACACGATCAGCCGATACCGTGGCTTCTCAACTATATTCAAGACAAAGACCTCTGGGCTTGGGCGCTCCCTTCCAGTCGGGAAATCAATGCCGCCGTTGCCTCCTACCCATTCGATTACCACCTCTGGAGTCAGTTTAAGCAGAAGGAGTTGGAGCAGGAAGGCCGAGCCATCTTGCGTTATGAAAACGAGCTCGTGAACAAACTTGCGGCGGAAGCGATCTCGGTCGACTTTCACGGAGCCGTCGTTCCCTCGGTCCACAGTGCGATCTTGACAAGTCAGATCGGTGAACGCCTCTCCGCAGAGCATCCGTTTTGCGTCATGTGGCACGATCGCGATGGACGTCGCTATTACAGTATGCGCTCGCGAGAGGATGGGACTGACGTGGGGGCCATCGCTGCATCCTTCGGCGGTGGAGGCCATACGCACGCCGCAGGGTTTTCAGTCTCTCTCGGAGCTGATGGCTCATTGCCGGATAACCCGGCCCTCCCTCGATCGGTCATCGACCGTCGCCGTCTCCCGTCAGAGTGAGGGCACCATGATCCCTCTGCACGACGATAACCCGACCAAATTAACGCCGGTGGTCACGATCGGTTTTATCGCAACCTGTGTCCTTGTCTTTTTTTACGAGGCCAGCCTTCCCGCCAACTCAGGCGAGAGATTCGTCTTTCAATACGGAGCAATCCCGGCCCTCGTGTTCGGACAGGCTGACCTCCCTGAGATGGACGTAGCCATTCCCCCATACACGACCTTGGTCACGAGCATGTTCCTCCATGGCGGCTGGATGCATCTCATTGGAAATATGCTGTACCTCTGGATCTTCGGGAACAATATCGAAGACGTCATGGGGCACGCGAAATACGTCGCGTTCTACCTGCTATGCGGAATTCTGGCCGCCTTGGGCCACGCCTTCACCGATCCCTCCTCGACGATTCCCATGGTCGGAGCAAGCGGCGCTATTTCCGGTGTCTTAGGCGCTTATGTCCTGTTGTTCCCACGAGCCCGCGTACTAGTTCTGATGCCTGGATTTGGTGCGACAAGGGTAGCAGCGGGTTTTGTCCTCGGTATGTGGTTCGTCATGCAGCTATTGAGTGGGGGAATGAGCTTCGGCCGTGAGGGTGGCGGCGTCGCATTTTTTGCCCATATCGCCGGGTTTGTCGCTGGGATGGCACTGATCGGTCTGTTCAAACGCCCGGATGTGCCCTTCTTTGCCCCAAGCCAAAGAGACAGGTGGGACGGCTAGCGCTCACAGGAGACACCCCACATAGTTCATCATGCATCCAGCAATTCACGCACTTTTTCCACCAGGCCGGTTTGTCGATAGGGACGCCTCAAGAGATACCGAGGATTGAGACGATGAGACACCATCGTCTCGTCGTCATACCCAGAGACAAAGAGCGGTTTCATCATCGGGTGATGCTTCAACAACCGTTTGGCTAAGTCACGCCCGCTAATCTCCGGCATCATGAGATCGCTCACGGCCACATGGACGGCTCCAGTATGTTTCTGCGTGAGCAGCAACGCTTCAACAGACGAACTCGCCTCCAAGACCTGATAGCGATGCCGTAACAACGTGGAAAGCGCCAGCTTACGCTCGATCTCATTTGGTTCCACCAACAGAACCGTTTCCTGACCTTTGGCTGCAACGTGGGCCTGGATTGATGGGGCAGGCGGCCGGCCCTGCCGTACAAGAGGAAGTGCAATCCGCACCACTGTGCCTTCGCCAGGCTGGCTGACAACATCGACGTGACCTGCACTGCGTTTCACAATACCATAGACCGCAGTGAGTCCGAGTCCCACATTCATTTCCTTTGTGGAAAAGAAGGGTTCGAACATATGCGACTGGGTCTCTAGGCTCATCCCGCTTCCGGTATCGGTCACTTGAATCAGCACCTTGGGTAGATGCCCTCCCCTTCCATTCACCGACGTACTCTCATGCCCGGGGAACGCCTGCTTCGCTTCAATCAGGAGCCGACCACCATTTGGCATGGCATCCCGCGCATTCACCGCAAGATGAAGCAGAACTTGTTCGAGTCCTTCACGATCGACCTCGACATCCATCGGCGCATCTTCAATGACCATGTTGAAATCGATGGAGGTGGGCAGCAGTCCTCTCATCACCTCACGAATCTCCTCCAGCACGGCCTTGACCGAAAGCACCTGTCGAACGTGACCGTCGTGGAAGCCCAACCCAGCCAATTGAGCGGTCACGGCTGCGGCCTGCCCCCCGCTTCGAAATATGTCATCGACCGGTCCATAGAGTGGATCGTCCGACTTGAGGCGAGATAGGACCACACCCGTCTGCCTCCCGATCACCGAAACGAGATGGCTGAGTTCGTTGGCAATGCCCCCGGCAATCCGACCGATCGCTTCCATCTTCTGCGCCTCATGCAATTGCTGCTCGAGGCCTTCTCGTTCCTTCTTCTCCTGCCGAACATGCTCATTCGCCCGTGAGAGATCGCTCTTTAGACCCTTGATACGGACCTCCAACTGATCGCGCGACGCTTGCAAGGCCTGTTCAGTCTCTTTCAGGGCCTCGATACTCCCCAGCAATAGTGTTTGTTGTTGCCGTTCGGCCCCGATCGTTTGCAGCGCGAACCCGTAGAACGTCGCCATCACCAACAATACCGGTACTCCCAGCAGATGGCCGGGCGATAAAGAACCAGTTTGTACAATCCCTTGATAGAGGATGATGCCATACCCGGCACAGAGCAACAGAGATAACCCAATGACATGGGAGAGCCGGCGCACCGAGGCGGCAATGAGCATGAGGATGAAATACGACAGATAGAGATCCGACCGGGCATTACCCGAGAGATAAATTATCGCGGTCACGAGAACCGTATCGATCCCGATCACGGCCCCGCTGAACCACGCGGCCTTGAGGATCGAGGTCGGCACCCTCAACAGGCAGAGGACCATCGCCACCAACCCACCGACGATCACCCCGCTCGTTGGGCGGCTTACGATCAGCTCCGCTCCAGACAATAATATGATTTTCAGAGGGGATGGTAAGACTGCTCATCCGTATGATCTCCTGTTCGGGCGACCGAAGACTAGGAGTGGAGCAAGTCCTGTACCGATACCCAAACAGGGCGGAACCATGTTTTTCCAGTAGGCTATGCCCTGAGGAGCTGAACAGTTTAATCCAGATCCCTACAGCAAGTCACAAAATAGAACGACGCGGGATGGCCCAAAAACGGCTCACAGATTGGCCTGGCCTGGGTAGTGCAGCGAAAGAGACGGTCGATCCTGTTCACAGCATCCTGTCGATTGATGCCGGATTAGGAATGATACAGATGAATGAAGGAGGTTATGCAGACATGCGGGGACCGTTTGCCAGGCCGTCGTGAAATTGCTTCGCATGATCGAGGGCGAGACTGAGCGTCTCCCCGAGAAACGTGACATGTCCCATCTTGCGACGGGGACGAATCGCACGCTTGCCGTAGAGATGGACTACTGCACCAGGAATATCCAGCAGGGCTCGACAGCCTGCGCCGTTCATAAGAATCGCGGCATCGTCCCCAATGAGATTCACCATGACGGCTGGGCTCAGCAGACGCACTTCACCAAGCGGCATCCCGCAGATGGCACGAACCTGTTGCTCAAACTGGGACACGCTGCAGGCATCGAGCGTGTAATGGCCTGAGTTATGTGGCCGCGGGGCAATCTCGTTGATGAGAAGTTCCCCGTTGGACAGCTGAAACAATTCGAGACAAAATACCCCAACCCCTTCCAGACGATCCACGACCTGAAGCGCAAGAGCGGCTGCTCGCTCGGCCACAGCTGAAGATCCTGGGGCTGGCACCATGGTGGTTCGAAGAATCCCTTCTTCATGTTCATTCTCAGCCAACGGATAGGTGCAAGACTTTCCGTCAGCTCCACGGACCACCAGTATTGAGAGTTCCCGTTCAAACGGCACCAAGGACTCCACGATCCATCGCATGCCAGGGCGAGCGGATTCCGACAATGCTCGTTCCGCCTCTCGGACATCGGACTCTCGGAGGATTCTCGTCTGTCCCTTGCCGTCATAACCGGCCGTTGCCGTCTTACAGAGGGCAGGATAGCCGACCTGTCGAACGGTGGCCGTCAATTGATCGGGAGCGGTCAGGCCTGCGAAGGGGGAAACGGGAAATCCGTTGGAGGCCAAGAACTCCTTTTGTTCGAGGCGATCCTGAATCACGCTCAGGACAGCACTCGACGGACGAACCGGCTTCCGCTGCTCCAACGCTCGACAGAGTTCCGCCGGGATATTTTCCCATTCATAGGTCACAACGCTGACCAGGTCGGCAAAGCGCGCAAGAATGTGCGGGTCGTTGAACGGAACGGGAAAGCTGTGCGTGGCAACACGATGAGCCGGCGCCTCTGGATCTGGATCCCAGACGGCGACGTGATACCCGAGACGGCATGCCACCATGGTGAACATGGCGCCCAATTGTCCGCCGCCCAGGACGCCCAGGACAGATCCTGGCTCGATGACCACGGCCTTCACGACCGGCGACTCAAACGGCCTGGACCTTTCGTTCCGGTCACCAGGCCCTTCGCTTCAGGAGACTGGAGCACGCCGTCCGTCTGTGTCTGACGGAATAATTTCACGCGAGCGGCAATCGCTGGATACCGGCCC
>WNFP01004401.1_pt1 | contig 11345 bp, 9 predicted proteins | sample 5400201 | NCBI WGS metagenome assembly WNFP01 (sample SAMN13153355, study PRJNA577476) | soil metagenome | isolation source: 115 cm saprolite under Madrone tree | place: USA:California | collected 2016-06-14
GTCGCGGTCAGCGGTCTTTTGACCGGCCTGGTCTATGGGCTGATGGCGGTCGGCCTCTCGGTCATTTTCGGCGTCGTGCGCGTGGTCAATTTCGCCCATGGCGAAATGATGACCGTCGCGATGTATCTCGCCATCGCGCTGTTCAACAGCCTGGGACTAGACCCGCTGGTGATGGCCGTGCCGGTCGCCGGCGTTCTCTTCGCGCTCGGCTACGTGATGCAGGCGGGCCTCATCAATCCGTTCATCACGCGGCCCGAGTACAGCCAGTTCATGCTGCTGATCGCGGTCGCGATCATCATCGTCAACGTGCTTCTGATCGTCTTCGGCCCGGATGCGCGCAACGTTCAGACGTCGTATGCGTTCGACAGCTTCCTCCTCGGACCGCTGATCATCGACGCGACGAAGGTCTACGCCGGCGGGGCGACGCTCGTGATCACGGCGGCGCTGTTTGCGTTTTTCCGGTTTGCGCCGCTCGGCAAGGCGATCCGCGCCTGCGCCGACAACTATACCGGCGCGCTGGTCGTGGGGCTCAACGTCAAGCGACTTTACGCCCTCACCTTCGGGCTCGGCGCCGCCTGCGTCGGAGCGGCAGGCTCGATCCTGGTGCTGCTGGTCGACGTGACGCCGGCGCTCGGCCCCGCGTTGACGCTGCTCGCCTTCATTATCGTCATCACCGGCGGGCTCGGCTCGATGGTCGGCGCGGTGCTTGGCGGGTTGCTGATCGGCTTCACCGAGGCCATGGCCGGCCTGTTCTTTACGCCGTCGGCCAAGAGCATGTTCTCGTTCGGCCTCCTCGTCTTGGTGCTGCTGTTTCGGCCGCAGGGCATCTTGGGCAAGAGGGTCTTATGAGCGCCCGCTTGCTCGAGGGCGTTTCGCGCCGAGGTATTGCACTTTTGGCGGTGTTGCTCGCCGTGTTGCTGGCGGTGCCTTGGATCGCCAATGACTATCTGCTGACCGTGCTCATCATCGCGCTCTATTCCGCCTATACCGGCCAGGCATGGAACGTGATGATGGGCTTTGCCGGCCAGCTCTCGCTCGGTCATGCCATCTATGTCGGGCTCGGCGCCTATGCGGCCGCGGCGCTCTACGTGCATTTTGGTATCGCGCCTTGGCTTGGACTGGCCGCCGCGATCGCCATCGCCGTGGCCTGCGGCGCCATCATCGGCTTTCTCGCCTTCCGTTTCGGCGTGGGCGGCGTTTATTTCGCCATTCTCACCATCGCGTTTGCCGAATTCGCACGCATCGGCTTCGATCATTTCCAGTGGGTCGGCGCTTCGAGCGGCTTTTTTCTGCCGGTCGCAAATTACACGCGCAACGACTTGTGGAACCTGCGCGGCGACCCGACCATGTTCTATTACGTGATGCTCGCGCTCACGGTCGCGGCATTCGCGCTGTGCCACGTTCTGCTCAAGAGCCGGATCGGCTACTACTGGCTGGCGATCCGCGAGGACGAAATTGCCGCGCGCTCGCTCGGGATCGACACGTTCCGCTACAAGATGTACGCGGCCGTCCTCTCCGCCGGAATGACCGCGGTGGCGGGCGTGTTCTTCGCGTTCTACTACAACAATTTGTTTCCGGAGCAGGTGTTTCACATCTCGCGCTCGATCGAGCTGATCCTGGGACCGATCATCGGCGGTATCGGCACGCTGTTCGGCCCCCTGATCGGCGCGTTTCTGCTGACCAGTTTGTCGGAAGCCATGCAGGAACTTTTGTCAGCGCTCGGCTTCGACGCACCCGGCGTCAAGCAGGTCTTTTATGGATTGTGCCTGCTCGTGGTGGTCATCGCGCTTCCGGGCGGCGTGTGGCCTTGGCTTGCCGGCAAGCTCCATGTCACGAGGCGAGACCCATGACGGCGCTTTTATCGGTTGAAGGCGTCAGTAAGCGCTTTCGCGGTCTGCTCGCGGTCGACAAGGTGACCTTTCAGGTCGCGCGCGGCTCGATTTTTGCGGTCATCGGCCCGAACGGGGCGGGCAAGACGACGCTGTTCAACATCATCGCCGGGATGTTCGCGCCGGACCGGGGTTCGGTCGCCTTTGCCGGCGAACGCATCGAGGCCCTTGCCCCCGATGAGATTTGCCGCCGCGGCATCGGCCGCACCTTCCAGTTGGTGCGGCCGTTCCCGGCACTCACCGTCGAGGACAACGTCGTGATCGGCGCCATGCTGCGTCGGCACGATCCCGCAGGCGCGCGCCGCCACGCCCATGAGGTGCTCGCTCGGCTCGATCTGTTCGGCAAACGTCATCAACCGGCATCCGCGCTCACGCTGCCCGACCGCAAGCGCCTGGAAGTTGCGCGCGCGCTCGCCACCGATCCGAAACTTCTGCTTCTCGACGAGGTGATGGCGGGGTTGCGGCCGGCCGAGACCGACCGGATGGTCTCGGCGCTCACCCAGCTCAACCGCGAATTCGGGCTGACCATCCTGCTCATCGAGCATGTCATGCGGGCGGTGATGGCGCTCGCCGCGCGCGTGCTGGTGTTGCACCACGGCGCGGCGATCGCGGAAGGCTCGCCGGAGGCCGTGGTGCGCGAACCGGCGGTGATCCAATCCTATCTCGGCGCGGAGGCCGTCGAGTGATGCTGCGCGTCGACAATCTCGATGTCTTCCATGGCGACGCGCAGGCGCTCGACGACGTGTCGCTCCAGATCGATGACGCAACGATCGTTGCCATCGTCGGAGCGAACGGAGCGGGCAAGACCTCGCTCATCCGCACGATCGCGGGCATGCATCGCCCGGCGCGCGGCCGTATCGCGTTTCGCGGCATCGACATTGGCGGATGGGAAAGCCACCGCGTATGCAACCTGGGCATCGGTCAGGTGGCGGAAGGCCGGCAAGTGTTTGCGACCTTGTCGGTCGCCGAAAACCTCGAAATCGGCGCGATGCTTCCGCGTGCGCGTGCCGGCCGTGCGAAAAATCTCGAGCGGGTATTCGCGCTTTTTCCCTTGCTCGCTGAGCGCTCGAATCAGGCGGCGGGCACGCTCTCGGGCGGCGAGCAGCAGATGCTGGCGATCGGCCGCTGCCTCATGGGCGCGCCGGAATTGGTCATGTTCGACGAGCCGTCGCTGGGGCTCGCGCCGGCCGTCGTGCAGCAGCTCTTGCGCACGATCCGCGACCTCAACCGCGAAGGCCTCACTTGCGTGCTGGTCGAGCAGAATGTGGCGGTCTCGCTCAAGCTCGCCGCCCATGCCTACGTGCTCGAGAACGGGCGGATCACGCTCTCCGGCCCGGGCGAGACGCTGTTGGCCGACGACGGCGTGCGCCGGGCCTATCTCGGACTCTGAGGTCTCGCGGGATCCTGCGCCATCTACGCCGCGGGCGGGGCGATCGTCACCGTCAAGCGGCCCACGCCCTCGATTTCGCACTCGAGCTTATCGCCGGGGACGGTTGCGGCCACTCCCGACGGCGTACCGGTCATGATGATGTCGCCGCCTGCGAGCTCGACCATCTCCGAGAGCTTGGCGATGATCTCCGGCACCTTCCAAATCATCTGTGCGAGATCGCCCTCCTGTCGCAGCTTGCCGTTGGCCTTGAGCGCGATGCGCCCTTTGCTGGGATGCCCAATCTTGCTCGCGGGCTGCAGCGCTCCGCACGGCGCGGAGGCATCAAAGGCTTTGCCGATCTCCCACGGCCGTTTCATGTCGCGCGAGGCGATCTGCAGATCGCGCCGCGTCAGGTCGATACCGACGGCGTAGCCGTAGATGCAGTCGAGCGCGCGCTCGAGCGGGATATTTCGGCCACCCGACTTGAGCGCCACCACGAGTTCGACCTCGTGATGCATGTCCTTGGTGAGGGGTGGGTAGGGCGCACGTGCCCCGTCGGGCACGATGGCATCCGCGGGCTTGGCGAAGAAGAAGGGAGGATCGCGCACGTCTTGGCCCATCTCGCGGATGTGTTCTTCGTAATTGCGGCCGACGCACCAGATGCGGCGCACCGGAAACATCTTGTCGGCGCCGGCGACCGCGATCGCGGCTTGGGGCGGCGGCGCAATGACGTAGCTGTGGGCAGCGGCAGACATGATCTCTCCTGCAGCGATGGAGACTTCAGGCGGAGGACGCGATGGCGATCGGCGGCGGTTCCTGTTCGCGCAGCTGCAGGCGATAGAAGGACGTGTAACGTCCACCCCGGCGCAACAGCTCGTCGTGGCGACCCGCTTCGACGACTGTTCCGTCCTCGATGACGAAGATGCAGTCGGCGTCCACCACGGTATGCAAGCGATGGGCGATCACGATGGTCGTGCGGCCCTGGCAAAGATGTTCGATGGCGCCTTGAACCTGGCGCTCGGATTCGGAATCGAGCGAGGCGGTTGCCTCGTCGAGCAGAATGAGTGGAGCATCCTTGAGCAGAGCGCGCGCGATGGCGATGCGCTGGCGCTCGCCGCCGGCGAGTTGTAGTCCGTGCTCCCCGACGGGCGTGTCATATCCGCGGGGGAAGGCCATGATGAAGTCGTGCGCGTAAGCGGCCTTGGCGGCGGCGATGATCTCAGTCTCGCTCGCGCCCGCGCGCCCGAGCGCGATGTTCTCCCGCACCGAGCCCCGAAACAGGAAAACGTCCTGCCCGACATAGGCGACCTGGCTGCGCAACGAGCGGCGCGATAGCGCAGCGATGTTCTGCCCGTCGATGACGATGGCGCCGCCGGCGGGCTCGTAGAACCGCAGCATCAAATTGAAGATCGTCGATTTGCCGCCACCGGAGGGGCCGACCAAGGCAGTCAGCTTTCCCGGTTCCGCGACGAATGAGAGATTCTTGATCACCCTCTCGCCCGGACGATACGCGAATTGCACGTTCGCGAATTCCACGCGCGCCTGCGAAAGATTCAGCGGCGGCTTGGCTGCGTCGGCCGGTTCGGTGGGCGGGTGGTCGATGACCTCGAACAGGATGCGCACTCCGACCAAGCCGCTGTTGAGGTCGAGATTGAGGCGGGCAAGACGCTTGGCCGGCTCGTAAGCCAGCATGAATGCGGCGAGGAAGGAAAAGAATTGACCGGGGGTCGCCCCGGTCTCGATCACGCGAAAACCGCCATAAATCAGCGCGCCGGCGATGGCAAACCCGCCGAGTGCCTCCATCAGCGGACCCGAACGGTAGGCGACCCGCGCCCACTTGTTCGATTCGTTTTCGAGGTCGGCCACGCGCGAGTTGAAGCGCTCGCGCATCGCGTCCTCGAGCGTGAATGCCTTGAGGATGCGTATGCCCTGCAGCGCCTCCTGCAGGGTTTCGAGAATCCGGGCACTGCCGGTGAACTGATGGTGCGCAATCGTCTTGATACGGCGAACCATCTTGCGCAGGAGCAACATTGCCGGCGGCACTACGATAATGCTGAGCGTGGATAGGACGGGGTCTTGCATCGCCATCACCGCGAAGAGTCCGACAAGCGACAGCAGATCGCGGCCGAAGGACGTGATGACGAGGTTGAGCACCTGGCTTGCGGCGGCAGCGCCGGTGGTCAGGCGAGCCATGAACTCCGAGCTGTGGCGGTCGGCAAAAAAACCGACATTATGCTCGAGCAGCTTGGCGAACATCCGTCGCTGATTGTCGGCAATGATTCTATTGCCGATCCGTGCGAGCATCACCGCCTGCCCATAGGTAGCCATTCCCTTGATCATGAAGATCACGGCGGTCACCAAGGCGAGGACGACGATTCCCGGAAGGTTTTTGTGAACGTAGGCTTGGTTGATGACATCTCCCACCAAATACGCGCCGAGCGCCGTGCTCGCGGCCGCTACTCCCATCAGCGCGAATGCAAGTGCGTAATGACGCCACTGCCCCGCCGCTTGCTGCACGAGCAGGCGGCGGACCAAAGCGGCCGTGCCGTCGGGATCCGCAAATAATCTTTGAAAATATGACTTCAGCATGCGTCGTCCGTGAGGCGGCGCGACCGGCGCGGCGGCGCTGCAGCGAGCCGTTCTTGCCCAGGCCAGAGCGCTTTTCAAGCGGGAAATCGACGGCTGCGTATGTCACCGCACGCGCGACAATAGCTTGCGTTCCCATGCCAGCGCATGGCACACGATCGTTCCCAGGTCGTCGAAATGCGGCTGCCATTTGAGCACCGAGCGGGCGCGCTCGGAAGCCGCCACGATGCACGCGGGATCTCCCGCCCGCCGGGGAGCGAACTCGACCTTGAAATCGACGCCGGAGATGCGCTTGACCGTCTCGATGACTTCAAGCACGGAGAAACCCCGCCCGTACCCGCAATTGAGCGTGATCGAGCCGCCGCCCGCGCGCAGATAGGCCAGCGCATCGCAATGTGCCTGCACGAGATCGCACACGTGAATGTAATCGCGGATGCAGGTGCCGTCAGGCGTCGGATAGTCGGCGCCGAAGACATCGACTTTCGCTCGCAGCCCGAGCGCGGCTTGCGTCACCACCTTGATGAGGTGGGTGGCTTCTTTGCTCGATTGGCCGGTGCGGCCGAGCGGGTCGGCGCCGGCGACGTTGAAGTAACGCAGGATCACGTGCGGCAGGCCGTGGGCGCTCCCTGCATCGCGCAGCATGATCTCGGTCATGAGTTTGGAGGAGCCATAGGGCGAGGTCGGCACGGTGGCGTCGTCCTCGCGCGCCGGCACGCGCTCGGGATTGCCGTAAACCGCGGCGGTCGAAGAGAAGATGAAATGGCGCACGGCGCCCTTCACGGCGGCCTCGATCAGGGCTCGCGATTTCACGGCATTGTTGAGGTAGTAGCCAAGCGGATCGCGAACCGAGTCCGGCACCACGACCGAGGCGGCGAAATGGATAATGGCGTCGATCCGATGCTCGGTGATCAGCGCGGTCACGAGCGGTTGATCACCGACGTCGCCGATGATTAAGGAGGCGTCCTGCGCCACCGCCCAATCGAAACCGGTGGCGAGATTATCAAGCGCCACGACGCGCTCGCCGGCATCCAGCAGCGCGTAAACCATATGGCTTCCGATATAGCCGGCGCCGCCGGTGACCAGGACCGTCATCGAGGAGACTCGCTCATGTGCCTTGGCGGCGCTGGTGCCATCGTTATGAACCTCTTGTCCCGGGCGTGAATGCACGGGTTCTCGCCTGGGGGCAAGCGGACACACGACGGACGGGAGCGGTAAAGCTAAAGAATGTCAGATATCCTATTCATCAAGACCTCCTCGCTCGGCGATGTGATTCATCACATGCCGGCGTTGACGGACGCGCGACGGCAACGGCCGCAGGCACGGTTTTGCTGGGTCGTGGAGGAGGCATTTGCGCCGCTGGTTCGGATTCATCCTGCGGTGGCCGACGTGATCCCGGTTGCGTCACGCCGCTGGCGGGAACGGCTCCTTGCATCGGCGACGTGGCGGGAGATCGCCGGCTTCGGGCGCGCGCTGCGCGCACGCCGCTACGACCATGTCATCGACACGCAGGGCCTCGTGCGCTCGGCAGTTATTGCGCGGCTCGCCCGCGGCCGCCGGCACGGCTATGATGCAAGCAGCATCCGCGAGCCGGCCGCCTCCTTCCTTTACGACGTCAAGCATCGCGTCGCGCGCGATCTTCATGCCATCGCGCGCAATCGCATGCTCACCGGGCTGGTGCTCGGCTACACACCCAGTGGCGCAGTCGACTTCGGGCTGTCGCGCAAGGACCTTGCCGCGGCGACGGCATCTCCGTACGGCATTTTGGTCCATGCGAGCGCACGGTCGGAAAAGGAATGGCCCGAGGCGTCGTGGATCGCGCTCGGCCGCGCGCTGTCCGCGCGCGGCGGTTCGCTGTTGCTGCCGTGGGGAGGCGAGACGGAGCACGCGCGTAGTGCGCGCATCGCGGCGGCGGTCCCGAATGCCCGCGTGCCCGAACGACAAGCGCTCGACCGCGTGGCCGCGCTTATTGCGGGGGCGTCTTTCGTGATCGGCGTGGATACCGGGCTCATTCATCTCGCCGCGGCGCTTGGCGTGCCGCTCGTCGCAATCTTTGCGGGGAGCGAGCCCGGCCTCACCGGACCGATCGGGCACGGACCGATCGCCGTCGTCGGGGGCAAGCACAAGCAGGCGAGCGTGCCCGACGTCCTGGCCGCGCTCGAAACGGTGGCATAGCCCCGCGACGCGGTCGGCTAGTCCAGGCAGGGCTCACAGCAACGTGCGTGCCGGCGCGCGGGCAATCGCCTGGCGGACTGATAAGGCCACCCGATCGACGGAAATGCCGCGCATGCAGCGGTGATGGTCGAGCCGGCAGACCGGCTTGTGGCAAGGGCGGCACGGCAGATCGTCGGTCGTTTCAACCACCGCGGCGATCGGGTTGAGCGGAGCCCAGTGCCATGGGCTAGTCGGTCCGAAGATTCCGACGGCCGGTGTGCCGAGCGCAGCGGCGACGTGCAGCAGACCGGAATCGTTCGATATCGCGACATCCGCCGCGGCGAGCGCGAGAATGGCGTTGCGCAGGTCGGGCCCGGTGAGGTCGCGGATATCGCCTGCAGCAGCAATTTCAGTGGCGATCTCGTTTTCGTTTGGTCCGCCGATCACCCATATCCAGTGACCCTCGACGGCAAGCCGGCGGGCGAGATCGGCGTAGAATGCGGCGGGCCAGCGCTTGGCGGGGCCGACGGCCCCGGGTGCGAGCGCAACAACGGCCCGACCGTCGGACGCGAGCCCCAGCCGTCCGCGCCAATCGGCGCATTCGGCGGCCGGCACCCTGAGTTCGGGCAATGGCCATTGTGCCATTTCAGGCTCACCTTTGGCCAACGCCAACATGGCACAGCGGTCTGCCATGCGGGGCAGACGCCGCTCGCCGAAGCGCAGATCGTTGATCAAGCCGAAGCGCCCCTCGCCGACGAAGCCGGTCCGTCGCGGAATTCCGGCTAGCCAGGGCGCCAGGGCGGCCTTCCAGGTCCGCGGCATGACCAGCACCTGGCCGTAGTTTTCCGCCCGCAGTCTGTGGGCGAGGGCGCGATGATGCCTCGGGGCAAGGCGTCTTCGCGGCAGGTCGGCGATAATCCCCTTGCGTATGCCAGGCATGTAGTCGAGGAGCGGCGCGACCATCGGCGTGGTCAACATGTCGATGGGCGTGCCCGGAGAGCGTTGTTTCAACAGTCTTACAACCGTGTGGCACCGAACGAAGTCGCCGATCCACATGTAAGGGACGATCAAGATTGGCGCCCCCGACATGTCCGCCGTGGCATCCTCAATTGGGGAAGAAACAAACGGATTTAAATTCATTTCTTACTATGAAGGGGCGTGGCGGGCTCGTTCGGGTTCACGGCGCAACGCGGCAGCTGGGCCGAAAGGCCGGTAGCTTGCCATTTGGTGCCTGTCCAGTGTGCGCGGCGCGCCAGGGCGATGACAGGGCATTTTACGCTTTTCGCGCGGAGACGTTGCACGTGCGAATGCGCTGGGGCAAAGGGAGGCAAGAACGGCGGCGGGTGAGCGATGTTGTTAGTCACGGGCGGAGCCGGGTTCATCGGTTCCAATCTGATCGCCGGCCTTAACGAGGCCGGGCGCACTGACATTGTCGTCAACGATTCCTTCGGCGACGCCGGCAAATGGCGCAATCTCGGTAAGCGGCAACTCGCCGACGTCGTGCCTCCCGGCGAGCTGATCGGCTGGCTCGACAGCCGCAAGCTCGAGGCCGTCATTCATCTCGGCGCTATCTCCGACACGACCGCCACCGACGCCGATCTGGTCCTCGCCACCAATTTTCGCCTCTCACTCAAGCTTCTGGATTGGTGCACGGCGACGCGCACTCCCTTCATCTATGCCTCCTCGGCTGCAACTTACGGCGACGGCGCCGCGGGCTTCGATGACGACTGGTCGCTTGCGGCCTTGCAGCGGCTCAGGCCCATGAATCTGTACGGCTTCAGCAAACATCTGTTCGACCTCGCCGTTGTCGATCGCTTCGCGAGCGGCGCGAAGCTTCCGCCGCAGTGGGTGGGCCTCAAATTCTTCAACGTGTTCGGCCCGAATGAGTATCATAAGGGAGAAATGATGAGCTTGGTCGCTAAGCGGTTCGACGAAGCCAAGGGCGGCAAATCGGTGCGCCTGTTCAAATCGCATCGCGAAGGTATTGCCGATGGCGAACAGAAACGCGACTTCGTCCATGTGGATGACGCGGTCGCGGTCATGCGCTGGTTGCTCGACACGCCGTCGGTGTCGGGCATCTTCAATGTCGGGAGCGGCAAGGCGCGCAGCTTCCGCGACCTGATCACCGCCATGTTCCGTGCGCTTGGGCGCGAGCCGGATATCGAATATGTCGATATGCCGTCGACGATCCGCGACCAGTATCAGTATTTCACGCAGGCAAAGGTCGAAAATCTGCGGCGGGCAGGTTACAACGCGGGCTTCACCCCGCTCGAAGAGGGGGTGTATCGCTATGTCACCTTGTTCCTGAACCAGCCCGACCGGTATCGGTGAAGCGGCACCGGCAGTCATCCAGGCGATAACGGCATGTTCAATTTCGAGGACGCATTCAAGCTCATTCCCGAGCAGACCATCGTCTGTGTTGGCGATTTGATGCTCGACGATTTCGTCTACGGCGAGGTCTCGCGCATCTCGCCCGAGGCGCCGGCTCCGATTCTCGCGGTTAAGCGCAACGAGCTAACGGTCGGCGGCGCGGGCAACGTGGCGCGCAACATCGCCGCACTCGGCGCGCGCTGTATCTTCCTCGGTGTCGTGGGAGAAGATGAAGCCAGCCGTACATTGATGCGCGCGCTCTCCGCCGAGCCCTTGATTGAGCCGCATCTTGTGGTGGATGCAGAGCGTCCGACGACGCGCAAGGTTCGCTTCGTGTCGGAGCATCATTCCACCCATCTTTTGCGCGCCGATTGGGAATTGGCGAAAGCAATCAATGCCAAGACCGAGAAGGTTCTGATCGATCGCACGCTGGCGGCATTGCCGCGAGCCGCGAGCGTTGTGCTGTCTGATTATGCCAAGGGCACGCTGACGCCGCTGGTCATCCGGGAAGTCATCGACGCGGCGAGAAAGGCAGGCGTACCGATCATCATCGATCCCAAAGCCGCCGACTATTCTGTTTATCGTGGCGCAACGGTCATCAAGCCGAACCGCAAGGAGCTTTCGGAAGCAACGCACCGGCGGGCCGATTCCGACGCCGACGTAATCGCGGCGGCCGTGGAATTGAATCGCCTGCTGGGGACCGATGCGGTCGTCGTTTCGCTCAGCGATGCCGGCTTGATCCTGGTGCCGGCGAACGGCGCAACCATCCATGTGCCCGCCTATCCCGTCAAACTGAGGGACACGTCAGGCGCGGGCGATACCGTGGTTGCCGCGCTCGCGGTCCTGCTGGCGACGAAGCTCGGCTATGAGCCGGCCGTGCGCGCCGCCAACGCGGCTGCTGCCGTGGTGGTCGGCAAGCGCGGCACATCGACGGTCTCGGCGGCGGAGCTGCGCTCGCGCATTCTTCCCGCCGCGTCGCT
>WNFP01004402.1_pt1 | contig 11345 bp, 11 predicted proteins | sample 5400201 | NCBI WGS metagenome assembly WNFP01 (sample SAMN13153355, study PRJNA577476) | soil metagenome | isolation source: 115 cm saprolite under Madrone tree | place: USA:California | collected 2016-06-14
AAGCTCCGCAGCAAGAGTTGCCTTCTCCTGTGGTCACACGGCGCGCCGCCTCACCGTATTTTTCTTTTACAACGTCCTTAATATCCTGAGTGCTCATGCGTTCCTCTCTTTTTCAGTTGCAGCAATTTTCACCGGCAGCAGGTTTTGCTGGCAGTGATGATGCGCCGCGGTTCAACCGCTTTGCTGCGCGTGCAGCATTCGGCATATAAAAAAGCCAGCAGCTCTTCCAGTGTCTTTACATTGGCCGAGTAGCGAAGATATGTGCCCTCGCGTTGTACCTCTATCAGAGCTTCGTTCTTTAACTTCTCCAGATGATGGGAGAGTGTGGAATTCGGAATCTCCAGCTCTTCCCCAATCTGGTTCACAAACATTCCATCCGGATGGGCCGTCAGCAGTAAGCGCAGAATGCGCAGCCGCGGCTCTGCGCCAATCGCAGAGAACATGTCAGCGTACCGTAGAACTTCCTGGCCCTTTTCCGAATCCGGCTTAGTTTCCATATTTCTAAAATAATAGAAATATAGAATATTAGTCAAGAAATTATTTTTCTTAGTACGCCGCATGAGATAGTTTTGTACTGTCATACCAAGAGAGGAACACTGCATGCCTTTGCTGTCTTTAGCAGCACTGCACTCGCCGCAACTTGCCTGGCCTGAGGGATTCACTCCGCATCTCCAACTCATTTTGCGCTGGATCCACTTTATCGCCGGCATTACCTGGGTCGGGTTGCTGTACTTTTTTGTTCTTGTGAATCGCAGTTTTTTGCAGGCGCTTGATCCTGCCGACCGCGCAAAGATTGTTCCCGTGCTGATGCCGCGCGCTCTTTGGTGGTTCCGCTGGAGTTCCGTGGTGACGGTGCTGGCAGGAATCTGGTATTGGATGATGATTGTGGGCGCCGATGCAAGAAATGCCCAGGCCAGTGGAGGCACGGCCATCGGGACCTTCTTCGGCATCTGGACAGTCGCTTTCATCATTGAGATGGGGTTGCTTATGTCTCCGGCAGAAGCGCTCCGCCAGGGGCCCATCTTTGGCGGGACCATCGCAGTCGTGGTGATCGCGGCCACATGGCTCTATCTGTCACTCAACGCACATGGTTGGGAAAGCAATCGTCTGCTGGCGATTGGCATCGGCGGAGGACTCGGCTGGTTTATGCTGCTGAACGTCTGGGGCATTGTGTGGCGCATGCAGAAGAAAATCATCCGCTGGACCAGTGAGAGCGCAGCCAGCGGCAAAGCCATGCCACCAGAGGCAGCCAAGCTTGCGCGTTTGGCACAACTGGCGGCCCAAACGAATTTTGTGCTCTCATTCCCTATGTTGCTGATGATGGCCGTGGCCAGCCATTATCCAGTATTTCGATCCTAAGGAACTGTCTTAATCATTACTTATTTAACTATTTGTCAATTCCAGTAGGATTAAAATGCCTGGGGCTTTTCTGATGGTTTTCTACAAAGCAAGTCTGGGCTGACAATCAGCTCGGCATAGGAGCACATCATGCAGGAAAAAACTGTGGTCATCACCGGCGCCACGTCCGGGATTGGGCAGGTGGCGGCGGAAACATTGGCGGGCATGGGAGCGCGTCTGGTCCTGGTGGCGCGCGATAAAACACGGGGTGAAGCCGCGCTGGCCCGGCTCAAGAAGATTGCCGGCGGCACGGGCCACACACTACACTATGCCGATCTCTCCCGCATCTCCGAGGTGAAGCGGGTGGCCGGTGAAATTGCTGCCGCCGAGCCGCGCATCGACGTGCTCATCAATAATGCCGGCGCTCTTTTTGGCTCACGCCGGCTCACGTCTGAGGGGCTGGAAATGACCTTCGCCACGAACCACATGGCCTACTTCGTCATGACCCACGGCCTGCGCGAACGTTTGCGCGCTTCAGCGCCTGCGCGGGTTGTGAATGTTTCTTCTGACGCGCACAAGGGCGAAAAACTTGATTTGAATGATCTGCAATCCGCCAGCAACTATAGCGGATTCCACATTTACGGACGCTCCAAGCTGGCCAATATCCTCTTCACCCGTGAACTGGCGCGGCGCTGGACAGGAAGCGGCGTCACTGCAAACAGCCTTCATCCAGGATTTGTGGCGACGCGGTTTGGCGACCAGAGCGGCGGCCTGCTTTCCTTTGCTATACGCGCCGCAAAAACTTTCGCCATCTCACCGGAGAAAGGCGCGGCGACCATTGTTTATCTGGCCTCTTCGGATGATGTCGCCAAAACCACGGGCCTTTATTTCTACAAGTGCAAAGCTGCAACTCCCACAAAAGAAGCTCAGGACGACAACACAGCACAGCGGCTGTGGCAGGAAAGCGAAAAACTGGCAGGACTGTCTTACTGATTTTTGTTACCGGCGTTCATTTTCCAGAGCATCTTGCGGAGCATGCCGAGCCATAGCTCGGCATCGCTTCCGGAAAGATTCATCCGGCGCACCATGCGGCGGATTTTTTCTTCCTGCACCGCGCTTGTATTCGAAGCCAGATAGCCGCTGGTACCAAGCGTGTCCAGCAAAACGCTGGTGATGCGGTCCAACTCGCCCACCGTTGCCGGCTTTGCCCCGGTGCTTTTGGATGCTGCACTGTTACACGCAAACTGCACATTCCTGGGTCGCTCCCGGACCAGTTCATACAGAGAGACCGCCACGGCCTGACCCAGATTCATGGAGACGTGCTCTTCCCGGGTTGGAATCTGCATGAGCCAGTGGCAGTGGCTGAGATCCTCGTTGGAGAGTCCGCGCTTTTCTGAGCCAAATAAAATAGCGACCCGGTCCTTGAGTTCCAGCCGCTGCCGAATCAATGGCGCGGCTTCGTGCAATATTTTAAGCGGATGATGTAACTCACGCTGCCGCACAGCTGTGGTCCCTACAACCAGTGCGCAATCGGCAACAGCCGCATTCACCGTCGAAAATTCTTCGGCTTTCGCCAGCAGCGGCGCTGCTCCCACGGCCGAACGCGCTTCGCGAAATGAGGCTTCATAGGGAGTGACCAGACGCAAGGATGAGAATCCAAGATTGCTCATGGCCCGTGCGGCTGCGCCAATGTTGAGCGGGTTGCGTGTTGCCACCAGCACAACACTGAGACGGTCAAAGATGGAAGAGACAGGCAACGGTATCTATTTTACCGGGCGAAGCCACGGATGCGGTCCCAATAGCTCCGGACTGTTAGTTTCTGGCCTCGGTTTCCCGCAGAATCACTCCGTAGTTCCGTCCGCCAAAAGCAAATCCCTGCTCGACCCTGCCAACCACCGAGACATTCTCGCCGTTGCCGGGCACACCAAAATTCTGGCTGTAGACCCAGATGCGGCCACTGCCGTCATCCATCTGAAATACTCCGGTACCCATGGCGGCAAATGCTCCGGACACAGTTCCGCGGATGGCAATATCTTTTGTGGAATAGCGTCCTGGATCTTTATTAATGTCCGCGATGGCAGCGTGCGTTGTGCATCCCATCATGAGAAGTACGCAGACTGTCACGGCGACAGACAACCATATTCTGCTGGTTTTGTTGAGCATGGGCCCTCCAGAAACTCTGGAGTAAGGATAGCAAATTGAGATCGAAAAGAAATCACCGCCGTTCCGCCAAATCAGGCACTCAGCCAAACCATCGTGACACTTGGATAATCTGCTCGGCCAACGTGCGGACGCCGGAAAAGAGGCAATATCGGCGTCCGCAACTTTGAAGGCGAAGGCAGCTTAGTAATGGATGAAGCCGCGCGTAATCCACCAAAGACCAAGGTCGAAGAGAAACACGAGCATGATCAATACCAGCGGTTTGAATAATCTCTTGAACACATGAAGCAGATTGGCATTCATTCCAATACTGGCCAGCGCGGCGCCAAAGCAAACTTCATAAAGAGTGGTAACACTTTTTGACACCTGTGCCGGCAACGGAGCGTAAGAAAAAACCAGCGCTACCACCACAAACAACACCAGGTACCAGGGAACGTAAATCCGTTTGCGGATCAGGTATGAGACGGTGGGAATGGCCAGCACGAGCAACACAACTCGTAACGACTTCACGACCACTCCGAACTCCAAAATGCTCTTGGCTTCGTGGGCCAGGGCCATCTTAACAAAGCCGGTTTGATGTAAGAGCGCACCCGCGGCAGCGGCATATTCCCTCGGCAGCACATACGGCAGCACAAAAGTCGAAAGAATATAGAGTGAAATCAGGGCCGCAATCGTGTTGTCCACCAGACCCGTTGCGGTGTCATTGGGCTCGCACTCCAGAACGGGTGAAGAGATGGCAATGGCCGACGCTCCACAAATCGCTGAGCCAAAGCCCAGCAGGTAGCGCATACGCTCATTCAATCCAAACAATTTGCCCATCCAGTACATGAAGACAAAAGTCAGGGCAGTAATGCTCACCACCTGAAGAAAGACCCAGGGACTGCTGGCAAGCATCACCTTGATTTCCAGGTTCTTGCCGTAGAGCGCAATGCCAATTGGAATAAAGATCGATTGGGCGAGGATGATTCCAGGCAACACCTTGAAATACACCTTCTCGCGCGCATTGATGGCCACGGAAGCCGCCATACCCAGAACCACGGCCGCCACGAGCGGGTCAAGACCTTTGACCTGTTTGGCCAAAAAGGACGCTGCAAACCCAAGGGCCAGGGCCAATACAAATCCCAGAAATCCTTCCCGCGCCATGGTCATAACTTCGTTGCCACTGACAGCCAGGCGGGGTTCAAAGAAGATTGATCGTGTGCTCACAGCATTCACCTCAATTCGTCCGGCAGGTCCAATTTGCAACCCGCCATGAGCGGGGCAATGGCCGACTTCATTAGCATCTTGGCGACGCCACTCGCCACCGACATATATTGCTGGCAAAGAATGGACAATCCATCCTTACTACTGCCGCCGGTCACCGTACCGTCATCACTGACAGAGATCCGGGGAACCTTGCGGGCAAATAAAATGGCCCGTTCCGACCCTATGATGGAGATCTGCTTTTTGACAATGGCTGTCATCAGATCTCCGTAGTCAACCGTCTTTATCGCCACCTCTGTTGACCTCCTTCAGCTCACTGCTATCCGCGCTGCTACCCGGCCCGCCTTCGGCATCCGGTAGACCGGAGTCGATGGCTCGTTCGTTTCAAGCGTGAAGCCTCCCACCGCATCAAGCGTGAGTTTTGACATCTTAGTCATCTGTTCCGCCGTAGCCGCCAGTTCCACGGTCCCCGTGCTGAACCTCTGGACTGTTCCGCGCATCCGCTCCAGCGCATCCACAGTGGATTCCGTGCCCTGGGCCTGCTGTTGCACCGCGGAACCAATTTCCTGCGTTATTGCATTCAGCCGCGCGGTCGCCTCAGCAATACGCGAAGACACATCGGATTGCTCGCTGGTGGCCGCGCCAATTTCCTGGGCAAGCCGGTTGAATTCCGAAACGACGTGTCCAATCTTTTCCAGGGCCTGAGTCAAAGCAGCGCCGGTTTTCATTCCCTCGCTGACCGTTGTAGTGCTCTGTTCCATGTTGCGGACCGCCCTGCGGGCTTCTTCCTGGATGCTTCGAATGAGCACGTTGATTTCCTGTGTGGAGTTAGCTGACTTTTCCGCCAGCTTGCGGACTTCATCAGCCACCACGGCAAAACCCAAACCGTGCTGACCGGCCCGGGCGGCTTCAATGGCAGCGTTCAAAGCCAACAGGTTTGTCTGCTCCGCAATGTCATCGATCACTTCCACGATGTTGCCAATACTGTCCGCCCGTTCCCCGAGCGATGCAACAATCTCAGCCGTGGATGAAATGGATTTATTGATATCTTTGAGACCGGCATTAGCGTTGGCTGCGGTTGCAATTCCTGCCCGCACTTCTTCCCGGGAGCGGTCTGAGATATCGCAAAGCAGCATGACGTTGGTGGCTACGCCCAGGAAACCGGCCACCATCTTGTCAATCGCCTGAGATGTTTGTAGTACGCTTTCAGCCTGCATTTGCGTGTTCCTGGAGACGCTTTTTACATTTGAACTCATCTCGGCCATGGCACTGGCAAGCTCGTCAATGGCCGAAGAGGCGCGCACGCTCGCCTGTGCCGTGTCCCGGCTGGCCGCTGCTACCTGTTCGGCGCCTGAAGCCACCTGCGTTGCCGCAGCCCGCACCGACCGCACAATGCTTCGCAATCCTTCCGTCATGTCGCGAAAGGCAAAGCTCAGGGCATCATCATCACAACGTGGTTTGGCTTTTACGGAAAGATTACCGCTGGCAATTGCTGAGCTGAGTTCTGCAATGTCCTTGAGATATTCAGCGATAGCGTAGAAATTCCGGCTTAACTCGCCGACCTCATCACGCCGATTCTGGTCGCTGAGCACCACGGACAATTTGCCGCGGCTCAGATCAAGCGCGGCCCCTCCAACTTGACGTATGGGAACAACAATGCTGCGCGCAACAGACACGCTCATGAAAGCGGCGGCGCCCAGGGCGGCCACAACAATGGCCACCATCCAGGTAACGGCAAAATTAAAATAGGCAATAACGCTGACCAAAACGATCAAAACCATCAAAAAGAGACAGTTGTAGATCAGCAGTCTGCCGATGGAGGTCTTGCTAAACATGGACTTTCTCTTCCACGATCCTTTTATTTATTGCGAGAAGCGAAAAGTAAAGTATCAATTTCCTGAACAACTTACAAAGTAACGAAAGATGCACGACTGCGCGTATAAGTGAAACAACGGAGGCCCTTCATAGGGCCTCCTGATGTGTGTCAGCTTTAGGCTAGTCTAGTACGGTTTGTCTTAAAAGGCGGGCAGCTCCAATACCGCGCCCGTCGAATTCGGCACGCCCGGCAGGCGGCCCGTGACGCTGACCCAGATCACGGTATTCGTCGCCTGATCTTCCAGCGGGGACGCTGATGTGGCAATACCATTGATGCGCGCATCGCCCAGAGACGTTCCATCCGCTAAGCGTACGTGCCGCACTCCCACCACGGTGCCATCCTGGCGCATGCGCACAATGGTGTTGTTGCCGCGATTTGCCACGTAAAAATCAGACCCTTCATTGAGTGAGGTATTGCTGGAGAAGTTCGAGTCACCCGTTTCTATGACGACAGGCGTAAGATCGACCGGCTCATTCAGGGCCTCTGAGCGGAAATGCCGGGTTCCCGTTACGCGGAAGACAGCTCCGGGACCCGCTGGATCCGGAGCTATATTGAGAACCGCGATCTGGTTTTTGAAAGGCTCGCTGACAAACAGAAGCATAGTTGGCGTCCAGTTGAAAACGGCGCCGGCGCGCGGAGTCACATCGCGGTTGCCGTCCTCATCGGCCTCATCGTCATCATCGTGACGGCGGCCCACCAGAGGGCTGACCGTACCCGGTGCTGCCAGGCCGTCCAGTCCTTGTCCAGTGTGTTCCTGCACCAGGCTCCCATCCGCTTCCACTACGGCAAAAACTGCTCTCTTGGAACCGTCCGGCGATGCACCAAAGAACGCAGTGGCCACGCCACCGGTATTCAAGCCTCCCGGAATGACCTGTGCAGCCGAGGGAGGAACCGCTCCACGATTCGACAGGTTGGCAGCATATACGCCACCGAAAGCCGGGTTTGGCGCACCAGCCAGTCCAAAACCTTGGGGATCAAGTATTGTAGATGTACCAATACCTCCTAAGCCGGTAGGGGCGTTTACAGGCCACAGCCGTCCGAAAGCATTATTGATTGAGATGCCGAGCGGGTTGCTCACTCCGGTAAAGTTTGCCGTCGCTGCGGCCGGATTCTTGATCCCGTTCAGGAATGCGGCATTGTTGGCCGAATACATCTGCACGCGCCCACCCAGAATTGATACCTGGCCGCCGGAGGAAGCAAAATCCGCGGGCACTACCAGCGTGGGTCCGTTGGGATCAATCGAGAGGAACGAACCAGGCAATTGATCTGTCCGCGCCAGCGGTTCACCAAAGTTCGAGCTGCTCGCCACCATGATGCGCACCGGATCAAGAACCTGTCCGGGTTTGGTGAAGACGTTCAAGGCTGGCTTGTCATGGATGGGCCCGCCTGGCAAAAAAGCTCCAACTGGGCTGATTGCGGAAGCGCCGGGAATACCAACTGCAACAATTCGTCCTCGTAATGCCCCCTGGTCATCTTTGTCGCCATCTTCCGCTCTGGCTAAGCTGGGCTTCACAATGAACGCAATACCAGTTAACGCAAGCACCGTCGCAAGTATTCTTTTTCTGCTACTGAATTTCATTTCAGCACTCCTTTTAAGGATTCTCTTTTGGGCCTGTGGAGCTGTTGATTGGGGAAGTGTGTATTGATTTCCGGTGAGGATAGCTTTTTTATAAGCTGGCACTTCCATTTCTAGACGCCGATCTATTGCTTTTACAAAGTAAGAAAAACTGGTTCGTTAATTTTTTGCGAGCCCTGATTATAAGAGGCATGGATTAAGTCTTATTCATTACCTTAGGGTCGATACTCTAGGTTGAATATCTTAGAAAACACTTATATTTAAGATCGGCAGAGCGCCCCCAAGCCACCAGTTTTTTCAATAGCTTAGGAGGCACAACAATGGAAGTTTGCTTGAAAAGTGAAGATAAGGTGAAGACTGGATTCGACGGGAAACGGGTAATGGTCTTGGAATCTATCTCGTGCCTAACAATGTAAGGAACTCAAAGTCTCTTTCCTGGTGAGTGTACTCAACCTACGGAACATGCCGGACAGCCACCCGTGACTGCCCTGCATGCCGTATGAGTATTCCTCGCGCTCACTCCAAGTGCATAACCACTTATTTGGAGTGTTGCTGACGATCATCTTTCTCTCGTGGAGCTGAGTCTTTCGGAGCCGGCTTTCCTCGCTCCTGCTGTTGCTTCTGTTGGAGCTTCTGCTGCTCCGTGTCGTGTTTATTTTCAAATTGTTGCAGCTGCGCCTGATTTTTTTGATTGCTCTGCGCTTGTCTTTGCTCGTCAGCATTTTTCTGGGCCAGCCTTTGTCGTTCCTGCTGTTGTTGTTCTACCTTCTGCCGCTCCTGGTCCTGTTTTGCGCGGAGGTCTTCCAGTTGCTGCTGGTGTTTCTCATCCAGTTGCGGTCTTACATTGTTAGTGCTGGCCGCTCCATTATTGTTAGCTGCCGCATGATTGTTAATTGTTCCGCCATTGTTAGCCGGTCCACGATTATCAGCTGGTCCATTGTTAATGCGATTGTTCACTGGCCCATTGTTGATAGCTGCCCCGCCATTGACTGCCGCCCCATTGTTATTGCTGGGTGCTGCACTGGCTGGACGAACTGATGGAGGACGGTCATTGTAGCTTCTCGGGCTTGCGCCGCGATTATCGTTATTCACCGCCGTGTTAGCAGGCTTGTTGCCCTGGCCGGCCGGGGCCGCATTATTGACGGTCGCCGGTTTATTTCCTGCGTTCGCCGGCAACTGGACCGGATTGTTGCCCCGAGCATTCTGTGGCGCTACGGGCGTGGAAGGCGGGGCGACTCTGACATTGGGATGCACCTGTGCATTGGCGGGCGACATCTGCCGCACCTGGGAAACCGCCAATGGCCTGCCACCGTTGGCTTGGATCGCCTGTTGTTGTCTGGCAAACGGCACCGGAGGAGGAGGAGGCGTGGTTTTCGCAACCACCGCACGGTTCTGCAACGCCGCAGGTGGTCGTACAGAGGCGGTGGCGCCCGCACCGAGCACAGCCTGCTTGGCCGGAGCAACTGCCGGAGCGCCACCCACCTGCGCGGTCGCTATTTCCCTCTGGTTAACCTGAACCACGTTTTTGGCTACGGGTTGCGCAGAAGTAAAGGCGGCGGACGTGGTGGCAGTCACCGCGCCCGGTACGCTCTGGTTAACGTATTTCTGATTGATTACGGTAACGTTGTTATTCACAACTGTCGTGTTGCGGTTAATCACGGTAGTGTTGTTATTGTAGTAATTGTTGATGACCGTGGTATTTACCGTGGTGTTGGAAACGTTTACGTTGTTCACGTAGGTCCGGCTCACCGGATAGGACGGGACATAGACTTCCCGCGGCCCCAGCGGAAACCATCCAAAACTTACGCCGACTCCGAAATGCGGTCCGCCAACCCATGCCACAAGCGCCGGCGCATAGACTGGTCGAACATACACTACGCGGGGAGCAGGAGGCGGGCAAGGGACCCAGCCCCACCATCCGCCCACGTTAACCCATCGCCCATAGTGGAAGGGTGCAAACCCCCAGGGTGCATCATCAATCCACGTATAGCCCCAGGGATGAACGTAAGCCCAGTGTCCGTAATGGTAAGGCGCCCAGCCCACAATGGTGGTATGCGGAAACCAGACCATGCCGTAGTCCGGCACCGGCCGCCAGCCCCCATATTCATCCAGGTCTTCATAGCCGATTACATCGGTGGAAACATAACGCGCCGAAGCGGAACGGTCCTCGCGGCGGTCACGATCTGCGCACCACGAATCAAAATCGTCATCGTCTCCGTAACGGTCCATATCAGCAATGAGTTGGTCCGTTCCTGTGAAGGTGCCGCTCTCTCCGGCATGGACTGTATAAGCAGAGCCGCCGCCGGTCACCTCGCCTTCGCCGCCACGGATCTTCACCACCGTTGTATCGCCGCCTTCGTTGACGCTGATTCGATAAACTCCGGGACGGAGGACGGAAAAGGCCAGATTCGGCGTGTCGACTTCGAAGGTTTCATTTTCATCCAGGCGTTTCACGCGTACCCTCAGCGTGCCTTGGGTAAGCCTGAGCTGTGTCATCTGGTCCGTCAAATTTAGAAATGAGAATCCAGTATTGCCGGAGAGGCGGATCGAGGCTGAGCCAATGTGCAATTCCCCGCGGGCCCCGCCGTCTAACCATAACTTATCCCCCGTGGTCATGGGGCGATTCACCACCGCATCCACCCAATCGTCAGTTCCCGCGGGCTCAAATGAGACCGGGCCATGAAGATACCCGAGGCGTGCTACTCGGCTGGGCGGATCGTCATCATCGGCAGCCGCCTGTTGCGGTGCAAAAAATGCCATCATCACAACAACGCTAAGCAAGCCGACGACCTTGCGCATATGTTTTGTCATCTTATTTTAATCTCCAATGAAACCATGAACGGACGGGCCGCCACGGCAAAAAAAATACTCTGGCACGCCAGCACTTTCCGGATAGTTAACCTTAACACCTGTAATCAAAAAGAGTTGCGCTGCTCTGGAAACCAAAGGACAAGACCGCCAGCAGGTTACTTGCCTTTTGCCATGCTGCTTAAACGCTGTAATCATGGCATGTGGACGTCATGAAACGAACTGAAGATAGGACGTTTCTAGAGTGGAAGTTCGGGTATAACCCCGAGGACATCCTGAGCAGCAAAAGTCTCAATAGCAAATTGGCAGTAGTCGGCATCATTCACGGTGAGTTGCGCCTTTGACGTTCAAAGACAAGCTGTGGCTGGCGACGCAAGACAGCTT
>WNFP01004403.1_pt1 | contig 11344 bp, 11 predicted proteins | sample 5400201 | NCBI WGS metagenome assembly WNFP01 (sample SAMN13153355, study PRJNA577476) | soil metagenome | isolation source: 115 cm saprolite under Madrone tree | place: USA:California | collected 2016-06-14
AGGTGCGTGTCAGACGCCAACAGCATCTAATCAGGGAACCACTTCTAGCAAGGCCACTACTGCAACCGGGCGGTCGGACTCTCCGTCGTCGCGATACGAGGTCGATACTTTTGGCCCTCTCTTCCCACCAAATTTTCCCTGTTACCAAGGCGGTAGTGTCAGAGGGCCGTGAGCCCTAGCGCGGTGGATCGCCGATTCAAGTTCCATAAGCGCCGTCAGCTTTTCATCCGCACGCACAATGAAACGCTTCCCGTCGCTGCGATGCGCGTCAGCAATCCAGATCGTTGGCCCGTTGGAATCAATCGTTGAGACACAGCCCCAACTCCAACCGGCTTTGTTGAGATTGCGGCAGATTATTTCCCAATATTTCGTTCCGATCGAATGCGCGACTGAGAATAGTTGCCCGCATTCGATCACCAGTATTGTTGGCTTGACGAGGACGCCAAGCTTGACGATGAACGCGTCAAGGAGTAGACAGTAAACGGCGGGTCAGTGCTGCTGGAGAAGCCGCGAACCTATGGCAACCGCAAACAGCCGACAATGGGCGTATCGGATCACTTTGTCCTACGTGGGCAAGACCGTGAAACTTGAGTCCGCCACACGTCTCGAGATGATCGCTCTGCCATCGATCCACACTGAGGGCGCAGAAAAGGAGAGCGGCAGTTGGGTCACGCTGGAGGATCAACAGGGCCGCCCTCTCTACCGAAGGCCTATGAGCAATCCGTTTAGCGGCACGCGCGAAATGCTGGGTGGAGCGGACCGGGAATTTAGCCAGGTGAAGGTCGCGTCCACGAAGGGAGTTATCGAGCTTCTTGTGCCGGACCTGCCCGGTGCGGCTTCGGCGGTGATCTATGCAAGCGATACGGAAGGCGCCCGCGCACACGGCCCGGCCCAGCCCGTTACCAAAGTAAGCATGGACCAGGTTGCGTCTCTTGCAGAACGCCAGGCACGCCGTCGCGCCCGAAAAGAACAAAACGAAGATGGGCGCAAGTGACGGATTTGTCGTCGGACTGACCAAACTGGTGGATCACGGTCCGCCGACTTCTCGCTGGAACCTTGTGATCATCGCCGAAGGCTACCAAGTCGGCGAAATGTCCAAGTTCCATCAGGACGCCAATGTCTTCGTCGACGCTCTGTTCCACACGCCGCCGTTTGACGAGAGGTGGTGCGGGATCAACATATACCGCCTGGACGTGGCTTCAAATGATAGTGGTGCCGACGATCCAGCTGGTGGAACCTGCACCGGAACCGGCGCGGTGAAGAACACCTACTTCGACGCCGCCTTCTGCTCCTCTGGCATTCCGCGGCTGCTGACCATCAACGACGCTCTCGCGACGTCGACCGTCTCTACATATGTGCCGCAATATCACGTCATCGTCGCCATTGTGAACAGTACCATTTACGGCGGAGGCGGTGCCTACCCTGGCGGGCCTCCGGTCGCCGTCTATTCTCTCGGTATCAGCTCTATTTCGGGCTTGGGGAAAGAGATCGCCGGCATTCACGAGCTCGGCCACGCCGGATTCTACCTTGCCGATGAGTATCCGTATGACTCGGGGGACCATTATCCTGGCAGCGAGCCGATTGAGGCGAACATCACGATCAACACCAACAAAACCACGATCAAGTGGAAGAGTCTCATTACCGCGGCGCAAGTCCCCACAACGGTCAACGCGGACTGCACCAAGGAAGATCCTCAGCCAAGTCCTGTTCCCGCGGGCACCGTTGGGGCGTTCGAAGGGGCGCAGTATTATCACTGCGGTATCTACCGGCCCGCCTTCAACTGCAGGATGAGGGAACTGGCCAGTCCATTCTGCCCGGTATGCGCACAGAAAATTAAGGACACGCTCGCGCCGTTCATGTCACCCGCGAGCGTAGCGCCCGTGTCGCTGAACGTGGACTTCCACGATATCCCTGAAGGTATCAGCGGCAGCGCCGTGACGACTTACAGAGCTGCCGTATTCGAAGTGGGTTCCTGCTCCCCCATTACGCTGAAGGTACTGCCCCCCGGACCCACGGGAGGCTTCGGCCTGCCTCTGGGATGGGTGGTGAGCGTGAGCCCAGGCCAGATCACCTCGGAAGGCAGGATCTGGGTTTCCTATACGTCGACGACGGCGGGATCCACGGCGTCCGGCGACATGACCGTCCAGTGCGTCGAAACGGGCGAGAGCTGGGTGATCCACATCACGGCCAACACCGTGGCACGACCAAAGTCCGCAGCAGTTCTGGTGCTCGATCATTCCGGCAGTATGAGCGAAGATGCCGGGGACGGGACCGCCAAAGTTCAGAAGCTGCGCGACGCGGTGAAGACGTTCGTGCCCGTGATGCTGCCGGGTGACGGAATCGGCCTCGTGCGATTTGACGACACGGCGCAGATTGTCATGCCTATAGGTGACGCAGCCGTCGTGGGGGGCAACGCAACGACGCTGATCGACACCTCCCAGTTCGACCCCGCCGGAAGCACCTCGATCGGCGACGGGCTCGCCAAGGGCAATCAAAGCCTGGGAGTAGCCGCGGGGTTTGCCGTCAAGGCGATGGTCGTGCTGACCGACGGCATGGAGAACACGCCTCCCTGGATCGCGCAGGAGACGGTCACGGCCAACACGTTTGCGGTGGGGTTGGGTGTCCCGTCGGACATCGACATCGGCAAGCTCGAGAGTCTTGCCAGCGGGCACCAAGGCTACCTCCTAGTCTCTGGTCTGTTGACCCTGGACCAGCAATACCGGTTGCGGAAGTTCTTTTTGCAAATCCTGGCGGGAATTACTAACGCTGACATCGTGCTCGATCCTCAGGGGCTTCTCACACGCAAGTCGACCCACAGGATTCCGTTCTATCTCTCCGAACCCGACTACGGAGCGGACGTCATTCTGCTCAGCAACGCGCCCAGATCGATTTCCTTCACGTTGGAAACGCCGGACGGCACGACCATCAATCCCGCGTCCGTGAGTTCGAATATTAAATTCGTAGTGACTCCGCAGGTCGGCTTTTATCGCCTCGGACTGCCAGCAATTCCAAAGAACGCCTCGGGTACTCACGGCGGCCAGTGGACGGCGGTGCTGCAACTTGCAGGGCGCAAGGAAGCCGCGGTCGAGCGGGGGCTCGACTACAGCCTGATGGTCCACAGCTACTCCAGCCTCAACTTCAGCGCCTTCGTCGCCCAGTCCAGCTATTTGCCGGGGGCCGAGCTTTTCCTCACGGCCGTCCTGACCGAGTATGAAGTCCCCGTTGAGAAACGCGCTAAGGTCTGGGCCCAGATCACGCGTCCGGACGGTACATCGGCTGTGATCGAGTTGAGCGAAGACGAGCCAGGTCGGTTCTCAGGTAAGACGCTCGCGTTCGTCGTGGGTCTCTATGTTATCCGCATGAGAGCGAGCGGCACCACTTTCGCTGAACGGCCCTTCACGCGCGAACAAACCTTGACGGCCGCGGTCCTGGCTCAAGAAGGAGGCGGAACGCGGCAACCGCTGGGCGATCTATGCAAGCTATTCGAATGCTTGCTCAAAGGCAAAGCGTTCGACGCCGATGTGCTGCGCAAGCACGGGATTCACTGGGAAGTGCTCGTCGAATGTATCCGCCGATGCTGCGAAGAATCGAAGCAAATCTCCCCATCGGTAATGGCAAAGTCGGTGCCTCGTAAGAAAGCTAGCAAACGATAGTCGCATCCAAACGCAAGCGCCTGGACTCAGAAGCGCGGCTTTAAGGTTCTTCCGACCGGTCTTGTTAACGGCACCTGACGTTGTCGCGTTCAACCTCAAATGACATCTTGCCTTTCCGGGCAATCACAGTTTCCGATCCGCGTCGTTAAACGCAATCGTGCGTTCAAGTTTGCCGCTCTGCCTCTTTTTCGCTTCACGCGGCAATGACAAAATGATATGAACGGGCGCAATGACGCGGGCCGGAATCATAATTGTCGCAGTTGCGTTTCTTTGCGGTGCAGAAGCAGCAACGTCACTGCCAGTCACCTTTGAATCGCCGTGCTCATGTCACGACAACCATGGCGAACATCGCTGGGCGGTGAAGAACGATCCTTCAACTCCGCCGACAGACGCGAGCGTAATACAGGCCGTCACGCCTTCGGATGTGTTTAGTTGGCCGGGGTCAAGGGAGCATTTGACGCAAAGCTCAGAGCGTACCGGGATCGAGAATAATTGGTTCGCACTTACTGGTCGCGTGGTTGCTGTGAAAGTTGAGGCAGATGGCGATCTTCATTTGGCGCTGCAAGATGCGACTGGCGACAAGTCGGGCATCGTTGTTTGTGAAGTCCCGGCAAAACCGGAGTGGTTGGGGTGGATGGAGGGCTCGACGATAGCGACGACGGCGGCGATGGCGGTGATTCCACGCGCGCGCGAGGACTCTTGCTGATATGCGACGGTGCCGCGCGAGCGCGAGAGAGCGCCGCATATTGGCGGACAACACAAGACAGCCACTGAAGTCAGCAAAATTGTTGTGACCGCAGGGAATGGACGCGTAGTAGAATCTGCCAAAATCAGGATGCCGCCACCAACGCATTACATAGCAGAGATCGTCGGATTAACTGATCCTGAAAGCATCCCTCCAGGTAAGGTAAAGCCTCAAGAGTTTCTTATATGGGCGGAGAAAGACCTGTCCGGTGGCGACGAACGCGGCCGAGGCAATGCATTAGGGAATGTAAAAAAAGCGCTGCATTCGCGTCTCGATGAAATCATTGGTAAAACTCATCTGCGATTTACGAGGGACTGGCATCCTAAGCGTGTCACCACAAAGCAGAAGTTGGATGTCATTCGCCAATTGGGGATGCAGCATGAGGCGATCATCGACGTGATGACCTCCGATCGAAACGATTATGAACACGATTACATCGTTCCAGCGGTTCGGATTGTTCGAGCTTACTTGCATGCCGCCCAGCTATGGGTTGAGAAGTCTTACGTTGCATATGAGTTCCGTTCCGTGGCCTTTGCTGGCATTCCTTTATTAGGGATCGCCGTGGGGGAACGGAGGCCGAATGGCAGTGCGCTCAGCAAGGTGAGATTCGGCGAGCCCCAGCCCGTGCTCTTCTTCTCGAATTCGAAAAAGGGCGTTTTGAGCATAAAGGCCGACGGGGTTGAAGAATGGAGGGATTTCAAGTTCTTTGATACGAAAGAAATGCTTCGGCTTGAGGCACCGCTTATTCGCCGGGCGCTTGCTGGAGGGGGCGGCGTTGGACTCAATGAGGCATCTCTGATGGACCTGCTGGAGTGTTACCGTAGATGGGTGAGGCAGAGTCACGTGAGGAAAGCAGAAGAATGGATTGTGCCATCGTGATTCAATGGCCTGCCGGTTCCTGCCTGCCAGACGCACCCGGGAGGATTCCGCGCGCGCGCGAATCCGGTGTCGATCTCATCAGCGACACGTTGCCATTTGGTCGCCTTTGGCATGACGGGCCGCAAGCCGACCAGAATACAATCGACTACTCAAAGTTTACAGCCGTTCACATGATGCCGTGATTCGGGTTTACGATGAAGCTGGCAATGTGATCGACACGCACGAGCAATCGGGGGATTTCAGGAGTGGTCAGCTTGCTCTGAGCGGCTTTGTCTCGCATCAGCTTTTCGGCTTGCCCGGCGAAACGGCTGGCGCTACAAGATGCGTCGATATGCAACGGTAGAAGCAGCCGGATAATACAGATTTCATCTGCCTTTAATTGCAGATTTTTTGGGGCGAATTCTGCTGAGGCGGTGAACGCGACCAACATGCTGAAACGATCACAAGTAACGGCAGTCTCGATGGCGCTGCTGGCCTTTGGCATCGCCGGCTGTCTCGCTTTCGCGCTTCTCGGTGAATCGCTCGCGAGAGTCATCCAGTATGACGTTTTTAAGCTTCTCGCTCAGCTCTTTGTCGTTACGGTACTCGGGGCGTCAGCAACGATGGTGTATGCCGACCTCAGCCGAGCTAGGGAGAAGCGGGAACAAAGGCGCGAGATTCTACGAGAGACGCTGCGGCAACTCATCGAGGTGTACAACGAATGCAAGCGGGTCCGGCGTCTCCTGCGAGCAAATGCAATCTGCTTAGACGAGGAGCGCAGGAAATGTGTTAGGCGTGATCGGTACGATCCGTTGCTTGAACGCCTCAACGACGCCCAGCTGCACCTTGAGTTCTACAAGCGATATGTGAAGTGGAATGCGGACCTCTTCAAAGAGGCCGTCGGGGTTGCCGAGCATCTGTCGGCAGCGGAGAAATACTTGAACCACGTCGTCTCTGAGTGGGAGGATTTAACACAAGCATGCTCCAGCGATCAACCGACGCTTGACCTAGAAAGACTTACGCACCTTAAGGAATTCATCGACAAGGCGCGGAAAGGTTTTGGGCCCTGCGTAGCACATCCCGTCGAGATGGCCTTGCGATCTCTCGCACATGCAATATCACCAACAAACAAGCGAAAGGAAAACAAAACCATGACACACGTACTCATTCGGCATAAAATCGCTGACTTTGCCAAGTGGAAGCCTGTATATGATGCCCACTCTCCCGCGCGTCAGGCGGCTGGCCTCAGAGAAGAGCACCTGCTGCGCGGCATTGACGATCCAAACGAGGTCGTGCTGTTGTTTGCAGGCGACGACCTCAAAAAGGCTCAGGCTTTTGCCGCCTCGCCGGACCTCCGTGAGGTGATGCAGAAGGCCGGAGTGATTGGCAAGCCAGACATTTCCTTTCTGCTTAGCGGCCCAATCACTGCAGCCAACGCTGACCGTTGCGGGCAGTGTGATCCAAACTCACGAGCACGCGGGCGATTTCAAAGAGTGGTGAGTTCTTTCTTGCATCCACGTCGCACTTATCGCTAAAACGAAGTTCTATGATTCCGCTTTTGTCGGGCGATTGCGATGGACGCGAGCGGATTAGACGGAAAAATTCCGTCCATATCTCGTTAGGTCTTCTTGCGATTCATTGAGACCAATGTCACTCAATATTGTCGTCGAGAAGACAGCGCGGCGGCTTGTTGCAAAGGGAAGTGACGGCAACATTTGTATTCGTGGTGTGAAAACGCATCTCTTCGTCACCCTACTGTTTGTTGTAGGAGCGATGCCAATGGCGGCGCAATCTGTGGCCGATCTTGTCGCTCGGTACGAAGACCTCCAAAAGAGGGCTAGATCAGAGAAGAATTTTGAGAAAGCACGGCCACTTTGGGACGAGCTGTATGCGACAGATCAGAAGGTATGCGGTACGCCGCTGCCCGAATTACATGACGCTTGGGCAACAGAGGTAGATCATCGGAAGAAAATACAGCTCGCCGATGCAGTCGCTCGGGCGGCAATAATGCAGATCAACACGATAGAGGAATCTGGCAAGGAGAAGCAACAGGAGCTACTCGATTTAATAGTCGAAGTTGCAACGGATGGTCAATTTCAGCAAAAGCAGATCAAGATCGACAAAGAACCGCAGCAGGTCGCGATTCAACCGATTCACACGATTGAATCCGACGCAGAGCACGATTGGGTGATACGACGGCCCACGGCAGATCGGATCGAAGTCTGGCTGCCGCGACATGGATGGCTGTTCGATACAAAAGGAGCGTTGGTTAACGAAGCACGTCCGCCACGCCGCGATGGCGATGGCCGAGCATGGTACGGCGCATTTTTACCCGATAGTCGATGGGTCACGACTGATCTGTTTGCTGACGATAAGGTGCTGTCTTTCTTTTCGCGGGACGGGAAGTGGTTGAAGGAACTCCACGGCGACAGGCTTGTGCCCCAACAGAAGAACAATCCGTCCTGGAGTCCGCCGACGATTGGGTGGTGTCGCAGCGTTCGAACAGGTGATGCGTTTGTTGCTTCGGTAGGACAGGATGGCGGCCGCGGTGTGGCCTTAGTTACTTGGAATGGTAAGCACCGCGTGTTACGGGAGTGGAACGAGCCTTGGAAACTTTGCTTCCCCCGCGACCTTGAGCCGAAAGGCCTTTACGTGTCGCTTTATGTACCGTCGGACGATGCAAAGATTCGCATGACACGAGAAGAAGCGGGTCATGGACCGTTCGTTGGCTATCCAGTCTATGAGGCTGGTGCCGTCAGCGCCCGAATCCCAAATGGCGACACGTTTGGCTTTTGGCCGGGCTCGCACAATGTGTTCATCGTCACCGAAGACAACTCAACATCGACTTACAATGCGTTTGCGCCAGCGCGACGGCGGTCCTCCATTCGGCGCACGTGGTTCTATAATGATGACGGTAGCTTTGCCGGTTGGATCGACGCGGCGCGAATCGCCGACACCGACGCGTTAGACGGAATGATTTTCGTCGATCGTAAACAAACGCTGACGAGTGTGGGCAAAGATTGCGCTGTTCGCGACGTCTTGCAGTTTATCTGGCCCAGCGGTGAAATTGCTCAACCCGAACGAATTTTTCCTGAGGTTCGGTTAGGACTCTTTGTTCGAAACGAGCACTTAGAGCTAGCCCACTGGTAACACCGCGATCAGCACCGTTCCATTTACTCGCCGTCCACCGTCTCGCCATCTAGCACCCGTCGTTCCGCCCACCGGCGCTGATGTTACCTGATTTCCATGTAGGGCTTTTGCCTGACACGCGGTTAATCGCTCCTGAGAATCAACGGCTGAGACATAGCCCAAACTCCAACCGGTTTTGCTGAGCTTGTCGGCGATGATCTCCCAGTACTGCACGCGGCTAATGGCTTAACCCAAAGAATGCTTTCGCGATCTCGGTGGCACGCACCGTGCAACCTAGCGGACGATGGTGAGTCGCATCACTGCGCATTCCGCCAATGTTTAGGCCGATTAAACCAGTAACCTGTCTGCCAATACGTCTGCCTTCTCGATCTTCGGTGGCTCCGCCAGTAGCTCTGGCGCTTTTTCCATCAGCGCCTCGGCAACTTTTCCCGACAGGTGCGCGTCGCGCCCGGCGTCATCCGGAAATGCGTCGAAGATGGCGAAAGTGCTTGGGCCAAGTCGAATGGCGAACCAGGCGGTTGTTGCGGGCTCTTGTTGAACCAAGCCCTGCCCGTCGCGCAGGAATTTGGCAACTTCATCCTCTTTGCCTGGTTTTGCCTCCAGTCTAACAAATAGTGCTTTCGTGGTCATGTCGTGACTCCTTGTGACTCTATTGCTATCCAGCTATGGAGTTGTCTGTTTTAGCTGAATCAGTTGGATTCATGATTTTTCGCCAGCTTGTCAAGACAACTCAGCGAGTGCGAATCGCCGCTTCAAGTTCGACAAACGCAGTCAACTTTTCGTCCGCACGGACAACGAAACGCTTTCCGTCTCCGCGTGCGCGTCAAAATGTCGTGTCCCCACGGCCGCATTCGTTGTTTTAAACGAAATATCAGCGAGCAGCGACTGCGCCGGGCTCAACGGTGCGGAGAGGCGGTAACACTAGGTCGCCGTGCTAATTCATAAACACCGGCTGGGTTAGTCCCCGTTTAATTCCTGGCTCCCCGCAGTCGTTGAACCTTCTGTTTTTCTCGTCCGAAGACTAATTTTCACAGGTTTTGCGGGCTCTGCCTATTGGACCTTAGTCCTATGCGATCCGCGTTTGCGATGATGCGGGTAGCGTCATCGAGACGCACGAGCACAAGGGCGATTTCAACGAGTGGTGACTGCGCCGGCAGTCATCGCTTTATGAAGCCGCGCATTTGGTGGCGGCAATGCATAGCCTGGAAGCAATCTTTCTGCTCTAGCGGTTTCGTTCTTTGGTTTTGCGCTACGGATCTGTGCTCGGCGGATCTGGACAGCCTTTCCCATATGCGGCACCGCCCTATATATCGCTTGAATAACAGCACCGAAGTCCTTCACGGCAGCTGCAATTTCTCGTGCCGCAGCTGACGGAGATCTTTTCCCTTTATTGGGTTTGTTCATTTGTTGCTATTTATCTTGCTTTCTTGGTTTGGGGCTCCGTGTGTTCTCGCCATACCGCCATCGCCGAGACCGCGGCGCGCCCAAGCCAAGGAAGAAGAAGCAGAAACGTTATGACTATGGTTGCGCTGTCTTGATCGTTCATAGATTTCCATTTTCCTTTCTTTGCTTACACAAGTACTGCGTAAAGTCCGGCTCGAGGTTACGCGGAAAGATGCGGAAATGCGTTAAATCCGTTACGGCATAGAATCGAGACACACGAGCACACGGGCGATTTCAAAGAGTTCCAAAGTTACAGCAACCGCGAGACCGTCGGCGTTCGATTGCATTATCGAGGAGGCGGAATCTCTAAGCGTCGAGGAAAATCCTCTCAGCAGGAGGTCCCCCCTCAAAAACAAAAAAGCAAGAAGGGAGAAACAGGTGAAAAAGCTTCTCTTAATCGCATTGATGGTCAGTGGATTGGCTTTCGTTCCCTTGAAGAATTCTGAGGCTCAGATCGGCTCCGGAGTTCGGGCAGTAAGTTTTGGATTTCCGGGCGGCTATTATGCCTATTATCCAACCTACTATAATTATTATCCCTATGGGTACTACATGCGACCGTACTACCCTTATTCTCAACTATACCCGTATTACTACACGGGACCCGCATACTACTGGCATCACGGACATCGAGTTTACTACAGGCATCATCGCCATCATCACTATCGCTATTAAGCTGAATGGATGGCGTTCTTTATCTAAACGGTTCTTTACCGAAGTCCGCCCTCGCAAAGACCATCGCGGCGTCGATCTGATTATTCCGCTTCCTAAATGCCGAATGATTCGGCACAATGCTCGGCCATGAACACTTTTAGCCGCTTTCCGCCTCGCAGGGGCACCGAACCCCCGCAAACGAATCAGCCAGACCCATCTGTCGTCCCGGGGCCATCCAACAGCACGTTCATGCCAACGCAATCTGGCGCTATTCTCTCCCGAGGAGTTTCGATCAAAGGCTCGGTCAAATTCCTGAACGAGCTGCTCATCGACGGCGAGGTGGAGGGCACAATCGAGTCCACCGGAACGCTCACGATCGGGGAGCACGCGCGCATACGCGGTGAGATCAGGACGAAATCGGTGAAGGTGCGAGGGACGGTGGAGGGCAATATTTTCGTGACTGAACGCTGCGAGCTCCAGGCGGGTTGCACGCTGCATGGTGACATCGAAGCGCCCCGCCTGATGGTTGATGAGAATGTGACATTTCGTGGCAACGCAAAGGTCGGGACGGGAAAGTCGCTCTCGGCCTGACGTTTGCTTTGGGGCTTGTGTTTTTCTCCCGCTCACAGGACGCCGTCGTTCGCGTTTACGATGAAGCTGGCAGCGTGATCGAGACGCACGAGCACGCGGGCGATTTCAAAGAGTGGTGAGCTTGCCGTCACTTCCATTGCGTCTTCAAATTTGTCTTCAGTCTCGCAGCTAACGGGGACGATCCCCAAGCCGCAGCGAACTATCCGCTCGTGCGCATCACGAACAACAGAACGGGGCACGTGTTTTATTGCCG
>WNFP01014897.1_pt1 | contig 11344 bp, 11 predicted proteins | sample 5400201 | NCBI WGS metagenome assembly WNFP01 (sample SAMN13153355, study PRJNA577476) | soil metagenome | isolation source: 115 cm saprolite under Madrone tree | place: USA:California | collected 2016-06-14
ACCGATGGGCAGCCGCTGTCGATCAGGCCCGGGCGGATGTGTCCAATGCGGAGCAAGGCGTGAACCGAGCGAGGGCGGAGTGGACCTATGCGAGTAACAACCTGCATCGTCTCGAACCTCTTCTCACAAGACAGTTCGTGACGGTAGACCAGGTGGACCGAGCAAGAACTTCGGAAACCGCCGAGGCAGAAGCTCTGAAGCAAGCGGAGTCACAACTGCGGCTTTCGCAGGCTGGACTTCAGTCGGCTTTGGCGCAATACGAACGGTCCCAATCCGTCGTGGACGAAAGCAAGGCCTATCACGAGCAAGCCCAGCACGCTGTCACCACTCTTGATCCACTAACGAATCAACGCGGCGCCAAAGCATCTTCCGTAGAAACCGCGCGATATAACCTCGGAAATTGCCAGGTCTATGCGCCGTTCGATGCGCTCGTAACAAATCTCAATCTTTCCGAAGGTGCCTACGCCCATGCCGGTCAACAGGTCTTCACTCTAATTGACGCACGCACTTGGTGGGCGATTGGTAACTTCCGCGAAGGCGAACTCCAACACATCGTGCCTGGTATGAGGGCCGACGTCTACGTTATGTCGAAACCGAATTTGCGATTCAAAGGTGTTGTGGACAGCGTGGGATTTGGCGTTACTCCTGATCCGGATGTCTTTGGCCGCCTGGAACCCGGCCTTCCGGACGCGCAGCGAACACTCAATTGGGTGCATTTGGCGTCGAGATATCCGGTTCGGGTCCGTGTGCAAAACCCTTCCCCCGAATTATTTCGAGTCGGCGAGTCCGCCATTGTCACGGTTCGCGGAGATTGAAAATGGCTACGGTTGAGCAAAGCCTACACGAATCGACTCGCGCACCCGCTTGGTTTCTGGAATTTCTCAAAAGGGAGCTAGCTCCATATCCGGGCCGGACAGGAATAGTAGTGCGGATGCTAGTTGCCGCCACTCTGGTCATGATTATTTGCGAGACCTTTCGCATTCCCTATGCCTTCGAGGGGGTCATTTACACACTCATCATTTCGAGAAAGAGCCCACAGGCCACGTTGCAATCGGCTGGAACAACACTACTGTTTGTCGGAATTGGGGGAGCCTATGTTTTGATTTCAGCGGGCTTCGTTATCACCGTTCCGATCCTTCATTTTCTGTGGGTGATTGGTTCGTTTTTTCTGGCTTTTTACGCACTGAGCGCGATGCCAAATTACAGCGCGGCTTCGACATTCGCCCTGGTGATCGCTGTCGGCATTCCGATATGGGAACGGCATGTATCCGCCCAAACAAATGTGGCAGATACGCTGTGGCTCACATTGGCCGTATCGGTAGGAGCTTTGGTTACTGCGGCAATAGAGCTGGCTCCATCCCGTGCTCCGATATTAAGCGAAATGCAGAATACAGTTTCTCTCACCCCAAAAGCGTTCACGAATTCGGCGTCCACGAAAGTGCACCTAGCACTTTTCCGCGACATGATGCAATCGAAACCCCTGGCTCCGGATGCCTTCGTCAACCCAGAGCACCTTAGGTTCGCGATACGTGGGTGTCTAGCGGCCAGCGGCTGCTACATCATATATAACTCCATCGCATGGCCGAGCATCGGTGCTCCCGCGATAGCTACGTGCCTCTTGACGGCGGTTTCCGCTGTCGGTGCCTCGCAACAACGCCAGATTCTGCGCTTCGCAGCCTTCGTCTTGGGCGGGCTGCTGATAGGGATAGGCTCGGAGATTTTCATTCTGCCGCATCTCGATTCGATTGGCGGATTCACACTCTTCTTCGTAGTTGTCATGACGCTGGTCTCGTGGCTCATGACCTCAAGCTCGCGATTCTCATACTTCGGATTCCAGATCGCTGTGGTCTTCTGCCTCATTAACCTTCAGGAGTTCGCGAGGCAGACCTCGCTCGCTGCGGCAAGGGACCGAATCGTTGGGGTCGAATTGCAATTATGGCCGTCGCATTTTTGTGGTCCCTGGGAATGACGGGGGAACCGCAGAACCTGCTTCCGCTTCCTTTGTCACTTCGCGCCAAAGATCACACGCTTTCCCTCACTTTGCACGCAGCCATTGCGGCCAATGGCAAGAATTCGTTTTACTTCAACGGCCAACCAAACGCTCCGGCGTTGCGCCTTTCACCGGGGGACCAACTCAAGATCACCTACATCAATGACCTCCCGGCAAACCCAAGGGAGAGCTGTGCAGTTACCCCGTGCATGGATATGACAAATCTGCATTTTCATGGACTGACGGTCTCTCCTGATCCTCCGCAGGACGACGTCTTGAACATGATGGCCATGCCCGGACAAGCGCTCCGCTATACCGTGCAGATTCCGAAGGAACACCCGCCTGGCTTGTATTGGTACCACACGCACCCTCATGGAGAGAGCCACCGACAAGTGCTTGACGGGATGTCCGGAGCGCTCGTGATCGAGGGAATGGAATCTTATTTCCCGCCTCTGGCAGGCTTGCCGGAGCGAGTCCTGGTTCTGCGCGGACGTTCCATTGTGAACGATCCAGAGGCTGCTACTTTGAAGCATCGCGTTGAACTCGGTTCTGATGTTTGCCGCAGCGTGCCGGGAACGCCGGACGAGATCATGACCGTAAACGGGGCTGTGCGGCCTGAAATAGATATTGCTCCTCGTCAGCGCCAGTTCTGGCGTCTTGTGAACGCTTCTGCCGACCGCTACGTCGATCTACAACTCGAAGGACAAACATTCGAGATCGTGGCCATGGATGGGATGCCCATCGCCGAGCACGACCCGAATCGTCGAACGCGTAGCGCCGGCCATGTCTTGTTGCCGCCCGCAGGACGACTGGAAGCCATTGTTTCGGGCCCTGAGGGCGGTACACCAACGCGGCTCATCTCCCGTTGCGTGGATACCGGGCCAGACGGCGACCCGAATCCGGCAATGATACTGGCAGACCTTGTTCCGGGACCGACAGCAGATTCAACCCTTAAAGCCGCGAATACCCCACTCAAGCCTGTCCTCAAAGCGGTGGACCTGACGGCTGAAGAAAACGCCCCTCCTCGATTCATCGTGACATTCACGGAGGAGAAGAGCGACTTTTACATCAACGGTGAAAAATTCGCACCCAATGCGGCTCCGATGCTACACGCAAAAGTGGGAACCTTTCAGCACTGGAGAATTGTCAACGCAACGAAAGAACTGCACCCCATGCACATCCACCAGGTGCATTTCCTCGCGTACGCTGAAAACGACAAGCCTATTGTCGACCCACTATGGCTGGACACGGTCAATGTTCCCTACGGCGGCTCCGTTGACGTGATTATGGATTTCACGAACCCGGTGATACGGGGAATGTCGGTCTTCCACTGTCATCTCTTGAATCACGAAGACAAGGGAATGATGGCCAAAATTCTGTTTGAATGAACGGGAAGCCATTCCGCCCAACGCGGCATGTTCCGTGAGATGAGTGACATTCTCGTGACAACGATACTTAGAGATTCATGGAGTGTTGTGTTCTCCTCGATGGCCCATCGGAAAGGAACCGTACGACGGAAGAAAAATTTGCGCTAGAGGAACACTTCCACTGAACTCAACAACAGTTACTGGGACTCCTTCATGTGTTCCGCCTGGCCCGAAGAGCTGGTACCTCTACAGTTTTCTTCGAATTACGACGGTGAGGAGAGTAATGCCACGGGAGCAGAGCGAAGGGCCAGCGAGGAGTGAAAGGAGCCATTATGTCTTGGGAAAGTGCATTTCTTTCTGAGGGTCAAAATGATCTCGAAACCTGTCTCACTAAGCGAGAATATGAAGCCGACATTTCAACTCGCGCGATGGAGCGTCGAGCAACCAGCAGCAAAGGCGTGAGCAACGGCTTTGAGAACATGGTCGGAGTAAGCAGCGCTCTCCGAGCGGTATTGGATCTCGTTCGAATCGTCGCGCCAACTAATTCCACTGCTCTCATCGAAGGAGAAACCGGTACAGGGAAGGAACTTATCGCGCGCGCCATTCATCAACACAGTTCACGGCGGGACCGCTCCTTCGTCAAGCTGAATTGTGCGGCCATTCCCCTGGGACTCTTGGAGAGCGAGCTGTTTGGCCACGAAAGAGGAGCGTTCACGGGAGCCGTGACGCGCAAAGTCGGCCGTTTCGAAGCCGCTGACCGGGGCACTCTCTTTCTGGATGAGATTGGCGACATACCCCTCGAACTGCAAGCCAAACTACTGCGCTTGCTTCAGGAGGGGGAGTTCGAAAGGCTGGGCAGCACGCAAACGCTGCGCGCTGACGTCCGACTGGTAGCTGCCACCAATCACGACCTAACTGACATGGTTTCGAAGAAGCAGTTTCGCGGTGACCTTTATTACCGGCTCAACGTGTTTCCTATCGCCGTGCCTCCCCTGCGAGACCGTCTTGAGGACATCCCACTCCTTGTAGAGCACTTCGTTAAGATATTCGCGAAGCGAATGGGCAAGCAGATCGACGAAATTCCCACCAAAGTAAGGGAGGATCTTGTCAGCCATTCCTGGCCAGGTAATATCCGTGAACTTCAAAATTTCATTGAACGCGCAGTGATTCTCAGCCGGGGCCACGTGCTGCAAGTGTCAAGCCGGGACGTTAGGTCGCTTATCTCAGTCGGGCCCAATTTTGACAGGTGCCAAACCATGGAAGACGCGGAGCGTAAGCACTTCCTCGCGACATTGAAGCAAACAAAATGGGTTATTGCAGGCCCGAGAGGGGCAGCGAAGAGTTTGGGAATGAAGCGTTCCACGGTTTATTTCCGCATGAAGAAGCTCGGCATAGTCCGAAGCTTTGACGGGACCCATTCCCCGCTCCAGCAGCGCAAAAGACCCTGACCTCATCCTGGGAAAATTGGCAAGAAATCCCTCTGTATAGCTTTGCGATGGAGCCAAATGAGGAGCCGTATCGATGAGGGAAATGCAACGATCTGGAGGGTTCTCCACATTCGACAGAGGATGTTATGACGACTACCTTACCGCCTGGAGGTTCGGCTCCAGAGAATTCATACGGCATCTGCGGAACCCGGATGGGCGTTTATCGTCAGGCGGTGTTACGCTTGCGGTCCAATTGTTCACACGGTTGGCGAGCACGGTATCTCGAGAAACGTAATTCCGCACGCCACGACGAAATTCCATGGAGTCCGATCCGATGAGTGCGCCCGAACAAGCGAGCGGGATTGTTGGTTTCGCGCAGCCTGTAGCCGCACCACTTACGCGAGCCGCGATCTTCCGGGTCGTCACGCTAAAACCCGGTTCCGAACACCGCAGAACCGTTCGGTCGCTCTGCGGAGACTTATCCACAATCATGCGTGCGGTGGTGTTTGGCGCGCCGCGGCCAGTGGAACTCCACGTTTTCCGTGAGATTCATGCCGGCACGCGCCATGCGGTGTCCACGCCAGGCGATTTACTGTTCCATATTCGTGCAAAGCGCATGGATTTATGCTTTGAGCTTGCGACACAAATCATGGCGCGCATCGGTCACGCTGTTTCGCCGGAAGACGAAGTACACGGGTTTAGATATTTCGATGACCGGGATCTCATCGGTTTTGTCGATGGAACGGAAAACCCCAGGGGGCAGGAGGCGGTTGGCGCCGTTCTCGTGGGCGAGGAGGATCCAAACTTTGCCGGTGGTAGCTACGTCATCGTACAGAAATATCTTCACGATATGGACGGATGGAATGCTCTGTCCTCGGAGGAGCAGGAGCGCATCATTGGTCGTAAAAAACTATCCGACATTGAATTAGATGATTCGGCAAAGCCGACCTCAGCGCACAGCGCCCTAACGACGATTATCGAAGACGGGAAGGAGATCAAGATCCTGCGCGACAATATGCCCTTTGGCCGGGCCTCACAGGGAGAGTTTGGGACCTATTTTATTGGATACAGTCGTTCGCCCCGCACGATCGAGCAAATGCTCGAAAACATGTTCATTGGTCGGCCGGCCGGTAACTACGACCGGTTGCTCAACTTCAGCCGTGCCGTCACCGGAAGCCTGTTCTTCGTACCATCTGCACCATTTCTAGAAGTCGTTGCCGAGGACCAGCCTGCGGTTGCGGACACATCCGCCGCCCCGACGGTGATCGAACCCTCTCCGTCCGAGCGGAGAGAGGCCGATGGTTCGCTGGATATCGGTTCTCTAAAAGGAGAAATCTCCCATGAATAATCTGCATCGCGAGCTTGCCCCCATTTCCAGTGCGGCCTGGGCCCAGATCGAAGAGGAAACTACACGCACGCTTAAGCGCTATCTCGCTGGCCGGCGCGTCGTGGACGTCCAGGTTCCGGGGGGCACCGGACTCTCTGCCATCGGCACCGGCCACCTGCAGAACATCGCGCCACCGAAGGACGGTATCGTCGCCAAACAGCGAGAAGTGAAGGCACTGGTCGAGTTGCGTGTGCCGTTCGAGTTGGAGCGCCAAGCGATCGACGACGTCGATCGTGGCGCGAACGATTCCGACTGGCAGCCGGCGAAGGATGCCGCCCGCAAGATCGCGTTCGCCGAGGACGGAGCTGTGTTCGAGGGCTACACCGCGGCTGGTATTGTTGGAATTCAGAAGGGGACCAGCAATCCAACTTTGACGCTCCCTGCCGATGTCCGCGAGTACCCGGAAGTCATCGCCCAAGCCGCGAGCCGGCTTCGGCTTGTCGGTGTCAATGGCCCCTACTCAGTTCTGCTGGGTGCCGAAGCCTACACTGCGCTCGCCGAAACCAGCGATCACGGTTACCCGGTGCTTGAGCACGTCAAGCGGCTGGTGAAAGATCAAATTATCTGGGCACCCGCTATAGAAGGCGCCTTTGTGCTAACCACACGAGGCGGCGATTTTTCGCTACACATTGGCCAGGATGTCTCGATCGGCTATTCCAACCACACCGATGCTGTGGTGCAACTGTATCTACAGGAGACTTTTACGTTCTTACTGCTTACCCCCGAGGCCGCTGTGGCATTGGTCCCGCCCACGAAGCCGAAGAAGTCGTAGTGTTTAGTGCCGAGGTTCCGACTCGATTGGACCAATGGGATCAGTGGCATCCGTCAAGCCGAAATTCTTTGAACTGACCGCTCGGGCTAGTGAGGGCTACTGTTTCTCGCTACTTCTCGGGCTTCGAATCGTTGCTCGACTTTCTGGCCCCATCCAACGGTGCTACGCTCACAGATGATGAATCGCGTCATCAATATCTGGGCTGACGTTGTTTGACCGTTTTGCTATCTCGGCTCAGTTTGGGCCGAACAAGCGGCGCGAGAACTGCAAGCTGATTTGCGCTTGCTTCCTTTCGAGATTCATTCGGACACGCCGCCCCAAGGTGCACCGAAGCCGTTTTCGCCGGAGGAGTGGCCACAGGTTCGCGCGAGGCTCATTCGTTTAGCTCAAGAAGTCGACATAACGTGAACTCACGTTTTGCACTTGAGACTGCTGAGCTCGTGCGCGCCCAAAAGGGCGACGGTGAAGCCGGCACTTTTTGCCACCACGTTTCGCACGCGTTTTTCACCGAACACGCCGATATCTCGAAACACGAGGTCGTCGTCCCAATCGCTGAACGCTTCGGCAGCGCTCCTTCAGACGTGGAAACCGCCTGGCACGAGCGCCGGTTTTCTCCGACGGTCGACGCCTTCATGGAAGACGGGCACAAGGCCGGCGTCAGGGGCGTCCCAGCCATGGGGTGGCCGAATCGGCGGGCAATCGTCGGATTGATGCCGCCAACCGAACTCGTGCTTCGACTTCGCAACGAGGCGCCCGAACGGCTACGCGAGTGATCGCTGCGACAATGCCCCCTACCATGACGTCGCAAAGAAGCCGCAACTAGCGTCGCGAGGGCGTGTGGTCGCGGTCCTCGTTTGGGATGCTGTCATCCTCCTGCTGACAAAACTCGCGCAAAGAGGGTCTAGTTCCCACCAGATCCTGGTAACGCGGTTATGGGTAGTTTGGGCGTGGATTGGTAATGGGCAGTCTTAGTGTTGTATCGGAAGGGCGAGTGGGCAAGCTGCACACACGAGCACGGTGTGTTTGCGCGCTTTGCAATCAAGACAACATTCTCAAGAAAGCAAGAAGGCAACGGTTGCACAGACCGTCGTGGCGCAAGGCCAACGGTTCCCTCTTGACCGTTGTAGCTGCAGACCTATTAAGGTAGCGCCCCCCGGATGGGCGTTTTCGTTTAGCCGCGCTTTGAAGCTACGTGGTGGAGTCTCGCCAAGATCGCGTCAAGGTTCATTGGACTCAGCTTCGCCTCTAGCTACATCTGTGTTAGGATAAATCTCGCATGAGCGCACGAATTCTTACAGGCGGTTTACAGGCGGTTTTGCCAGGAAAGCTTGCAGTCAGGGGCAACCGAGGCGAACAGTGCGCTGTATGCGAATCTTGCAAAGGCTTTATTTGCAAGATTTTAGACTAAGTTGTTGATTTCACGGCTGGGGACGTAGTTCAGTTGGTTAGAACGCTGCCCTGTCGTTGGTTAGAATCCTACACTGTCACGGCCAATTCCCTCACTTCACGGGCAATTCCCTCACCTGTTCGGCAAAACGCACGGGAAATCGGCATATCGTAATATATATAAGGATGCCTCTCGGGAGTGCTGTTAATGGTGCTGAGTTTCACCAATTCCATCAGTTGTACCCGAGCTCGCGTCAGCAACGGAGATCACCTGCGGTGGCCTAAGACTATGACGTGGGAGAACAGCGACGGCAAGGCAAGTGATGAGAACCAATAAACTCGCGAGGTATGGCAGTGTTGGCACCGTGAGATCAGCTTAGTCCTCCTGTGCCCTCGCCAAAATTCTATGGACACTGAAAATGGCGCGATTCCTTTCGCGACGGCTTTCCCATCCAGGTTATCCCTTCACCTTCAAGCGCCGAGAATCTCTCCCCGGAGCACCCGAGCGGTATACCTGTATATATAAGGATGGAGGAATCAGGACCTTCCGCGCCAGAATCGGCGGATGGAGACCCAAAAGAGCTTGTCGAGCAGGTCTAGTCTTGGCCGCGGATGTCGACGTTTCAGGACGACGAGTTGTTGATGTAGCGCCAGATTCTCGAGTAAGAGGCTCCGAGGGCGCGCCGGAGGCGAACCAGCGTTCCGAGGACAGGCCGATGAATCGAAACATGGCTAGAAGTTCTAACAGAAGAGTGGCGGGAGGGCTGCTATGTCATGATTTCAAACCCGGCCAGAGTTTTGGCGAACCTCAGGGCAGGAATAACAGTCGGCTCACAACCACAAGAACTCCAACAAAAAGTCCAGGGATTTTAGGGTTGTTAAGGTTTGCGCGACTCTCGATCGACTCGCGTCACAAAGAGGTTAAGAGCCAGGCATCCCAAGACGGCGAGTCCGGAGAAAATCGCGGCCGGGGGAACTGCTCCTGTGTGACCTGCAAGGAAAGTTTCCAGGGTGGCGCTCAGAAGCCAGATTTGAACAATTAAGAGAATGACGATGAGCGCCATTGCACCATCGACGGCCACGAGTCCGCGTCGCTGTTTGTAACGTTCGAGATTGGCCATATCAGCTTCCCTTTACGCCTACCGCGAGGAGTCTTGCACCGTCCCTTTCGAGAGTGATTCGCGGGAGTGGACGTGGTGGAGGACCTTGCAAGACCGAGCCATCCTTTACAGAGAAGAATCCTCGGTGGCAGGGACATTCAAGCCGGTCCTCCTTCGCCGAAAAGTAAACGGCACACGACAGGTGTGTGCACTTCTGGCTGTAGGCCACGTATTCCTCTTCGCTGGCACGTATAAGGATGCAATGATCCCGTTCGGTCGGGTAAGTGAAGAGTTTCACACCGCGAACCGGGATTTCACCCATCTCGGCCACCGCGACTGAGGGAAACGAAGGAGCCTTCGCAAAATACGCCTTCACCAGAATCCAAAGATTACCGACGAACATGCCGAGGCTCGCGAGCGTAAGAAATTGCGTGAACTGGCGGCGTGTCACGTAGCGCTCATCACTGGTGAACACAGAGAATTCGTCTTTCCAAAGAGGCTCCTTACTAGGGCTGCGCAAAAGCGGCATACGGCTCCTCCCACATGTAGTCCAACACGTCGAGGGAAACCGAATCCGTCTCCGCGGGAACCATCATGTGCACGCGCGTGACGATCTTCTGGTTTCCGAACTGAAACATGTTGGTGGGCTTCTCTCTCCGCCCGACAATTTCCTCAGGGCGGACATAGGATAGCGCCTGACTGGGGCAAACCGTCGCACACATCGGCCGCTTTCCGACCGATGTGCGGTCGTAGCACATGTCGCATTTCATCATTTGCTCGTATTCCGGAAAGATCTTGGGAATACCGAAGGGACAGGCAAGGACACAGTTCGAGCAGCCGATGCAACGTGGCTTCAGCGATGATTGGACAATTCCGTCATCGCCTTTCTTGATCGCATCCGTGGGGCACGCCATTGCACACGTCGGCTCTTCGCAGTGCCAGCAGACATAAGCCGCGCTCGCCGTCGTTCGACCCCGGTCAATGAAATCAAAATTGATCAATGACGTGCCGCGATGAGTCTCGCATTCCTCGCAGGCTTTGACACACGACTGGCAGCCGATGCAGCGAGAAGGATCGACGTAGAATTCGAAACCGTGCATCAGTCTTTGCCCTTTCTTAGTTCCGATGAGTGCTCCGGCGAGGAGAGCGCCCAGTCGGGCGGTCCGTCCGCCAGCCGGAGCTGGCACGCCGATACCTTGTACTCGGGAATCTTGCTGCGCGGGTCGAGCGTGCGGTGCGTCAATCGATTCACGCTTCGTGCATCGGGCCAATGGTATGGGACGAATACCGTATCCGGACGGATCGTCTTCACCACCATGGCTTGCAAGGTGATCTCGCTTCGACGCGTGGCCACGGTCACCCAATCTCCGTCTTTTATCTGGTATTGCTCAGCAAGGCGCGGATGGATTTCCAGCCGCGGATTTGGATACTGCTCGAGGAGACCGCCGATACGGCGCGTCTGCGTGCCTGAGAGATACTGACTCACCACACGCCCAGTCGTGAGATAGACTGGAAATTCAGGCGAGACTGGATCTCCACTATCGCGCCACTCGGTGATGACGAAGTGGTGTTTGCCATCTGGATGAAACGAGCGCCCATCTTCGAACAACCGGGGCGTTCCGGGATGATCGAGCGAAGGACAGGGCCAGAAAACGCCCATGTTCTTGTCAATTTTCTCGTAGGTGATGCCGAAGTAGTCCGCATGCCCGCCGCGAGAAGCTTCGCGCAGCTCGTCGTAAATCTCTTTCGTCGAAGCGTACGGAAAATATTGTCCTTTCCCAAGTCGCTTCGCGAGTTCGCAATAGATCCAGCTATCGCCTTTAGCGTTGCCGGGCGGGTCCACAGCCTTCTGGATATGGATGACGCGGCCTTCGGCCGTGCAGCCGATGCCTTCCTCTTCTTCCTGCAAACTTCC
>WNFP01020164.1_pt1 | contig 11344 bp, 11 predicted proteins | sample 5400201 | NCBI WGS metagenome assembly WNFP01 (sample SAMN13153355, study PRJNA577476) | soil metagenome | isolation source: 115 cm saprolite under Madrone tree | place: USA:California | collected 2016-06-14
GTCGTATCGAGCGGGCGCTCTATCACCCGCTGGCTGCGACCGTCCCTCCAACGTCGTCTTTTGCGCCCCGCGCCGGTCGCACAAGACCGGCAAAGAACTTCACTCATATTTTTCTTTCTACGACGCAACCACAGGACGGCGGCGAGCCCGGTCAGGACCAATGATAGGCTTCGCGGTTCAGGAACCGCGTCGGTGCCGGAGAAGAAGAACGGGTCGATCAGCCGAGTGGTGTCAATGCCTCCGGCGTTGACATTGCCCAACCCGGCAAAGGTTCCGTAGAACGTATCGCCAATGGACATCAGGAAGTCGTAGTCGCCGAATTCGCGGTTCGACGTGGTGCTGCCGGTGGCCTGCGCCAGTGTCAGCGGTGTGAAGGTATATTCGTCGATGTCGGAGCCAATCGAGGCGCCAAAGTCGTCGGAAGACGCGACGTGGACATGGACGTTGCCATCCGCACCATAGGTCTCGTACATCACGACGACTCTTCCGTCGTCCTTGACGGTGATCGCAGGCAGCGCAGCCCGCTCGCCCGCCGGGGAAACCACGATCTCGGACGACTTCACCAGATTGGTGCCGAGCGGTTGATACGCGGCCAGGTAAATCCGATCGGTTCCGTTGGCATCCTGCTTGCCGATCAACACATAGACATGTGAACCGGTCTTATCGGTTGCTATCGACGTGATATTGCCGCGAAGGTCGTTGACGTTGGCGAACCAGTTGTTCGAGGCTTGCGTGCAGGCAGGCATATTGCAGAGTTGGGTCGACACGCCGCTGTCGATGACGATCCCGCCGACCACGCTACTTCCGTTGAAATCCCAGGTCACGCCGCCATCGCTGGAGCGGTTCAGATAATAGGTTACGTTGTGTACACCACGTGTGGCAGTCGCGGAACCGGTCCCGAAGATGCTATAGACGTTGCCGGCGTTGTCCGTGGCGATGCGCGTCCCCGGATTGACGGTATTGACGGCCTGGGGGCCGTTATTGATCGGATTATCGATGGTGAAGCTCGTGCCGTTGTTAGTGGAGACGGCGATACGCTCGGCGGTATTGAAATGAAAATCGTCATAGGCGACGAAGACGCGTCCGCCTTGCAGCGCAATCCAGGGCTGATCCGCGTTCCCGCTTGACGCGGCCGTATTGATCCGCGTCCCGCCGCCCGTATAGCTCCATGCGGCAAGCGAGGCGGGGTCGGTGGTGGCGCCTTGGAAGATGTTGTTACCGCCAAGCACAGTACCATGTAGTGTACCCGCACTGGTATAGGCGAAAGTCCAATCGTTAGGGATCGTCAGGCCATTCACGGGCGTGGGCACTGAGAACTGCGAGGTCCAACTCGATCCGGCATCAGTCGAGTAAAAGACGTTGGCGCCCATGGTGGTCGACGAAGTGTTGAAGGAAAAGCTTTTTCCTCTCCCCAAGGTATTGCCTTGCCGCCTGGCCGCCCAGGTCCGACCCAGGCAGGGATAGCCCCGGCCCATAGGAAACATTAACCAAAGAAGTTACTTGTAGCTCATCTCGACGATGAGCCAGCGACCGTCTCGCTTCTCCAGCTTCCACTCGTGCTGCGACGCGGAGATGAGTGCGGTGGCGGGCACCGTGAAGACCGTAGCTTCAGCCACCGCATGCGTCGCATCGGGAAACGAGACTGAGTCCTGAATAATCGCCAGTAGACCTGCGCCGCATACAAGTTATCGAATATGTGGCGGCTCGTGAGGTCTAATTGCCGGCGCTACATGCCGAGTTCGCGGATCAGCGCGGGGGTCAGCGTCACGTCTGAGATGTCATGGTGGGGGCGCTTGGTCAGCTCCTGGCAGGCCGTCTCAATCGCACACGAAGGCACCTTGAGTTTCTGCAACACGTTTTGTAGGGCATCTAGTCCCGCCACCCTGCCGAGGAGGATGGCTCCAAAGCTGAGGGAATACGCGGTGGAGTTCGGATCGACCGCGGGACGGTCAATACGGTCGATGCCGATCACAACCACACCTCCCGGTGATTGTCGAGACGGCAGCGTTGTCATAGTTCCTCCCGTGTGGCAGGCCGGCTCAGGTTAGGACCAGGGTCCATCCGCCTTCTCCGTCACTCCTCTATCGCTCGTGCTCGGCCAGGTATTGCGCCAATGCTTCCATCACAGCTTTGTTCGCGCTCTTGCCTGACTCCTGGCAATAGCGTCTGAGCCGCAGAGCGAGCTCAGCTGGCAACCGGAGCCCGAGCTGAGCATAGAGCCGCAGCTTGGTGGCCTCGGGTTCGGCTACGTCTTCCGGTTTCCGCTTGCCATTGGCCCGCTGGCCCACGAGGTCATCTCCTTTCGCTCGGCCGTGTTTTGCTTCCCGCAATGACGCCGCGGATCCGGGAGTCCTTGATGTCAAAGAGGGACCTCCACGTGTCACGGACTCACGAAGCATGAGTCTCCTTTCGCTCGCCTCGGCGCTCACCGAAGACAGGAAGAAGAAGCCTAAAGGTCGTCCCCACGCCAGCAGAGCTTCGAAAGGTGATGCTGCCCCCGTGATCCTCGATGATCTTATGGACGAGGGCCAACCCCAGTCCTGTTCCGCCTTCCTTCGTCGTGAAGAAGGGGTTGAAGATCTTGTCAGTTTCCGAAGAGGCGATGCCTGTTCCGGTGTCTCCGATCTCCACTTTCACGCTGCGCTCGGGAGCTCGCCGAGAGGACGGAAGCCAATCCCTATCGTCGCTCCACCCAGCCCGTAACGTCAGGCGGCCTCCTGTGCTCATAGCCTCGAACGCATTTGCAACGAGGTTCAGGAAGGCCTGATAGAGGTGCTCTGCGTCGCCCCGAATGGTCGGAAGGTCGTGAGCGTACTCGCGGAGCACCGTGATCTGTTTGGTCTCAATCTGGTTGGCGTAGAGCTCCAGGACCCGCTCGAGGAGCTCAGGGACCTGCACTGGTTTCAGGCTCAACCGGGTGGGCCGGGTGAGCTCGAGCAGGCGCTCCACAATCCCATTGATCCGCTCGAGCTCTCGCGGGACCACCTTCTCAAACGTCTGGCGGAAGTGTTCATCGTTAAACTTTCGGGACACGAGCCGGGTGAAGGTCCGCAGGGAGGTGATGGGGTTCTTGATCTCATGGGCGAATCCTGCCGCCAGCGTTCCGAGCGCCGCGAGCCGGTCCGAGCGCCGGAGCTGAGCCTCCAGCTCATGAACGACCGTGACATCCTTGAAGATGCCCACGACTCCGAGGTCCTTCCCGTCAGCTCCCCCGAGCGGTGCCGTGCTCAGTTCGATTGGGAGTGCCGTCCCGTTCCGCCTTCCTAGCATCAGGGACGTGCTGGCGACCCCGGCGCGACTCGCAAGGCTTTCCATGAGGATCTCGACCACTTCGGGGCTGTGAGAAAAGATTTCGGTACAGTACCGTCCCGTGGCCTCGGCGGCGAAAAGCCCTGTGAGCAGCTCAGCCGCCGTATTCATGGTGACGACACGACCGTCCAAATCCACGGTGATGATCCCACTGGTGAGGGACTCCAGGATGCTGTCCGTGTAACTCTTCAGATCCGCGAGCTCCTCGAAATGACTTCGAAGATCCGCGTGGGCCGTCTCGAGCGCCGTGCGTTGCTGGAAGAGCTGACTGGCCATGTGGTTGAACGCGATGGCAAGTTGACCAATCTCGTCCGCGCTCGAAGGTACGATCTGCTGGTTCAGCTCGCCACGGGAGATAGCGGCGGCCCCCTCCGCGAGCTCGCGCACCGGGCGCGCGATGCGCCTGGCCACCAGCGCCGCAAGCACGCCTCCCAGCACCAATGTCACCAGCGTCAGTGCGCCCAGTTCCCACCGGGTTTTTCTGATCTCCGCTTCCATCCGCCGCTTGGACAGGCCGATCCGGACCGTCCCCCACCGCTGTCCCTCGATGACGATGGGGACGACAAAATCGTAAATCGACTCCCTGGTGTCACTCTGGACGGTCTCCTGGATCAGGAAGGTGTCTGTCTTGACTGCCCGCTCATCGGCTGCGCCTCGGAGCAGGAGGCCGGCCAACTCGGGGTGCCGACTATGCGTGGCCACTTTCCCCTCGGCGTCGAGGACAATGCCGTAGACCACGTCGGCCTCTCCAGCCACTCGTGCCACGTTCTGCTCGAGGGCGGTGAAGTTGTAGAGGAGCAGCGGGACCCTGGACACTGCCGCCAGGCTCTCCGCGATCACCTTGCCCCGGCGTTCGACTTCATCGATGATGGCCGCTCGCTGGCGGTGCTCGACCACCGCGATGACCGCGGCCATGACAAGGAGGAGGACCAGCACTGTCCCCAGGAGAAACCGCGCCTGGAGGGATATGAATCTGAACCTGGAGAGTTCGACTCTCACGTCAGTGTCTCGCGCGGCTGTCGAGCCAGATTTTCCTGAGGGGAATGTACGGGTCGCCCAGGCCGTTCACCTCCACGCTTCGGACGTACGGCTGAAAGAGTCGCTCGTAGGCGTAGTGCCAGACCGGAATGATTGGAGCATCATCGAGCACCACTTGTTCAGCCTGGCGATACAGGTCCGTCTGCCGCTGAAGGTCCCTCTCCCTTTTCGCCTGGAGGAGGAGGTCATCCACCACTGGGTTCGAGTAACCCGTGAAGTTGCGGGGACTCCGAGAGTAGAAGAGCTTGAAGAGGAAGTTATCCGGATGCGGCACGTCGGCGGACCACGCGTAGAGAAAGATCGGGAACTTGCCCTGGGCAAGCATTGCCGAGAACGACGGCCAATTCGTCTCGTAGTGGAACTCAGCCTGGATTCCCACCGCCGCCAAATACTTCTTGATCTGCTCGTGCTCTTGAAGGAGCTTCTCTAGCTTCACCCCGGACCAGATAGGGATAGAGGGAAGACCGCGACCCTCAGGATATCCCGCCTGGGCGAGAAGCTGCCGGGCTCTCCGGGGATCATAGACGTAGCCCTTCACGTTGGGGTCAAAACTCATCATCCCTGGGGGAAGGATTCCCCGGGCCAGGATATAGCGGTCACGGTACACTTCAGCGACCAGGGCCTCCCGGTCTATGGCAAAGATGAGAGCCTGCCGCACCCGTCGGTCGTCCAGCGGCTTGATTCGGGTGTTGAGTCCGTAAAACCTCACGCTGAACATCGGACGCTTGACATAGACGGAGTGGGCCGTGGTTAGGACCCGGCGGTACCCCTGCGTCGGAACCGGCGTGTCCTCGAGGTTCCCCCGCTCGAACTGTTCGTACATCGCGTCGAATTCTTCTCCGGGAAAGATCCGATACAGGACCCGAGAGAGTTTGGGCGGGCCATCGAAGTAGTCGGGGTTGGCAACCAGCACGATTTCCTTTGCGCGCTCCCAGCGGAGGAACTTGAACGGTCCGGTGCCGATCGGGTGAGCGCCGAAGGCTTCGCCCTGCTGTTCCACGACCTCTTTGGGAACGATCTTGGCGTGGCCTACTGCCAACACAGAAACAAAGGGAACTAAGGCCTCGGTGAGCACGACCTGCACTGTGTAGCGGTCCAGAACGGTCAGCCCTGAAACCTGCTTAGCCTTGCCTTCTCTGAACTCCTGAGCTCCTTTGATGCTGGCAAACAGGTCGGCGCTCCCTGACTTGACAGCCGGGTCCAAGATACGGGTGAGCGAGTAGACGACATCTTCAGCGGTCATTTCCCGCCCATGGTGAAACTTCACCCCTTTCCTCAGCGTGAAGGTCCAGGTGAGCCCATCTCGCGAGGCTTTCCAGAATTGGGCGAGTGCCGGGGCGATCGTGAGGGTCTGGTCGAACTGGACGAGACCATCGAAGAGTTGCTGGGCGACTGATAGGCCGTAGATATCGCGGATCCGAGCGGGATCAAGGGTCGCTGGATCACTCCCGAGCGGTCGACGATAGACACCTCCATCAATAGCCGGTGCGCTCGCCTCTCCCCGAACCTGGGCCGAAGCTGGAAGCGACGTGGCAACCACAAGGCAGACCAGCGCGAACAGGAACAAAGGGGGGCGTGAGCCCCCCTTTGTCTGGGCATCGAAGCAGTAACGACACAAATCCGTCGAAGCGCGTGGCTGCAATGTTCGCTACTAGCCCGCGCCCCCGCCGCCCTCGGCCGTCCCGATCGATTGGAAAATCGTGGAGGATTCCGAGGTTCCCGACTCGATGACCGGGGCCACGAACAAGAACGACGCAAGAATCAGTAGGACAGCCCAGAGCTTCGTCATGGCGCCTTCTCCTCTGCGGCGTTACAGATTGTGAGCTTGGACCCTCCCAATGAGGGCCCCTGCTCTTCCCAATGAAAATGTCCTCATCGGAAGAGCAACTATGAGGCCAGGTTCATAACTGGCCTAACTAGTAGAATTCAAAGCTCTTCTGGCGCCACAGTCGGCCGAGCGCAAATAAGGCGAATGGACAACTCTCAGGCGCCGATGAAGATTCCCCGCAGAAAAAGGCTTCGTTGACTATCACTTGAGCGGATGCACACAAACCTATCCAATCCGTCGCGAAATGTGTGCATCGCTATCCGTGACCCTCTGACGGGCGCATCTTCCATTTGGCGAGTTTCAGCTTGAGGGTGTTCCGATGGAGCCCCAGCAGCCGAGCGGCCTCGCTCCGATTCCAGCCAACCCGCTCGAGGACACGCCGCACGATCTGCCGCTCGAACTGCTCACAGGCCTGTTTCAGCGGCAGTCTCTGGGCCTGCTGAACATTCTGGAGCTCGCGGACGTTCCCTGGCCACGAGTATTCCTGTAGACACGTCAGGGCGTCCGGTGCGATCCCCTCGATCTGTTTCGTGAACTCGTGGTTGTACTTGCGGATGAAATGATCAATGAGGACCGGAATGTCCTCTCGCCGTTCCCGAAGCGGAACGATGTTAACGCGCACCACGTTGAGCCGATAGTACAGGTCTTCCCTGAAGGTCTGAGTGCTGACGGCCTGCTTGAGATCGATGTTCGTCGCGGCAATGATCCGCACGTCAATTCCGATTCTCCGGTTTCCGCCGACCCGCTCGATCTCTCGCTCCTGGAGCACGCGCAAGAGCTTCGCCTGGAGTTCCGGCTTGAGGGCGGCAACCTCGTCCAGAAAGAGGGTGCCACCTTGGGCCAACTCAAACTTTCCCAGCCGCCGCTGGTGGGCACCCGTGAAGGCGCCCCGCTCGTGGCCGAAGAGCTCCGATTCTATGAGGGACTCGGTGAGAGTGGGGAGGTTGACCGGGACGAAGGGCTTGTCTTTCCGGAGTCCCTGGCGGTGGATGGCGCGCGCAACGAGTTCCTTGCCGGTGCCGCTCTCCCCCGTGATCAGAACCGTAGAGGTGGTGCGAGCAACCTGTGCGATCAGTTGGTAGAGCTGCTGCATCTGGGGGTGCTGCCCGACGATCTCGTCGAAACCCTGCCTCCGAGCCAGTTCGGACCGAAGGAAGACAACCTCCCGCTCCAACGCGCGCTTTTCAAGAGCCCGGCCGATCGAGGAGAGGACCTCTTCTTCCTCGAAGGGCTTGGTGAGGTAATCGAAGGCCCCTAACTGCATCGCGGCGACGGCGCTGCGCACCTCCTTCACCGCCGTCAGGAGGATGACCTCGACCTGCTCGTCTAAGCCTTTCATGCGCTCCAGCACCGTGATCCCATCCATCCCAGGCAGCCGAACATCCAGCAGAACCAGATCCACCTGACAGGAGCGCACGATATCCAGCGCCTGGAGCCCATTGGGAACATCCAGGACTTCATACTCGTCCTCTAGAATCACCCGCAGCGATTCCCGGAGGCCTGAATCGTCATCGACGACCAGAACCAGCGGTCGCATTCTGTTCGCGCCTTCGGGCGGATTCTCTTCCATAGGAATGATCGGTTGCCGTCTCACAGGCTGGTTCCTCGCTCGTGGGCTGAATATAGTCGGCTGTAGGGTGGAGGTAAAGCGCCGTTCTGCGGCGGCTCGTGAGTCCGACCTTTAGGGTGCCGCCACCAACCAGACCTTTCTCGCAGAAACTCCCCGACATCTTCGTTGAGGCCATCGCCCTGGGAGTCCCACGACCCTCGGGAGCGCCCGGCAACGAGGACCCAATCAGGTTGAGTAGCCGCGATTTCAATTCGGCATACGTATGGCCCAGGCGGCTTGAGACTCCGATAGATAGACGGTGGCCCACGCTTATAACGCGCCGTGTCTAGATCGGGCCCCACTTATAAGTAATCTATACAAGTAAGCAAGTCTAAGCATCGCGGACCCTTGGGTCCTCATCGGGAGCGCAATCCCGGGCGGGAGGAAATGAACCGTATCTGCGAGCGAGTCGTCGCCATGATCTTGGGGGGAGGGTGCCCATGCTCCAACTTCTGGACCTGGCCAGAGAGAACGCAGCACTCAAGCGTCAGCTAGCCCAAATCCTTGCCGAATTGCAGGAGGCTCAACATTGCCTTGCCGTCACCCGCGATGCCTGGGGCGATGATCGACCTGCTCGTCCTTTGAATCAGAACCTGCTTTCTGCCCCGCATTGATGGAGCACGTCAAGCGCCGAGACGGGATCGTGCATCGAGGACTTCACGTCTCGACGCCGGAGGCGTAAGCGTTGTGTGACGCGGTGGCCGGATTGATCGAAGACCTCAGACGGAGGCCTAACGTCGGGCAATGGCATTCCTCGCCCATCTGGTTCGATGAACACGGAAGTTAGGATGGCCGCCCCAACGTCGAAGCCAGCAGAGACGATCCTCGTCGTCGATGACGACCCCAACGTACTATCCGTTGCCGTGGACATTTTGGAGATGGCACGCTACACGGTGTTGAGTACAGCGGATTCACGCCATGCACTCCGGCTTGTCCGCACCCACGCCAAGCCCATCCATCTCCTCCTGACGGATGTGACAATGCCCTCCATGAACGGACTGCAACTCGCGGCAGAAGTGCAGGCCTTCCGCCCAGAAGTAAAGGTCCTCTTGATGTCCGCATACCGCACGAAGGAGATCGATGACTATGAGATGCGGCTAGGTCTTCGAGGGCGCTTTCTGGACAAGCCGTTCACCGTCGTCGCGCTCACGGGGGCGGTCCGGTCGCTGCTGGATGGCCACGCTCCAATGCCTCGGCGGCGTGTCCAATGACCACACCACATCTCTTAGGTCTAGAACACCATCTTCTTAGGTCTAGAACACCATCTCGCGACGGGCTGATCGACCTGTGCTGCGACTGTCACGCCCGGACCGATGCTCCCTTCCGCCAGGGCCGACTCGTCATCACAGCCCTCGGGGACGCGGCTGCTCCGGGAGCCATGGACGGTTCGCAGGTGGCGTGAGAGACTATGGCAAAGCGGAGGTACCTCGCGGAACGACTCAGAGGCAGGACATGATGTTTTGCGTCGCCCCGGCAGGCGTCGGGAGTGAATAGGCATGTCGCGACGATTCCTGGCCCTCAATGTCGTACTCGCCATTGTGAGCATTGCGCTCGCCGCCGGGATCGTGCGCACGCTCATCGTCAGACGCGCGCTGCCGCCGCCGGGCGCGCCGCGGACGGCGACCGTACCGGCACCGGCAACGCAGAACATCGAGTCTGACCCGTCGGACTACGCGGTGATCGCCGCGCGCAACCTCTTCAACCCCAATCGAAGCGAGACCGCGGTGGCCATGGCGCCCGTGGCCAAGCCTATCCTCCACGGCGTGGTGATCAACGGTTTCAAGGGCCGTGCCTTCCTCGAGGATCCCGCCGCCAAGCGGATCGCGGGCTACTCGGCTGGCGACATGATTGGCGGCGGCCAGATCCAGCGCATCAGCGATGACAGGGTCGTCATCGCCAGGCCCGAAGGGCGCCTCGAGGTCCTGTTGCGTGACCCGTCCAAGCCCAAGGCACCACCCGCCGTCATCGCGGCGCCGACGCAGCCGGCGTCGACGCAGCAGGCCCCACCAGGGGCTCCAACGCCACCACCGGAGGTGCCCTCACAAGTCGCTCCGTCAGCGCCAGTCCGATCGCGCCAGTCGGGAGCGGCTCCAGTGATCCACAGGTCGGACATCCTCCAGTGATCCACAGGTCGGACATCGAGGTACCCACCTGGCAGCGCCTGAAACGCCGCCGATCTCTCACTCGCGCTGGAAATCGACTTCGGTGATCCTGGATTCCACACAGGCGGTGTTCAACCCGGTGGGCGGCCCCGGTGACGACAACCCCGCGGCCGTCGTGGGGAAGCCGGTCCTGTCGGTGCTCGCCTTCCCGCCCCAGCCGATCACATCGCCTGTGGGAATCGAACCGGCTGACGTCGCGCTCGTCGGCGCTGACTTCGTGCCGAAGGCATTTGCCGTCGGCGTCGTCAAGCCCGGAGCGGCGTTGATCGGACGGGAAGGAGATTTTGGGTTTTCGGCGGGGAATGGCAGCCCGGAAGCCGGCCACGACGTCGAACTCGTGAACTTCAGCCGGCCGAATGATCCCCTCCAAATCCAGACTAGCGTGTTTGCGCGTAACACCACGTTCGAGCAGGCGTTCCCGGATGGCATTCGGGGGATCAATCGTCCCACGAATCTGCGGTTCGGTCCTGATGGGTGCGCCTATCTCGTCGACTGCGGTGCCGTGCGGGACTTCGGGCAGTCCGACCCGGCGACCAAGTTCATAACGCCAGCCGATGGTCCGCTCGTTCAGATTCCTGGGACCGGCGTGATCTGGAAGATCTGCGGACCGGTCGTGGGGGTCGAGCCGGAGGACGACGACTAGGATAGGAAAAACGCTGACGCAACACTTGAGGGGGCGGCCTCGGCCGCCCCCTTTCCTTGCTCCTGACTCACCGCGGTCGCGGCCATCGCCGCACGCACGAGGCGAGTGTCCCTCGTAAGGATTGGCGACAAGCATGGCCGTGACACGGTGGCTGACCTCCACGTCGAGGTCTACGCGAGGCTCCCTCAGTCCCGTACCCTTGGGACTGGCGGGTTGAGCTTCCCCCACCTGATGGCGGCCGAAGCGCGTGCTCCTCTCTAGGAACGGGCTGGCCTTCTCTTTGGAGCGGCGTTGTCCGTCCTAAGCGCCCAACCTGAAGCGGATAGCCCGCAGGCGGGGCTAGCGAAGTGGGCTAGCGCCGACGGTCACTATTGGGGAGCTGTCGGCTGATGTCGGGTGGAAGATTGCTGTAGATCAGAGAATTATCGGGACCAGGATATCGGTAGATCCGCTGCGGACCCCGACCGAGAGCCTCGAGCATGCCGGCCTGCCGCAGCACCCGCTGCACGTATTGCTCGGTTTCAGGGTACGGAGGGATTCCTCGGTGAAAATCGACGGCTCCCTCACCGGCATTGTAGGCCGCGACAGCCATGGCGACGTTCCCCCGATAGCGCTCGAGCAGATGTCGCAGGTGCCGGACGCCGCCCCTGATGTTCTCACGCGGGTCGAATGGGTCGAGCACGCCGAGGGCCGAGGCTGTTCGCGGCATCAATTGCATGAGGCCGCCGGCTCCTTTCCGGGATACGGCAGAGGGA
>WNFP01004406.1_pt1 | contig 11341 bp, 10 predicted proteins | sample 5400201 | NCBI WGS metagenome assembly WNFP01 (sample SAMN13153355, study PRJNA577476) | soil metagenome | isolation source: 115 cm saprolite under Madrone tree | place: USA:California | collected 2016-06-14
TAGTGCTCCAGCTTCACGACGTTCTTCACCGAGCGGTGGCAGCGCTCGATCTTCCCCAGCGTCATCGGGTGGTAGGGCTGGCCCCGGGTGTGCGTGTGCGTGAGCCGGTGCGCGGCGCGAGATACGTCGCGAGCTCGCCCGAGACGTAGCACGGACCGTTGTCGCTCGAGAGCCGGGGCCGGTGGTGCACCGGCACGCGATCGACGCCCGCGTGACCTCGGCATTGCAGAGCGCGAGGGTGCGCTTACGCCAGAATGATACAAACCGCCGCGAGGTCGGCGGTCGTCGCTACTTTTCCTTGTCGCCATCAACCGCTGGCCCTGCATCACGCGCGCGGCGTCGAGGTGATGGTTGCCAATCCGCGCGCGTCGTCGCTACGCGGAGATGAGCTTTCCGACCCAGCCGGCGAAGGACTGCATGAACTTCTGCAGAAATTCCTTCGTGCCGGCGTTCGTGAGATTGCCCGCGTCGTCGAAGAACTTCGCCGCACCGCCGATATAGGCTTCCGGCTGCTGCAACGGCGCGACGTCGAGGAAGACGAGCGACTGGCGCAAATGATGGTTGGCGCCGAAAGCGCCGATCGCGCCCGGCGATACGCTGATCACCGCGCCCGGCTTGCCGGCTCCGAAGGAGCTTTGGCCGTAGGGGCGCGAGCCGACGTCGATCGCGTTCTTGAGGCAGCCGGGGACGGAGCGGTTGTATTCCGGCGTCACGAACAGGAACGCGTCTGCGCGCTTCAGTACGTCGCGAAAACTCAGCCATGCGCTCGGCGCGTTGGCGCCGTCTAAATCCTGGTTGTAGAGCGGGAGATTGCCGATCTCGACGATACCGAGCTCGAGCGAAGGCGGCGCGAGCTTGGCGGCGGCGTTCGCCATCATGCGGTTGAGCGATCCCTTGCGTAGACTTCCGACCAGCACTGCCACTTTGTATTTCCGGCTCATCGACACAATCTCCTTAAGCAAGTGACACGTTAGAGGCTACGCCGCAGCTAAGCGATCTGAACCGCTAGCATGGAAATCGATCCGCCGTCGGAACCTTGGACCGGGAAATTGACGGCGTCACCGTCTCGGTACTGCGCCAGCACGTACAGCAGCGGCAAATAGTGATCCGGCGTCGGCGGCGGTTGCAGCCGCTTCGCGACTTCGTAGTGCCAGGGGGTGTCCATCGTCTCGTCGATGCTCAACTGCACAATCGCGATGTTCGCCTACGGATATACGTGCGCGAGCCCCGACTGTGGCAAACAGCAGTACAAGGGCCAACCTCCGACTTTGGGCGTTATGACAACCCGCTCAACCGAAGAGCCCGCTAGAAGTCCCTATCAACCCCACCTGTATCATGTGACCGTTATTATAGCGAGATCATCGACGCGCATCTCACTCTCCTAAATATACAAAGTGTCGATACTGTCGTGCAGCTTCTGCGAAAGTGCGGAAGCGGCGTATCGATCGGTTATGACCTCGACGTACACACCGCTGTCGCAGGAGTCCGCCTTCTTGATGATGGCGTCGAGCTCGCCACATGTGGTCACGCATGCCGTCAACCACCCGTCACAACCGAGCACCTCAGGGAGCTTGTGGTAGTCCCACTTGGCGATGTCATTGTAATAGCTCTCGGGATCCTTACAGAGCAGCCGCTCGATCAAATAGCCGTCGTTGTTGAGCACGAATATGATCGGCTTCAGCCCAAAGCGATGAAACTGGCTGATCTCCTGCGCGGTCATCTGGTGGGAGCCGTCGCCCGTGATCAGGATCACGCGTCGATCGGGTGCCGCCAGGGCGGCACCGAACGATGCGGGTGTGGCCCAGCCTATCGAGCCCCAAAGTGTCTGATTGTGAAACGTCGATCCCTTTGGCATGTTGGCAAAGCCCATGCCCATCGAGCTGGTCCCGGTTTCCGCGACGACGATATCCCCCTCCCGCAGCATTGCCTCCCAGCGCGGGTAGAGATACTGGACCGTGATCTTGTCGCGCGGCGCACCAACCGGTTTGCCGAGTCCCCGCGCCTTGGGTGCTTTGACGTTCCTCTGCGAGACCTTACCGGTCAGGGCAACCAGCATGTCCTTCATCTCTACGTTGCTGTAGACCGCCTCACCCACACGTACGCTGTGGTGCGAGATGTTGACGCTCGTCGAGCGATCGATCCTGGCGGTGAACGATCCCGTATTGAAATCCGTTAGGACTGCGCCGATGCCGAGCACGAGATCGCATCCCTCGACAAAGGCACGGATCTCTTCATTCATGAGCTTACCGTCATACATCCCTACGTAGTTAGGGAGCGACTCGTCGAGCACGCCCTTGTCGGCGAACATCGTAGCGAAGGGCAGATTCGAGGACTTCACGAAATGTGTCGCCTCCGCGTTTAACCCGATCCGGGATACCAGCATGCCCGGCACCACACAGGCAGTGTTCGCATCTTCGATCGCGGCCACGACGGCTTTGACGGCCGCTTCAAGAGCGTGCGGATCGGACTTTGGATCCGCAAGCGGCTGAGCGGAACCGACGATCGGGGCGGTCGCATGATCGGTGGGGAACGCCATGTACACGGGGCGGCGATGATATAGAGCTGCGGCGATCAAGCGTTCGGTTTCCGCAGCACAGTTCTCGGGAGTCATGATGGCCCTCGCGCAGACGACCGGCTCCGCCATCTTGTAGAACAGTTCGAACTCGCCATTACCGAGCGTGTGATGGATCAGGCGACGAGCGACCTGCGTCCGGCTTGCCGGCATGCCGACCAGTTGAAAGATCGGAAGCTGTTCCGCAAAGGAGCCCGCGACGCCGTTGATCGCGCTCAGCTCTCCGACGCCGTAGGTGGTGCATAGTGCGGCCATGCCGTGAATTCGGGCGTACCCGTCCGCGGCATACGCAGCGTTGAGCTCGTTGCAGCTCCCGATCCAGCGCATGTCTTTGTTCGCGATGACTGCGTCGTCGATCGGGAATGCGAAGTCGCCCGCAACGCCGAAGACATCTTTGATGCCTAGGTTGCGCAATCGTGAAAGCACATGTTCGATAACCGTCTTACTCATAGTGAGCTCCCCTTTGTGTATGGACTGTGTTACATACGCGGAGAGGCCAACCGTCACGCCCTTGGGCAACAGCGCCACATCCTCCTGGAGTGAGAGGCCACGACGACTGGTAAAAGTGGCGTTGTGACTCCGAGTGCTACTGTTGTCCCAGAGCGGCTTCGCCGACTTCGGTCTCGAAGCCAGCAGACTCAGCACCAGCGATGGAGCAGGCTTCATCGTTGTCGGGAAGATCTCCGCTCATCCCGATCGAACCCACCACCTTCCCCTTTTTCAATATCAAGACACCACCAGCGACCGGCGCAATGCGACCGGCTGAGATGGTATTAAGAGCCGCCCAAAATGTGGGAGTATCGATCGCTCGCTTTGCCATCGCTCGCCCCCCGATCCCCATCCCGATAGGGCCCCAGGCTTTGGCGAAAGCGATATCTGGTCTTAGGACGCCGCTTCCGTCTTCGCGTATCATCATAAGGGTAGCGCCACCGGCATCGACGACGGCAACGGTCATTGGCTTACACTGTAGCTCACGAGCTTTCGCCAACGCCCCTCGCACGATGGCGTCCGCCTCTTGCAACGTCAATCCACACATAAGCCGTCCCCCTTAGGTGCGCTCTTGAAGAGTCGGCCTTTCCGCGAGCGAACTCACCTAGCTCAGTCGAATAGGTGACCGGTTACTGTTCCAGCAGTGCGCTTGATATTGTGCTGTGCAATACGGTTCGTCAGGCCACGGATCAGCAGATAGGGAACAATCGCCAGGACAATAGCTACGGTCAATGCCTCTCCCGGATAGAACCATCGCCAGACGATGAACTGATACACTGCATCAATAACAATGGCGAGGAGGAACACGACACCGATCGAGTGCCAGCCGTTCCTTATGAGTTGCCGTCTTTCATTTGAATGGGTAAAGAGGCTCCACAAATACAATGGCCGCCGCGCCTTGGCATCTTTGAACCCGTCGCGGATTGCAAGGACGGCAGCTATGGTCGGCTGCAGAATGAGCCGCAACGTTATCGGCCCACCCACCCTGCCAATGAGGTCCGCCCAAAACATCCGAGGTGTCAGGAACCCACCCATGGTCTTCAACCTCCTCGAGTCTCGCGTGCCGTTGCGTGAACGTTGCCTGCTTGTTGCATGGTCACCTCGAAAGTTCCGACCTGCTCGATCGTGGCCCTGATCTGGTCTCCCGGCTGCAGCCAGCGGTTACCGTGCACGCCGGCGCTCCCGGAAGGTGAGCCGGTAAACAAGATGTCACCCGGTGCAAGAGTGATATATTGACTGATGATGCTCAGCTGCTCGTCGACCTTCCAGAGCATCTCTGAAGTTGAGGCGTCCATCATATTCTCGCCGTTCACCCACAGCTGGATGCGTAGATCGGTGACGTCGGGAACGAACTGGGCGGGCACGATCATTGGTCCGCAGGGGCCCATCGTGTCTTGGGCCTTACCTCGTACCAAATCCACCTTAAGAGCGTTGTTCACCCAGATCAGGTCTCTGCAGGAGAGATCAAGCCCGATCGCGTAGCCTGCAATCGCTTCCGCGGCTTCTTCGCGTGACGCGTGCGAGAGCGCCCGTGCTACAAAGACAGCAAGCTCGCACTCCCAATCGAACTGGTTCGTGCTTGATGGGATCTTGACGGTGTCTCCGGGCCCGACCAGTGTCGTTGTTGGAGGGCGCAGAAACAATGGCATAGCGGCCCCCTTTTGCTGTTCGAGGTCCATCTCCTTCAGGTGTCCCGAATAGTTGGCGCCGACTGCGAGCATCTTGTCCGGGTAGAGAATGGGTGCAAGCAGGCTAACCGTGTGGACGCCAAGAAGAGCCTGCTCGACGTCAGTTCCTCCCTTGCGGATGCGTGCGGCCTGTTCCTGCAGAAGGGCCAGCGATGTGTCCCAGTCATCGAACAGTTGGCGCACCGAAATGCCCCGCAGCCGAGGCACGAGAGTCGCCAGCGGATAGTAACCACCGTCTACTTCGATGACGGCCTGAGGGCCTTGTGTGGATTGTCGAGTGCCCAGTGTGAAGCGTGGCATTCTCATTCTCCCTTCTTCGAACAAGGTGACGCACTGTGCCTCGACTCACCTGCCGAAGGAGACGGACGAGCGAGTCTTCCATCTCGATTAAGAGCCGCCTAAAAGGGCGTTCTGGACGAGTGCGGGAATTACCGGGATGATGTCCAGCTTTATTTGCGCGTTCTGCCCGAATGCGTTCTGGCTGACGACTGAGTACTCGATGCCTAGAAGGAACTTAACCGGCACCTGTCCGATCTTGGTCGTCTTCGCAACGAAGAGTCCTACGGGTACGTTCCACTTGTTGCCGGAAGGTGCTTGGGCGTCGTAATTGATCGTTGGATTAAAGCCGATCTGCCAGGCCTCAGGCAGGTTGTAAGCGAAAAAATACAGCATGCTGAGATAGCTGGCGTCACGCTTGTCTCTGCCATTCCACCCTCCGATACCCCAGGTGTACTGCGGGAAGACGCCTCCGATCCACGCGTTCGTTCTATAGCCAACTACAAGCGCCGGTCCGACGCCCCACTGCTGTCGCGAAAAGTGGCTTCGGGTAGCTGTCGGGAGAAGCCAGGTCGGTCCCAGGCCAAGCAGGAAGTTTCCTGTCGGAGGCGAGAGCAGCAAGGGCAGCTGGCTGTCGCCAAGACCTCCCAGGTTCGACAAGTCGTCCAAGCCCTTCGGCACGGGCTGGCTGAAGAGTAACGGTATAGTGGGACGGGTGATGAGTTTCCACTGATCCCGGCCTCGATCATAAAGGGGGAGCGGCAACACCGGCTGGAAAATCATTCGTCCGCCGACCTTCGCCTTGCCCTTCTTGAGGTCGCCGTTCGAGAAGAATGCATCGAACTCTGTGAACAGTGACCAGACATTGGACACAGGATTGGTGAGCTCTTGGCTGATCTCGCCCAGGTTGTCGTGCGCGGAACCCAACTCCTCACTGTACGCCGGCCGTCCGAACAGAATAAGTATGGCCGGCAGGATCATTAACCAGATGTAACACACTGTTGTGGCCCCAGCCCGATCGAGGTTGCGACCGTTTGTGGGTCGTGTTGTCCTCATGTTATCTACCTCCGGACCACGCACCCACTCTGAGGTGGCGTCGATCCGAGTGTCGCGGCGCCTAGAATGTGCTCGAGCGGCGCGAGCTCCGGGCGCACGAGCTAGGCGTGCCGTCGTTCGAGTTCCACAACGGCCACGCACAACCTGCCAAGAACATGTTCACTTACGTCTCCTGCCCCGCGAACTAGGCCAGCTCAAAATCCGCCTGTGTCGGGACTGGTAACTGCGATCAGTTGTTTGTTGACAAATTCCTGGATTCCCAACTCAGACAATTCGCGACCGTATCCGGAATGTTTAACGCCACCGAAAGGAAGATCCGGAGCAGTCCAGGCAGGGCCGTTTACAAACACCATGCCCGCGTCGAGTTGCATTGCAAGAGTCTCCGCCCGCACCTCATCTGCGCTGAAAATGACAGCGGCCAGCCCGAACGGCGAGTCGTTTGCGAGCCGTATCGCCTCCTCCGCATCACGAACTCGGAACATGAGGAAGACCGGGCCAAAGAACTCTTCGGCGTATGCTGGATTTGTTGGGTGTATGTCTGTAAGGATGCCCGGCTCCATGTAGAAGCCGTCCCGATCCAGCTTCTTTCCGCCGCTAACGAGGGTCGCTCCAGCTTTAACCGAGCGAGCGATCTGATCCAGCAGCAGCTCGCGTGCTTTCTCAGACGAAAGCGGTCCAAGGGTTGTTGCGTTGTCGATGGGATCCCCGATATGTCGTTCCGCGATCGCTTTCCGGATGCCAGCGAGGAAGCGGTCATAAAGCGAATCCACTACAATGAAGCGCTTGGCGGAGGCGCAACCCTGTCCGCAGTTGAGAAGCCGGCTCCACGCTCCCCACTCAATCGCTTTCTCAAGATTCGCGTCTTCGAGGACGATGAAAGGATCGCTGCCGCCCAGTTCCAGCGTCGACCGCTTCAGAGCTTGGCCGGCCGTGGACGCGACCGAAGAGCCGGCACGCTCGCTGCCGGTGACAGCAACGCCCCGCACCCGCTCGTCCGCAATGACGCGAGCGGCCTGTTCGTTCGTCAATCGGAGATCGGTATATACACCGGCTGTGGCACCGGCATCCTGAAGCAGTCGCGCAAAGAGTTGCGCGCACTGCGGAACGGTTGAGGCGTGTTTCACGAGAATCGTGTTCCCCGCCATGAGGTTGGGCGCGACAAAGCGAGCGAGCTGGTAGTAAGGGAAGTTCCATGGCTCAATGCCAAGAAGAACTCCTATGGGTTGACTGACGACTCTCGCTCTCCGTGTGCCAGAGTTCGCTTGGACTGGTGCAAGAAATCGTGCGGCATGATCGGCGTAGTAGGACAGGATGTCCGCGCTTAACAACGTTTCGGCCCGGCTCTCTTGAATGAGCTTTCCCATTTCGAGCGTTATCATTTGCGAGAGTTCGTCGAGGCGGTCTCGCATGAGGTCCGCTGCTTTGCGGACAACCGCTGCGCGTGTGGCAAAGCTTGCAAAGCGCCAGGATAGAAACGCGTCATGCGCGCCCGAAAGGGCTGCTTCGACGTCACTGTTCGTGTGTTCAGGAAACCGTTGAAGCAACTTGCCAGTTGCGGGATTGATTGACGTGTAAGCCATAGATGATGCTCCTTTGCGGTGACCCAACACTCTAGCGGCAGCCGGTGATCAATACGTGCGCACCTTCGGCAACGAACCACTGAGCCGCGATACCGCTATTGCCGCCGGTAACCAGCGCGACGTGTCCTTCCAGCGTCCGTCAGACGAGCCGCCTCCTGTGCCATGAGGGCTGATCCTTCGTGATGCCGGAAGTTACAGACCTGGCGGCGGGTACAACTCCTTTGGCCAGGGCTTGGCGTGTACCATAACGCCGATGATCATGCAGGGCTTGTCAGACTTGTTGGCCCATGCGTGATTGACACCCTGCACCACCGCGGTGTCACCCGCCTTGAGTAGCACTTCGTCGGAATCCGCCACCAGATAGATCTCGCCGTAAGCCACGGTGAACATGTCCAACGTGTCGGTTCGATGCATGCTCGGGTGCCGCGCCAGATCAGCCTTGGTCGGTGGGTACTTCTGCTTCACCTTCTTATTCAGTTCCTGAAGGACTGCGATGTGGCTTTCGGCGTCCTTGATGTCCGGCGGGATCTCCAGTGCGCGAAAAATGAGCCCGCCGGATTCGGGCTCCCGAATGGTAACGTCGCCACCGCGGTCGCTGGTGATCGTGTTATCCACCGGGAGCTCGGTGGTGGCCCAAAGCGTCGACCGCCAGAAGATCTCAGGCACCTCCTGATGGTTGGGCGAATTCCGCAAGATGACGCCGGACTTGCCTTCGCGGTTGCGTCCGATCACGACACGGTTGACATTTGGCATGATAAACCTCCTTACGTTCGTCGATTGGATGTCAGTCGGGAAAGCCACTCTCGGGCACGGGCGGGCGGCTCCATTCTGATGCACCTTTCACCCCCTCGGCTAAGGCGCGGACTGTGGACTCGCACCAACTGCGGAACGCCATGGAGTCGAGGCCGAGGCAGAATACGGTCACGCCGTCCTGCAGCGCCTTGCGGCATGCGGCGGCCGTTGGCACGAGCACGGGCCCGCCGATGACGGCCACGTCATGCTCCTTGGCCACCGCGACCACGGTCCGGTAGTCCTTGGCCGTCTGCGCGCCCTGGTCCATAGCGTTCCCTTCGCCGCGCGAGAAGGCGAGGTCACCCTGGCCGAAGATGATCATGTGGACGTCGGGATGAGCACAGATCTGATCGATCTGGGCGACCCCATCAGGATTTTCGATCTCCGGCACCAGTGTCACGGCGCGGTTGTTCCGCTCTGTAAACTCGACGAAGCGGCGGAAGTTGTAGTTGGCCGAGCGCGTGGAGGGGCAAATGCTACGGTCCCCCTTCGGGTAAAAATACGCGGCCTTTGCTGCGGCGTTGATGTCGTCCACCGAGTGAACCTCGGGAAGAACGAGTCCCTCCGCGCCTGTTTCAAGCGCGCGGGTGACGTCGGTCTCATTGTGCGGATCGGGAACGCGGATATAGGACGCTAATCCGGCGACCGTCGCCGCACGGACGAGTTCCTCCATAGCCCGTGCATTGTTGCCGCTATGCTCGGCATCGAACATCACGAAGTCGAAGCCGGTTGCACCCATAACCTCGATGAGCGCGGTGTGGCCAGTAAGACATTGAATACCGAGCGGAATCTGTTGTTGCTCGAGCATCGTCAGGATCTTGTTGCGTTCGTAAAACATGTAGTCCTCTTTCAGCGGTGTTCGTTGCCGTTGTTTGCTGCTGAGTAAGGACCGAGCAAAGGTCGGACCACCGAGACGGACGTCGCTCAAATGCAACTCGTAACTCGCAGCGTCACTGACTAATTGCCTAATTGGCGATCGCGGGTTGTGAAGGATGTTCGACGAAGAGCGGGCAAGTGCCACTGACGCGTGCCCGCCGACGGGTAGGGTCGCCCGCTGGCGAGCACTAGTCAGGGCGGACGATGCCGAGCTTCGTTGTTTTGTGCGGCAGCGTGGTCCGCTTCATGTGCAGGCGGACTGCGGCCCCCTTCTGTCCACCTATCACCCAGTGGGCAGCGCCGAGGATACGCATGATGTGCTCGCGCTCCACGTTACTAAGAGTCACCGGCATCTCTTCCCGCCGCGAGTGACCTCGCATGGTTTCGAGTTGAAAATCGCCCAGCGAGACCTGAAGCGTCCGGCCCGGCGAGAGGATGACGGCGCGTTCGAGGATGTTTGCACGTCGCGAATGTTTCCGGGCTGGATTGGGACCAGCACACGCGGTGGCGCGCTACGCCTTCTCGTGATGGACGGCACACGCGCGCAGGCCATACTCATCTCTGCGAGCTCGGCTAAGTGTCGGCCAGACACGCCCCGCGTTCAGAGAGTACTCTCGTCCACCTGATCAGTGCCGCCGGGTAGCCGGCGGTGCCCCTACTAAGGAGCACTACTGCGACCGGGGGGAGATGCCGAGCTTCTTCATCTTTTTCTGCAACGTGGAGCGCTTCATCCCCAGGCGCGCCGCGGCCCCCTTCGGGCCGGCCACTACCCAGCCGGTCTCCTCGAGGGCGCCGAGGATGTGTTCCCGCTCGGCCTCCGCCATGGTGACTGCCGCGGCGGTTGGCACTGGAGCGGGCGTCGCCACAACCTCCAAGTCGCCGAGGGGGACCTGGAGCGCCGGACCGGGGGAGAGAATGACCGCACGTTCGATGACGTTTTGCAGCTCCCGGATGTTGCCCGGCCAGGAGTAGCCAACCAGGGCGTCGATGATCGCGGAAGGGATGGTCTCGATCCTCCGACCCATTCGCCGGGCGAAATGCTGAGTGAAATGACGAACCAGCCGCGGAATGTCATCACGGCGCTCGCGCAGGGGGGGGAGCACCAGCGGGAAGACGTTCAGTCGGTAGTAGAGGTCTGCACGAAAGCACCTGTCGGCGACCATCCGGGCCAGGTCCCGGTTCGTGGCCGCCACCAGGCGGACGTCCACCTTGATGGTCTTTGTGCCGCCCAGGCGCTCGAACTCCTGCTCCTGGAGCACGCGGAGCAGTTTGGGCTGCAACTCAGCGGGGATGTCACCCACCTCGTCGAGAAACAGTGTCCCCCGGTGCGCCAACTCGAAGCGGCCGGCCTTCTGACTGATGGCGCCGGTGAAGGCGCCCTTCTCGTGGCCAAACAGCTCGCTCTCCAGGAGGCCCGTGGGGATGGCCGCACAGTTCAGTTTGACGAAGGTGCGGCCCTGGCGCGGGCTCAGGTCGTGAACGGCGCGGGCGATCAGCTCCTTGCCGGTGCCGGTTTCGCCCCGAATGAGCACCGTGGAGCCTGTGGCGGCGACCGTCTCCACTCCATGGAAAACGCGGCGAAGGGCGGCGCTCTCCCCGATGATCTCCCCGAAGTTGTGCTCGGTGCGGACCTCCTCCTCCAGATAGGCGTTCTCCTTGGCGAGTTGGTCCTTGAGTGCCTCGACCTCCTGGAAGGCGATCGCGTTCTCGATGGCCACGGCCACCTGGTTGGCAACGAGCTGCAGGAAGCTCACATCCGCCGTCTCGTAGGCGGACGGCTGCTTGCACGAGAAGACCAGCGTGCCCAGCCGCCGCCGGGCTGTAGTCAGTGGCAGCATGCAGGAACTCTGGACTCCGTACGGCTTCACTCGTTCCAAGGCCCGCGGCCAGCGCGTTTCCTCAGGTACATTCGAGAAGATCCGCGCTTGCTGGATCTGCCAGACCCACCCCGTCGGGTCCTCTTCAAGGGGAAGAACTGCCACGGACGGAAGCGGGGTGGGTTCGGTGCCCTC
>WNFP01008900.1_pt1 | contig 11339 bp, 5 predicted proteins | sample 5400201 | NCBI WGS metagenome assembly WNFP01 (sample SAMN13153355, study PRJNA577476) | soil metagenome | isolation source: 115 cm saprolite under Madrone tree | place: USA:California | collected 2016-06-14
CGGAGAATCGGTCGTAAGCATGCTGCGACTGAAAAACATCGGCATGGCGCTGCAATTTGCTTCTCCAAGACTGGCGACCACAGTTGCAGAGACGGCAGGATGGGGTCCGATTGCCGATTCTCAACCAGCGAAGTAGCACAAGGGCGGAAGCGGCCCTCGAACCTGGTGGTCCACTTCCGCATTTTTTCGAGGGGTGCCCCGTCCAAGCTCTGGTGTCCAGTCCCGGGACGTTTTGTAAAGGATGTCATGGGACTGAACACTCTGGTTTGGGCGGGTGTTGTGGCACAGAACAAGACCTCGGCCTTTCCCCTGACGGTCGCAATTCCTCGCCCAAGCAGAACTTGGACGGGGCACCCCGGGCGGTAGGTCCCATACGAACTGTGGTGACTAGTTAGTTCGGGAGTTGCGCCGCAGCTCATCGGTGAGCACAACCGCTTCGGCCACTTGGCGCATTGATTTGCGGGTCTGCCGGCTCTGCCGTTGCAAAGCGAGGTAAGCCTGCTCTTCATCCAGCGAAAGGTCGCGCTGCAGAATGCCTTTGGCGCGCTCCACGATTTTTCGGGTTTCCAGCTGCTGCGACAGATTGGTGTTTTCGGTTTCCAGTCGGGCCGTTTCGATTTCAGCTCCCACCAGAAAACCTGCGGTCGAGATGAGCCGGATCTCGCGCTGGTTGTGAAGGTGAGGGCGGCGATGCTGCAAGTTGATTACGCCGACCACGCGACCACGCGACATCAGGGGCACCGAGAGGAAGGCTTCGTAAGTGTCTTCGGGTAATTCGTGGAAGAATTGAAAGCGCGGATCTTTGGAAGCGTTTTTCGAGACCGCCACCGGTTCGCGATGTTCCGCCACCCATCCGGTGATGCCTTCTCCAACGTTCAGCTTCAGGCGATCGACCACATCCGGGTGCGGGTTCTTCGATGCCCGTAACAAGAGTTGCTCCTCTTCGAGAACATAAATCAGGCAGGAATCGCACTTTACGAGGGCCGAAAGAAAATCCACAACGCGCGCGAGGACCTCATGCAAAGCGTCCGCAGAGGCCATACTGCTGCCAAGCTCGTGCAGAAAATCAACAGATGAATCATCCAAGGGTGATGATGTAGACATACGATCCACGATAGGGAACGATGGGAGACCTGTCCAATAGCAATTTTCGATCACAGCGATAAAACCTTTTCGCGCAACTTGTTGAAATTAAATGAATCTTAGGGAGGGTTGCAGAAATATTCTGTTACAGAAGTGTTACAGGATTTTCTGTCGAACCAAGACGGTTTCGTCTGGTCGCGGCGGCCCGCCCGCGACCACATGGCATGGTCAGTTCTCGAGACACTAAGTTTGAATATTAGATCTTTTCGCCGATCGCTTTGCCCTGCGTAAACAAGTACAAGTAATCCGGGCCGCCGGATTTCGAATCAGTACCCGACATATTGAAGCCGCCGAAAGGATGAGCAGCGACGGTAGCACCGGTGCACTTGCGGTTGATGTAGAGGTTGCCGACGTGGAACTCACGTTTTGCGCGCTCGATCTTATCGCGAGACTTGGTGTAGACCGCGCCGGTCAGGCCAAACTCTGTGTCGTTGGCGATCTCGAGGGCGTGGTCGTAATTCTTCGACTTGATCACCACCAGTAGCGGTCCAAAGACCTCTTCTTGCTCCAGACGTGACTTCGGAGGAACATCGGCGATCACGGTAGGTTGCAGGAAATATCCCTCGCCGACGCTGGTCGCAGGGCCCCCACCGGTGATGACGCGTCCGTCTTTCTTGCCGACTTCGATGTAATCGAGGATCGACTTCATGGAACCTTCGTTAATCACCGCTCCCATGTTGGCATTTTCCGCGGGATCGCCGACCGTGATCTTCTCCACGCGAGCCTTTAGCTTTGCCAGGAATATCTCATAAATGCGCTCGTCAACAATTGCTCGCGAGCAAGCCGAGCACTTCTGGCCCTGGAAGCCGAATGCCGCCTGGGCCACACCTTCGACAGCGGAGTCGACGTCGGCGTCTGCATCAACGATGATGGCATCCTTACCGCCCATTTCGAGGATCGTGCGCTTGATCCAGATCTGGCCGGGAGCATGCGTGGCCGCGCTCTTGTTGATATCCAGTCCGACTTCGCGGGAACCGGTGAAAGCGATGTACCGGGTCTTGGGATGCGCCACCACCGCGTTGCCGAAGCTGGCGCCGGCGCCGGGACAGAAATTCACTACACCTTCCGGCATGCCGCACTCTTCGAGCAGTTCCACGAATTTTGCCGCGATGGTCGGAGAATCGCTCGAAGGTTTCAGAACCACGGTGTTGCCGCTCACGATAGACGCCATCGTCATGCCTGCCATGATGGCGCAAGGAAAATTCCACGGCGGAATCACCGCGCCCACGCCCAGCGGAATGTAGGTGAGAGTGTCGCGCTCTCCCGGCATTTGCACCGGCAGTTCGGTCCGGGACAGTCGCAGTGCCTCACGAGCGTAGTATTCGGCGAAGTCGATGGTCTCGGCGATATCGGCATCGGCTTCCGCCCAGTTCTTGCTTACTTCAAAAACCAGCCAGGCGCAGAATTCAAACTTGCGCTCGCGCAACACATCTCCTACGTGGAAGAGCAGGCTGGCCCGTTCTTCAAATGACGTCTGGCTCCAGCTGGCAAAAGCCTTCAGCGCGGCCTGCACGGCCGGTTCCACGTGCTCCTTGCCGGCTTTCTGGTGCAGTCCTACGACCTGCGAGGGCTTGGCGGGATTGATGGACTTAATTTTGTCGCTGGTCCTGACCCGCTGGCCGCCAATAATGAGGTCGTATTCCCGGCCCAACTGGCCACGCACCTTTTCGATGGCGGCGCGCATCTTGCGGGCATTTTCGTCTTTAGTGAAATCGACGAGTGGCTCGTTTACGAATGGTCCTTCATGCAGGCGAATCGGTGTGTGGATCGGAGCTTCAACGGTTGCCATGAGCGCACCTCGGAGATATTCGATGCCGGTGGGTAGATGTAAGACTCTTCCCGCTTATTGTAGCACCGGGAAATGGGCCTGGGCTGACGGTGCGAGTCGCCGAGCCTGGCTCGGTTGGGCGGACGATGGCATCCGCCCCTACGTGGACATTGGTGGCTATTTCGCGAGAAGGCCGGTGACCTCGGCGCCTACTTTTCCGATCTCACAACCCGGGGCGAGAAGACCGCAATTGTCACGCAATTCCAGAACTTCCGCGTGCAGCCGTTGAGCGAATTCCAAAGCAGGACCCGGAGTGACCATATGATCGCTTACCGAGACGATCACCAGCACTTGAGCCTTGACCGCGGCCGCAGCGCGTTCCATCGAACCGCCAACCGTTGCGGAGACGTCGTGGGCCATCATCGCCTGGGCCTGGCGAATGTGGTTGTTTGCATCAAACGCCGCGCCCTGCTTTTCGCGGGTGGTGTCGGCATTGAACTTGTCCGGCGTTTCGATGGCCAGACCTTCAAAGGCGGTCAGCAAGGTCAGCGCGGGCTGTTCGGTGTAATCGCCATTCTTCCAGGCGGGGTCGCCCATGATCGCATCATTCTCCGCCTTCCATAGCATCAGGTCGAACGGGGCCAGCCGGGGAGAACCGACAATCGGAATTGCCTTGTCGGCAAAATCCGGGTAGGAAACGATCCACTGAAAAGTCTGCATACCGCCCATGGAGATTCCCATCACGGCCTTGAGATGATCGATGTGCAATACCTGGGCCAGCAACTGATGTTGGCTGACGACCATATCTCGGATGCCGAACTTCGGGAACTTCATACGTGGCTGTGCCTGGCTGTTGGACGGAGAAGTAGAAATCCCATCGCCCAGTGCGTCCACCAGGATGACGTAATACTTCGAGCTGTCCACGATCTTGCCAGGACCAACCAGTTCGACCAGTTGCGCCGTGGTTCCGGTGAACCAGGTTGGGAACAATATGGCGTTGGACTTGTCAGAGTTGAGCTGCCCGAAGGTGCGGTAGCCGAGGCGGCAGTCGCGGATGGCCTCGCCGCTTTCCAGCTTGAAGTCACCCAAAGAGGCAAACTGTTGCTGACCGTCCTGCGCGAAGGCGGCAAGATGCAATACAAACGCCAGCAGAAACAATCGGAAAAGTTTCATGGTCGGGAATTGTACGCCATGACTGTGGCGCGGCAACAATAGCAGCGCCGGGTAGGCCGGAGGCCGGCGCTACGAAACGCTACGGGACCTTCACCGACTCTTCTTTTTCTGACGGCTGGTAACTCATCGAAGCGGTGCGCTCCAGTTTGTCCCAGGCGAAAGGACGGCCTTCCGCGGCGCGCTTCAAGGTCTTCAGCAGAACCAGCGAGAACAACTGCCGGTAGGCGAAACGCTGCAACCAGACCTGGCTGAGCAGCCACGGGTCTTCTGGCGCCTCCGGCCGGCGGCGTTCCAGTGCGAAAGCAATCGCCGACGCCAGGAAGTCCATCACCAGAAAAGCCACAAAGAAAATAATCAGACGTTGAAAGCTGCCCGGATCGGTGGACTCGGGATGGAAGGATTTCTGAATGAAATACCAGACCGTGCCCACAAAGAACATGATGTCGATAAAAGGCGACACCAGCGGCAAGAGCACCTGGAAGATGGCAATGTTGGGCAGAGCAATCCAGCCCAGCACGCCTTCGCGGGCGAATGCGGCGCGATGCTTCCAGACAGACTGCAGTATCCCGAACGACCAGCGAAAGCGTTGGCGCATCAGTCCGCCGGCACTTATGGGGGCTTCGGTATAAGCCAGGGCGAGATCCTCGTATTCGACGCGATACCCGAGCTGCAGCAGCGCCATGGTGAGATCGGCGTCCTCGGCCACGGTGTCAGTGTGGAACCCTCCAGCATCGCGCACCGCCGAGACTCGCCAGGCCCCGATTGCACCCGGTACCACGCTGACCGCACCCATGGTGTTCAAAGCGCGGCGCTCGAAGTTCTGGCTGGTGATGTACTCCAGCGCCTGCCAGCGGGTCCAGAGGTTGATCCGGTTGCCGACTTTGGCATTGCCCGCGACCGCACCGACCTTGGGGTTCAGAAAATGAGGCACGAGTCGGGAGATGGCATCGGAAGCCACAATCGTGTCGGCGTCGATGCCGACGAAAATTTCCTCGCCGCGCAGATGCTCCAAACCGAAGTTAAGCGCATCCGCCTTGCCAGAGTTGGGTTTGGTCAGGATAAGGACCCTGCCGCTGGCCTCTTCGAGGGCAAAGGCCTTGCGCGCAACCTCCAGTGTCTTGTCACTCGAACCGTCGTCAATCACGATGACCTGCAGGTTGGGATAGGTCGAGACCAGCGCGGAGCGAACAGTCCGTGCGATGACTTTCTCTTCGTTGTACGCCGGGATCAAAACGGCGACCTGGGGAAGATAATGCGCCGCGTCGCCGGGAGTTCCATAACGCCGGGGCCAGAGCCGGTCGTAGATGGCGAACGCGCCGATGAAGAGGAGGCGCCCGGTCATCAGCACGTCGCCGACGAAGAAGATCCACGTCATGGCATTGAACGCCAGTGGGAATAGGGCGAATCCAAACAGATTCAAGCGCGCGATCCAACGCTGATTCGAGGGGATGGGCGGCATCACGTCAGCCCGAGCTCGGCCCAGCAACTCGTAAAGCGGCACAATCTTCAATCCTTTTTCTCGAACGCCTTCGATGATTTTGGGGAGAGCCAGCACGGTTTGTTCGCGATCACCTCCGCCATCGTGCAGCAGGATGATGTTGCCGCAGTGAATGTCGCTGGCCGCGCAGGGAGGCAAGTGGGCCAGCACATCGGCGGCGATTTGATCTGCGCTGTGTCGCGGGTTATCGCGCCAGTCGTTGGGGTCGATCTTGTCGCCGATGGTGATGTAACCCAACTCCTGCGTGACCTCGAGCGGACGGACCTGGTCTTCGGTATCGGGCTCGGCGTCAATCGAATAAGGCGGGCGAAACAGGATCGTGCGGATGCCCAGGCGGCTGGCAAAAAGCTGCTCAGTAAGATTGAGCTCCACCGCGCGCATGAATCCGCGCGAAATGTTGCTGATGTCGGGATGGGTAAAGGTGTGGTTCCCGATTTCATGTCCCTCGTGGTAGATGCGGTCGGTAGTGTCGGAAAACTTGTCCGCTTGAATCCCAATCAGGAAAAAAGCGGCCGGAGCCTGTTCGTGCTTGAGCACATCCAGTATCTTGGGTGTCCAGTCCGGATCGGGGCCATCGTCGAAGCTGAGGGCTACCTTGTCTGAACTGGCTCCATATCTCGCCACTCGGTAGGGTTCAGGCAGCGAGTCGAAGCTTTGATCGGTAATGATCCCCGTGGCCTGGTCCAGCGTGACACTGCGTTGCCCGTCGGCTGGCCGGGCTTCGATGCGCAGGATCTCGCCGTTGCCTTCCATGTCCACGTCCTGGCCGGGCGGGACATCTTTCAATTTGTCTTCTGAACCTGGCTCGCCCGGAATGTCCCAGATCCGCCACAGCGAGCGATCCTCCGATCCCAATCGCCAAAGCGCGAAAGTCTGAATGCCCAGGGACTGGGCGGCGCGCATCTGGTTGAGCGCGGTCACCGCGTCGAGAAACCAGATGTCGTGCTGCAGATCGTGTTCGTCCAGGTAACTGATGTGGGGGTTGAGGCTGTCGCCGTCAAAATCGACGTCCGCTTCCGAGTCACGAGCGGCTAGCCAGGCATCCTGCACGGTCACGTTGGTATCCTTCACTCCCGGCGGCAGCGGGCCGTGTTTCGGCTTGTGGACCCAGTCATAACCGTAGTTGCCGATTGCCGAGATCAGCTTGTCTTTCGGGATCACCTTGCTGGCTGCTTTGAGGTTGGCGAGAAACCAGTCTTGTGAAGCCACGGGGCCCGGTGTCCCGGGCGAGGGATAGTGCTCGTCATAGTTCATGAGCACGACGCCGTCGACATGAGATGCGATCGCGGCGTAATCGTATTCCTCGTTGCGCGCCTGCAGGCTGACGTACAACTTCATTCCCTTGGGATACAGGTCATCCGAAAGTTCTTTCAGCAACGCGATGTACCCTGGCTGCGCTTTCCTGCCCAGGGTTTCGAAGTCGATCATCAACCCGTGATATCGGTCTGTGGCTAAGAATGCCGCAACCTGTTGGCGAAAATGTGCCCGGGCATCCTGATCATTCAAAAAAGCGCTGACGTCTACCCAATCGACTCCATCGAAGTTGTTGACCATGGGGAAGACTTCCATGCCGGTATCTTCCAACTTCAGAAACGGCATGACCTTGTCATCCACGGGGCGGACAGCGGAGTCTTGCATTACGTCGAAGAACTTGTTGGTCTGTTCGTCAATGCCCTGCAGTCGGCCGTCGGGCGAGATGACGTGCAGCCAGTCCGGAAAGAGAAGATCGATCTGCCGGGCATACTCCCGCAGCGAGGAAAAGCTGGCCGCGTCGTAGGGCACATAAAACGCGGCGCGGATGCCTTCTTCCTGGTTCAGCTTGACCAACGAAGGCGCCGACTTGGATTTGCGATGGCCCCGCAGTGCTGCTGCCAGTTTTCGCCGCTCTTTCGCCTTTTCCCGCTCCTTTTCCTTTAACGCCCGGTAGGGCTTCTTCTGCGGCGCCAGCAGGAGTTCTGGCAAGGGCTCATTGCGCAAGGCGGTGTAGGCAAAAAAAACCACCAGCAGCGTTATGCTCACACCGATGACGTCGAAAGCCAGCCGAATTCGCTTCCAACGGGCGCGGCGAGGATCGTAAAAGACAGGTTTCGCCATTGAAGATATAGGTGTCCATCCATCCTAAGCTGAGGTATCCAGACGGTCAATGCATCCGTTATCTGTCAAAAGGGTGGAGCAGGCCTTAAGGCCTGCATACAGCGCTATCATGTTCTGGGCTTTGTACCTGAACGGCTGAAGCCGCACCGAAACACCACCCTCCATGCAACGCTAAAGCGCTGCTCGACCCAAACCCATCCACCCGAAAACAAAATCCGCCCAATATCAATTCGGAGGGGCGCACGGGACGCAGCTTTGCCCACGGGGTTCGTGGTGAATCGGCCCTGAGGTATATTCTTAGCGTGCGCCAACTCGTGCGCCAACATCTTCGATTTTTTCTGTGGGTCACGCTTGCCGCCCTGGGGTTGCGGCTCTTCTTCCTGTTTCGCTTCCCCGCCGTCACCACCGATTCTTTCATCTACGGCGATATCGCCAAGAACTGGCTGCAGCACGGCATTTACGGCCTGAGCGGTCCCGAGATTTCCGCCACCTACATCCGCTTGCCGGGATACCCTGCGTTCCTGGCTGCCGCCTTTGCCATCTTCGGTATGGAGCACTACCGCGCTGTCCTGGTCCTGCAGATGTTCGTCGACATCGCCACCTGCTTCCTGATCGCGGATATGGCGCGTCGCCTGGTTTCGACCAGAGTCGCGAAAACGGCATTCCTGTTGGCGGCGGTGTGCCCGTTTCTGGCCAGTTACGCCGCCGCTGCGCTGACGGAAACGCTGGAGATCTTTTTCACCGCACTGGCGATCGATTACACCATTGCCGGTCTGCAGAACCTGGAAGAGAGGAGGGTGCGGCCTTGGCTGGGATGCGGACTCGCGATCGGCGCCGCGATCCTGTTGCGTCCCGACGGGGGTTTGCTTCTGATCTCAATTGAGTTGTATCTGGCGTTGTTGTTGGTTCGTGCCTGGAGAAACAAAGCGCGGGCGGGTCGCCCGCGGCCACACCTTCCTTCTCACGTATTGCGGGTTGGGTTGATTGTCGCGGTGTTCTCGTTGGCGCCGCTGGTTCCTTGGGCCTGGCGCAATCTGCACACGATGCATCGCTTCGAGTGGCTGGCGCCGCGCTACGCCAATGAAGAGGACGAATTCGTCCCGGCGGGATTCAATCGCTGGGTGAAGACCTGGATAGCCGACTATGCCTCGGTCGAGGAAATCTACTGGCCGGTGCCCGGAGACACCGTAGATGCCGCCAAGCTGCCCGTCCGGGCCTTTGACTCTGATGTGCAGCGCCAGCAGACTGAAGAATTGCTGGCGGACTACAACCAGGTGCTCCACGTCACTCCGGAGCTGGATGCTCGGTTTACGGCGTTGGCTGGCCAGCGCATCCGGCAAGCCCCGTTGCGTTACTACCTGTGGCTCCCGCTGCTGCGGATTGCCGACATGTGGCTGCGACCGCGGACCGAGACCCTGCCTTCCGATACCCGATGGTGGGAATTTAACGACGACCCGAAGTGGTCGGCGTTGGCCGTGGCGTTGGGAATCATAGGTCTGGTCTATCTGGGAATGGGGAGTGCGGGGCTTGTGAAGTCGCGCAACATCACGTTCTTGGGGCTGCCGCTCGCGTTTCTGGTGGTGCGCTCAATCTTTCTGGGCACACTTGAGAATCCCGAGCCCCGTTACACGTTGGAATGCTATCCCGTGATGATCATTCTCGCAGCCGTCTTCTTAGGAAAGCTAACAAGACAGCGCGATTGACCTGTGGTCACCCTACGGAGTCTAGTATTTCGTGCTACAGAAATCCGTATAGACCCCTGGGCACATACGGCAACCTGTTGTACTAAATGCTTTTAGTTCTGGACAATTGATTGCAACGATGACATACAGCTATCTGTAACAAATCTTTACATTCTGTTGTGCCATTTAAGTGGACGTGTCGGCCCATCAGAGATTCCAACCGAGGGAGTTTTCATGAGACGAAGAGGGGTTGCATCGCGCGGCTTGGTTGTGGGTAGCTGGATGTTCATTCTTGCAGCTTTGCTGCTCGCATCTTCGGCCTACGCTGCCGAAGTCACCGCCTCGCTCCTGGGAACTGTGAGGGACGCTTCTGGGGCCGTCGTGACCGGCGCGAACATCTCGCTAACCAACACGCAAACCAACGTCGCCAAAAAGACCGAAAGCGGAACCGACGGCGAGTATTCGTTCACCCTTATTCCGGTGGGACAGTACCGACTGACGGTTGAACGGACGGGCTTCCGCAAGTATGTTCAGGAAGGGATCATTCTCCAGGTCAACCAGGCCGCCAAGCAGGACATCTCGTTACAGGTCGGCGCCCAAACCGAAGTTGTGGAAGTTACTGGAGATGTCGCGCAGGTTGATACCGTCACCGCGACCCTGGGTTCGGTCGAAACCCAGAGGCGCATCGTGGATTTGCCGCTGGTCGAACGCGACACGTTTCAGCTCGGCTTGCTGCAAGCAGGTGTGTTCGCTCCGGATCCCGACGACGGCTCGGGAAATCCGTTTTCGGTCAGCGGACAGCGCTCGGAATCGCTGACTTTTCTGATCGACGGCGTCGATAACAACGACTTTCTTGGCAACAACGCAGTGGTCGATCCCAATCCGGACGCGGTGGAAGAGTTCAAGATTCTTACTAACAACTACGGAGCGGAGTACGGCCGCACCTCGGGCGGAATCGTAAACCAGGTCATCAAGTCAGGGACCAATGCGTTCCATGGCGGCGTGTTCGAGTTCTTCCGCAACGACGATTTGAATGCTCGCAATTATTTCCAGTTGGAGCGCACCCGCTTTAACCGCAATCTTTTCGGTGGCACCCTGGGTGGGCCGATTCGCAAGGATAAGACCTTCTTCTTTATCTCCTATCAGGGATCTCGCCGCATTGAGGGGCAGGTGGCTCCCGTGCTGACCGTGTTAAGCCCGGCCCAGCGTGGATGTACGACGGTGGCGCCGGGCTGCGTGGGCACGGTGGCTGATTTTAGCGGCGATCTTCCCGACACACAATTGGTCAATCCGATCGATGGCACGGACTATCCCAACAATCAGGTTCCTATCAATCCCATCATCGCAACCTACATCAGCAAGTATCTACACCTGCCCAACGTTCCAGGCACGGACAATTTCGCTGCCAATCCTATCGGCAGAATTCAGGAAGATCAGGGCATCATCAGGATCGATCACCACATCTCCGGTCGCGACTCGATCTACGGAAACTGGATCATCAACGATGTCAGGGATGCGTATCCGTTCCGGATTATCAACGGCGCGTCCAGCGGCGGCAACGTGCCGGTCGGATCAGGCTTTTCTGATCTAACCCGAAGTCAACAGGGAGCGGTTACCTGGACCCATATTTTCAGCCCCCATGTCATCAACGAATTCATCTTTGGCTCGAACCGGGTCGCCACGTTGATGGCGATACCGGCGGAAACGACTTCGCCCGCGGACCTGGGATTCACCAACGTCAACCCGGACGATCCCAAGGGCGTCGCGGCACCCATCATGTTCTCCAATACGTTCCAGCTGGGCCCTTCCCCACAAGGCCCGACCAAAGAGCATGACGTGACCTTCCATTGGCAGGACAGCGTCTCCTGGAACAAGGGACATCATGATCTGAAATTTGGGGCTGATATTCGGCGTATCCGCAACAATTTCAATTTCGACTTCTTCAACAATGGCAGCTTCGATTTCGCCAACTTCGTGTCGC
>WNFP01004409.1_pt1 | contig 11338 bp, 8 predicted proteins | sample 5400201 | NCBI WGS metagenome assembly WNFP01 (sample SAMN13153355, study PRJNA577476) | soil metagenome | isolation source: 115 cm saprolite under Madrone tree | place: USA:California | collected 2016-06-14
CGGCATGTATTGCGGCACGTTTCGGCCGGGACGCAAAAAAGCCTAAATTATCGAGTGGCAGGGAGCGTCTGCATGCCGCTTCCCGCACCCTCTGCAATTCACAACGAGAGTTGGGCCCATGATGGACGAAAAGAAGAACGAAAAGAAAATAACGATGGGCGTAATCGTCGGGAACCGGGGATTTTTTCCCGATCACCTGGCGAAAAGCGGTCGCGAAGAAATTCTTGCGGCGCTGGCGAAAGCGAGCATCAACGCGATCGCGCTCGGTCCCGAGGAAAGCAAATACGGCGCGGTGGAAACGCACGAAGAAGCGAAGCGCTGCGCTGCGCTCTTCAAAAAGCTTGAAAAGGAAATTGATGGCGTGATCGTGACGCTGCCGAATTTTGGCGACGAACGCGCCATCGCAGACACACTGCGGCTGGCACGCCTGGACGTTCCGGTGCTGGTGCAGGCCACGCCGGATAGCACGTCCCAAATGAGCATCGCACACCGGCGCGACAGCTTCTGCGGAAAAATGTCGGCGTGCAATAACCTGAAGCAGTACGGGATTCCGTACACGCTGACGAAGCTGCACACGGTGGCGCTGGATTCGCCGGACTTTGCGAGCGATCTGGAAAGCTTTGCGGCAGTTTGCCGGGTAGTGCGCGGACTGAAAAATTTGCGCATCGGTGCGATTGGCGCGCGGCCTGCCGCGTTCAACACCGTGCGTTACAGCGAAAAACTGTTGGAAGCGAGTGGTATTTCGGTCGAGACGCTGGATTTGAGCGAAGTGCTGGGCCGCATCAGCCGCCTGAAGGATGGCGACGAAGCCGTTGCTGCGAAGCTTGCCGCGATCAAGAAATACGTCAACACGAGCGGGGTGCCGGACGCAGCGCTGATCAAAATGGCCAAGCTCGGTGTGGTGACCGAGCAGTGGATGAAACAGGCCGACGTTGCCGTGAGCGCGGTGCAGTGCTGGACGTCGCTGGAGGAAAATCTGGGCATCGTGCCGTGCACGGTGATGAGCATGATGAGCGACAACCTGCTCTCTAGCGCGTGCGAAGTGGACGTCTGCGGCGTGCTGAGCATGCACATGCTGGCGCTCGCGAGCGGAACGCCCAGCGCGCTGCTGGACTGGAACAACAATTACGGCAGCGACCCGAACAAAGCGGTGTGCTTCCACTGCAGCAATCTGCCGAAACATTTTTTCCGGGAAGTGCGCATGGACTTTCAGGAAATTATCGCGGGAACCGTGGGGAAGGAAAACACGTACGGCACGGCTGTGGGCAAAGTGAAAAGTGGCGCGATGAGCTATGCGCGTTTTTCGACGATTGATCGCGAAGGGGCGATTCGCGGATACGTCGGCGAAGGGAAATTCACGGACGACGCGCTGGAGACATTTGGCGGGGCCGGGGTCGTGGAAATTCCGGAAATGCAGAAGTTGCTGCGGTACATTTGCGAGAACGGGTACGAGCACCACGTAGCGGCCAATTTCTCTTCAGTAGCTGGCGCGCTACACGAAGCGGCGAACAATTATCTCGGCTGGAAAACCTACCTGCACTGGTAGGTTTTGGCTCACATCGCACTTTCGCGAATCGGTCTAACTGCCGCTCGATTGTGTACCCCAATTCGGGTACTAGCGAATCTACGCGGGAATTATTATTCTGTGGTTACAGCAGCCCTCGCGAACATTCTTACTGGAGGGCCTCATGCCAATTGATTTTTCCAACGCCTGGAACACTGGCGTCAAGATCATCAACGAAACAATTTCGCTTCTACCGAACCTGCTCCTGGCCGTTCTTATTTTCTTCGCATTTCTGCTAATCAGCGCAGGCGGCAAGTCTCTCGCGCGACGCTGGGTACAGCGGCAGCGGAACCATCAGGGGATCGCACTGCTGATGGCTCGGCTGGTTCAGACGAGCATCCTGCTCCTGGGTTTCCTGATCGCACTCTCCGTAGTTGCTCCATCCTTCAAGGCCGGCGATCTGGTCAAATTACTCGGAGTCGGCACGGTGGCTATTGGTTTTGCTTTTCAGAATATCCTTCAGAACTTTCTCGCTGGGATCCTGCTGCTTTTGCAGGAACCGTTTCGACTCGGGGACTTTATCAGCGTCACGGGCATCGAAGGAACGGTTTATGACATTCAGTCGCGCGCGACAATTGTGAGCACTAAAGACGGCCGGCGAGTTGTTATTCCGAATGCCGTTTTATTTACGAGCCCGGTGGCAGTTGAGGCGTCGGGCGCAAAAGCGGCGTAGGCGGTCGGCCACGCGTACAAATCCTCAGATGAGCCGCTTGCCAAGCTGCGGAGCAGGACAACCCGAGGTTTGAGTTAGGTTTTAGTTGGGTTCAGATCGAATGGAGGGCGGGGTATAGGCGGCGGAAGGCGGCGTAGTTTTTTTGCATCAGGGCGGAGGAGGCGGAATTTGGCTTGACGCGGGAAGCTACGTGGATGACGGCATCGCAGGCTTCGTCAACGGAGGCAAAGTGGCGGGCGCCGACGGCAGCGAGGATGGCTGCGCCGTAGGCTGCACCTTCTTCGGCTGCAACGAGTTCGACTTCGTGAGCGTAAACATCGGCTTGAATTTGCCGCCAGAGTGGTGAACGTGCGCCCCCGCCACCGAGTCTGATTTGTGTGACGGGAACTTTCATTTCTTCAAAAATCGAAAAGGAATCCTTCAGGCTGAAGGCGACTCCTTCGAGAATGGCGCGAAGGATGTGCGGGCGACGGTGTGATGGCGTGATGCCGACCAGCGCGCCGCGCGCATCGGGATCGAGATGCGGCGTGCGTTCGCCCATCAAGTATGGCGCCCAAAGCAGGCCTTCGGCGCCGGGCGGTGCGATTGCGGCCTCAGCGGAGAGAAATTCGTAGGGATCACGATCCGCGTGTGGAGAAGTGGCGGTATTTTCGGCATCGTACGGGCCAAACGTTCCCCCATCGATAACGCCAGAATCAAAGCCAAGAAAAGCGACGCCGAATGTGTCACGGAACCAGCGCAGCGAGAGTCCGGCGGCTTGGGTAACGCCCATCACATGCCAGCGTCCCGGAATTGCATGGCAAAAAGTGTGCAAGCGGCCGCGCGGGTCGAGCGCCGGACGATCCGTGGCAGCGAAGACTACGCCAGACGTGCCGATGGTCGCGCTGACCACGCCGGCTCGCACGATTCCCATTCCGACCGCGCCCGCCGCCTGATCCCCGGCGCCCGCCACAACCGGCGTGCCGGCTTTCAAGCCGGTCGCGGCGGCGCCGTCGGCACTCAGCTTGCCGCAAAGCTCCGGCGATTCGTAAAGCGCGGGCAGAAATTTTTTTTCGATGTCAACGCCGGAGAGAACTTCGTCCGACCACTTTCGATTTGCAACGTCGAGCAGCAACGTGCCGCTGGCATCGGCAAGGTCAATCGCGCGATCTCCGGTGAGGCGGAAGCGCACATAATCCTTGGGTAGCATGATGTGGCGAACACGCGCCCACAACTGCGGCTCGTTCTCGCGCACCCACAAAATTTTGGTCAGAGTGAAATTGGTCAGCGGTGGGTTGCAGGTAAGCTGAATCAGCCGGTCTGTGCCAAATTTTTCCGAAAGCTCGCAGGATTGTTTTTCGGTGCGCTGGTCGCACCAGATGAGCGCGGGGCGCACAACTTCGCCGGCGGCGTCCAGCAGAACCGCGCCATGCATCTGGCCGGAAAAGCCTATGCAGGCGATTTCTTCGCCGCGAATCGCCGATTCCTGCAAGGCTTTTTTTACCGCGACGCCGCAGGCGCGCCACCAATCGCGCGGATCCTGTTCCGCCCAGCCAGGATGCGGCGACGCGAACGGTTGCAGTTCTTCAGTGCCCGACGCGACGACGGCGCCGGAGACGTCCATCAACAGCGCGCGCGTGCCGCCCGTGCCAACGTCAATGCCGAGGAAGTAGATGTGGCTCTCCGTTCGTCGAGACGGAATTGAGATTTCGGAAGCAGGCAGCGACGAAGGATTGTAAACGCGATTTGCCTCTAAAACAAAATTCCCTGGTTACAACATAGGGCAACGAAGAAGTCGTTAGCGTTCGGCAGGTTTCGCTTTCACTTCGTTCAGGCGAGCCAGTTCAGCCTGGATTTGAGGAATGGCCTCGGCTGGCGGCCCGATACGCTTGTATCCGCTGTAAAAAGTTTTTTCGTGCGCCGAAATGTTTGAGAAAAATTTTCGGCCGTCAAAATCGTACTGCGTGAAGGAGGGCAGCCAAATTTCAGGCGCCATTTCGAAGCGATCCTGCATAAATCGACTACCCTTATAGATTTTGGCCAGAAAAATTCCCAGTGAAATATCGTCGGTCACTTCGCCTTCCGCTTGCGCCAGCTGCTGCGCAGCGTCATCCACCCACAAAAAGCCTTTGACTTTGGTATAGATCGAAGTGGCGCGATTGGTAGGCCTGAAGGCGGGATTTGGAACCATACTGTATTTCGAAAGCATGCGGTCGCCGCGGGGTTCCTGGCCGATGTAGGTGAGAAGAAAGGCGTTGCGCGTAGCTTCAATCAGGTCGTCGCGATCTTTTTGTTTTTTTTGGATTTTCTGGTAGGCCTCGCGCTGGGTTTGTCCCGTTTCGACCGCCCACGCAAGCGCCTTCAGCACCTTGTCGAGTTCGGCCCGGTAAGCGTCAGTGTCCGCGGGTTTGCCGTCAGGCCCCAAGGGAATTTTTGCAATGCCCGTACCCGCGGGGATCACGCGGAAAATACGCACACTTTGCGGGTCGGCGTCTCCCGCTTGCTTGCGGCTTTCCACCCGTTCGATTCGCTCGTAGAGGTATTTCGCGCGTTCGGCTTCCTTCAGGCCGTCGATGACATGGTTCAAGACATCGCGCGAGAGGGACGCGGACGAAATTTTTCCTTCCATGGCCTTAGAAATGGCATCTTGCACCGGCGGGCCAGCAAGGACCATCAGCCCCGTCACGATTAGCAGGAGTCTCGACGAAAAGTCCAAATCAGTGCTCCCCATGACAAACTTTACCCAACTTGCCGAGACTTTTTGGATTCTCGCAAACTGTAGGGTGTTGCATCCGTTAAGGACTGGCATGCGAGTTAAGGAAATGCCACGCTCGAAAAGTACAGGATAAACTATTCAAAACAATAGCGTTACGGTTTTCACGATGGCTTGGTTTGATATGAGTCGTTTATGAATAATTAATGTTACTGGCTGCGGGAAGCAAATCACGTGTTTTTAGCGTCTAATAAGGAACGAAAGGGTGTCGTCGCGCGTATTACAGACACGGATCCTTCCGCTGCAGACAGACTAGGGAGAACTAAGTTGGGTGTTACGCCACTCGAAGGACTGAGGCAGGTTAGTGTCGTTGTAGGTGCGGCCGGTCATACGACCCGGCTTGCGCGCATCCGGCGCTCGCTGGTGGCCTTCCTGGAAACTTTCCGTCTGGCGCTGGATTCTCTTCAAGCGCACAAACTTCGCAGCTTTCTTACATTATTGGGTGTCATTTTGGCGGTAACCACACTGGTGGTAGTGATGAGCGTTGTGGCCGGGATGAACTTTTACGTCGCGGACCGTATCGCCAACCTGGGTGCAAATGTCTATATTGTGGACCGCTTCGGGATCATCACCAGCAACGACGCTTGGGTGAAGGCGCAAAAGCGGCCACTGCTGACCATGGACGAGTTCGAGTATTTGCGCGACAACATGAAGACCGCAAACGCTGTTGCGGCTTTGGACGACCGCAACATGGACCTGAAGGCGGGTAATGAGCGGCTGGAACGAACCGATGTGATGGGCGTTACCGCGAACTATACCGATGTTCGCAACATCGGAGTGGCCCAGGGCCGGATGATTACCGAAGCCGATGACGAACACCGCTCGCAGGTTGTGTTTATCGGCGCGGACGTAGCTACCAAGTTGTTCCCCAACGTGGATCCGATTGGCAAGACGCTGCGGGCAGAAACTCATGAGTATCAAGTGATTGGTACCGCGACTCCTATCGGCAGCGCATTCGGACAGTCGCAGGACAATTTCGTGATCATGCCGATTCACACCTACCAGAGAGAATTTCACAAACAGAGTGACTGGGTCGGAATTTTCGTTCAATCGCCCAGCTCTGAAATGATGGAACCTTCAAAAGACGAAGCCCGCATGCTGATGCGCGCACGCCGTCACCTGGCATACGACGCGCCGGACAACTTCGCCATACTTGGCTCCGATTCAATCATGGCGCTCTGGCATCAGTTGACGGGCACGCTTGCGACCGTCGCGGTGGGATTGGTCAGCGTCTTTCTGGTGGTCGGCGGCATCGTGATCATGAACATCATGCTGGCCAGTGTTACCGAGCGTACGCGTGAAATTGGCGTTCGCCGCTCGCTGGGCGCGCGAAAGATTCACATCATGCTGCAATTCATGACGGAGTCCGGGGTACTCGCTGCCGTGGGTGGAGTCATCGGAATTGTGACCGCGTATGCGCTGGTCGCTCTGGGTCGCACAGTGACCTCCATTCCCATGCAGATGCCCCTGGGTGCGGTCGTAATTTCGCTGATGGTCTCGACCGCGGTCGGATTGTTCTTCGGGATTTACCCGGCCATGCGCGCGGCAAGATTAGATCCCATCGAAGCGCTTAGAGCGGACGGATAGGAGCTTCGCATGGCCCAGGCACACGGCGAAAATTTGAAGCAAGCCATGGATACGCTGCGCGCGCACAAGCTGCGCAGCGGTCTCACCGTGTTCGGCGTGGTGTTGGGCGTAAGCGTGATCATGCTGGTGTCCGCATTGATCACCGGGTTTGACTATCAGATTCAAGAGAACATCAAGCAATTCGGCGCGGACACGGCCTTCGTCTCCAAATGGGATCAGGGATTTCACGGCGGCAGCGCTCCGCTGGAAGAGCGGCTCCGCAAACCGCTTACGATCGAGGACGCAGAGGCTGTCAAAGAAGGCGGCCGGTCCGTCAAAAGCGTCACCGCATTCATCCAGACCAATTGGATGCAGTCACATACGGTGCGCACAAAAGCAGGTGAAGTGACCGCGATTGATTTCCGCGGCGTGCAGCCGAATTTTGGACAGGTGTACGCGAACGCTTCGACGCTGGACGGACGCTTTATTAGCGAGGGCGACGATTTGCACCGGGAAAAAGTAGTGATGCTTGGTGAAAACGTTGCGCCGGTGCTCTTCCCTGAGGGCCATCCAGTGGGCAAAGACGTCATGATTGACGGCACCGACTTTCAGGTGATCGGCGTGGTCGAGAAGCCCAAAGGCGGCTTCGGCATGGGCGATGAAGACCGCCGCGTGCTGATTCCCTTCAACACGTTCAAGAAGACCTACCCATCTGCGGACGAATTGAACATGCGTGTGCAGGCCTATCCGGGAATGTTGGATCCGATGGTTGACGAAGTTACTGAAATTTTACGCCGCCGCCGTAACGTGGCCTACGAAGCGAAGAACAATTTCTCGATTGGCACTGCGGCTCAACAGGTAGAAGAATTCCACAACATCATGGCTATGGTTTATATCGGAACGATTGTGTTGAGCAGCATCGGATTGCTGATTGGCGGCGTCGGAGTAATGAATATCATGCTGGTCAGCGTCACGGAACGCACGCGGGAGATCGGCATCCGCAAAGCCATCGGCGCAAAGAGCAAGGACATCACCTGGCAGTTTTTGTTGGAAGCCATGACGTTAACAGGGGTGGGCGGTGTGATTGCGCTCCTCGCTGTAAACGCATTGGTCTTGCTGATTCGCGCCACTCTGAAATGGCAGGGAACGGTGCCCGTGTGGGCGGCGATTCTTGGCGTGACGGTCAGCGTATCAATCGGACTGATTTTCGGGGTTTGGCCGGCGATGAAAGCTGCCAAGCTTGACCCGGTGGAAGCCCTCCGTTACGAATAATCAGCGGGATCTTAGGCCTGTGCGTGCTTACGCGGCATCGCGGTCGATATTTTTCCTAGAACAGAACGAGAACTCCACACAGCGCGCTCGCTTTACTTGCTGTTATGCGAAGAGGCAGAAGCATCAGCAATGGTTTCGGCTGGTTTGGAGTTTCTTGGTGGCGGTGCTCCCGGCCAGAGAATTTCCAGCGCCGCGTCATGTTTCACAAGCATTTTGGCGTGCTTTACGACTTTGATCGAAAGCAAGTTGGCTGTACCACCTTGTATTTCAGCCAAGCCCCCGCGCTCGAGATGGAGACTCTGATCCGGGCGATAGAGCGCGACGCGAAATTCATGAGATCCGGCGGTCAGTGGGCGTTCCAGATGAAGCGTCTCGCCTGGAGTGGTGACCGATAATGGAGAGGTGGCCACCAGATGCTGATCCGCGTAAATCGCCAGTATTTCGCCGTCGATTGCCGAGGACATTTCTATATTAAGAGGCACCTGCGCGACCGCTGAGCTGTGCCCGGGTGTAACCGCGGCAGCCTGATTTGAGTTTTCGCGCGCGCTCGCCAGATCCTCGTTAGGCTTTCCCATCGCATTAGGCGATGCGGACCGGGCGTCCGGACCAGGTCCTTTGTCGTGCCTGGTTGCGGACTGACCGGAACGCCTCGAACGTGGAGCTTTTGCTTTTGTCGATCGCGTTTCGCTTGGCGCGCTAACGTACTGCGCATTTAAGTTCGGGATGTTTGTAATCGCCATTGGACCGCCGGTGATTGGAATGCGCACTTCCAGTTGAGAGTTCGTAGAATCCGAAATCTGCTCATCGGATGGGTTGGCCGCTGCGACAACCGTCTTGCCATGACTGAGCTGGATATTCCAATGGTGAGCGCCAGCGATCAGTAGAATCGCGGCCGCGCAAGCCGTTACGGCAATCCACGCATCGCGCGGATGGAGTGGCCGCTTCCACCACGAAAAATCAAACCGGTTGGGCGCCGGCTCAACCTTGCTTCTGGCAAACGGATAAAGCGACGCGGCGAGCGACTCGCCGGAAGCGTATCGTGCGTTGGGATCCTTCGACAGGCAGCGCATCACGATGCGGTCGAATTCTTTTGGCAATTGCGGATTGTGACGCGACGGCGGAGGCGGATCTGCAGCCACAATCTGCGCGCACACGGCGGTTACCGACGAGCCGTCGAACGGGCGAACCCCAGTGGCCATCTGATACAGAATGATGCCCAGCGAAAAGATGTCCGACCGGTGATCCTGGGTTTCGCCCTTGATTTGCTCTGGCGAGAGATAAGCCGGAGTTCCGACCAGCTTTCCGGTGCCGGAAAGCTGCGTAGCGTAACGGGCAATTCCAAAATCCCCGAGCTTGATGTGACCCTCGTCGGTCAGGAAAATATTTGCGGGCTTGATGTCGCCGTGGACGATGCTCGCGCGATGCGCGCGATTCAGCGCGTTGGCAAGATCGCCCGCCCAAACGCCGACGCGCGCCAACGGCAACGCGCCTTGCGCCGCCATCACAGATTCAAGAGTCTTGCCCGGAACGAATTCCATTACAAGGTAGGCTGAGCCGTCTTCATTCGTTCCCAAATCGTAGATGGAAACGATATTGGGATGGGAAAGCCGTCCCAATATCTGCGCTTCACGCATAAACTGCTTCTGCAGCTCCTCGGAGCCGAATCCGTGACCGAACGTTTTCATCGCCACAGTCCGGTCGATGAGTGTGTCGTGCGCTTTATCAACGCGGCTGGTGGCGCCGACGCCGATCGTGCTTACGATCTCATAGCGTGTCTGTGTCATGTTGTGGTCCGGGGACAGTTCTCCACTTCGAGGTGAGCGTGACACATTCCCTCGCGACTGCAGAATGGGCCTTAAGTCCTGAAAAACCTGAGGACGGAAGTACCGAGAATTTTTTTCCATACTACTTTCTTCGCCAATGATTCGCTGATCGAGTGTACAGGTAACCCTAGCCGAATGGATTTTTCGGCGGGCCCACGGAGATACGCTACGTCCTAAATCTGCGCCAGGGTGAGTATTGGCAGTCGCTGAAGGAAGTCTAAAGATGGAGCTTAGTCCGCGTAGAGCGGACGGACGGGCGGAGCGATTACTGTGTCGAAGACCAGGGGTTTTGAGTTACGGGCCGAACTACCCGTGAATTGACGGTGTGAAAGCGCGTCTTGAGACCCAAGAATGGCCGCTCGACAGAGAAATGGAGAACGGAGGCCAGCGCGATCGCAGTCGCAAGTTGTGAAATGAAGATAACAGCGAAGTGCTGCAGGTGGCTCCCGAAGAGCCGCGGCCAAAGAACGTCAAGTACGTAACCATGACATAGATACAAGGAGTAGGAGATTGCTCCAAAGTACCGCGCCAAGGGATTGTTTAAGAGGGAGTTGGGGCGACAAATAACTGAAACGAGAATGACCGCAAGCAGATAGGTCACTATGTCGGACTGATTCTGGAGGGCGAATACGAGAATCAGCGCGCATATCGGAGTGCAGGGATGCGAGACCCATCCTGGCGCCAGCCAACCGCGCTTGGCGGCAATGGCTATCAGGCAGCCGAGCACGATAGCATCCAAGTGAGCATCGAAAGCGAACCAGGTGTAGCGCTGATATCCGAGAAAAGTGAGAAGAGAACGATAGACAGGTTCCACCAGAAGAACTCCGAAAAGAATCTTCGTCAGCCTGGAGCGTTCAATGCGAGTCAGAAGAAACGGCCAGAGCAAATAGAATTTTTCCTCAACGCCGAGGGACCAGGCTACCGTCAGGGTGCCGTAGCGGTGGGCGAAAGCCTGGTAGTAGTCGCCCATATAGAAAAAGGTCGCCCAGCTTCCAGCAAAGGGACCAGCCAGCCGGCACAAGAACCACACAACATAAAAGACCGGAAACAGTCGCAGACTGCGCCGGAGGTAGAATTGCCGCTTGTCCAGACGTCCCGTTGCATCGATTTCACCGATCAAGAGCCAGGTGATGAGCAAGCCGCTCAACTCGAAAAAGAGTGTAACTGCGTACGGCCCTGGCAAAAACCGGTCATATTTCCATTGGTCCAGGTAATGAAAGAAGACAACCGCAAGAGCGGCGATGCCGCGCAATCCATAGAGGCTGGGTATTTCGCGCTTCGACAGATTGGCGAGAAACGGATTTGCGGGCGCGCAAGATACAGAATGTTCAGCATTCTGTGAGCGGACAAGTGTAGACGCTGGACACAAGACGGATTGGGATTGCTGTGACGTGCGAGCCTCCATCAAGGAACTCTATGGCAGGAACCGGATGGCGCGACCTTAAGAATTCTTAAGAGGGTTTCTTGGGCTTTGACCGGCGCCAATGAGTGTCAGACGATGTTGTGGAACCGTTAGCAGCAACGAAGGCCGGACAGATGGACGCCTCCCGAAAAACGAAGCAACTGTCGTTGTTGTTGGTCGACGATGACGCTGAGCTGTGCGGCATGATGAAAGAGTTCTTCAGTCAACTGGGCCATCGGCTCGAGTGCGCCTATAACGGCCGGGACGGATTAGCTCGAGCGCTGGA
>WNFP01005561.1_pt1 | contig 11338 bp, 14 predicted proteins | sample 5400201 | NCBI WGS metagenome assembly WNFP01 (sample SAMN13153355, study PRJNA577476) | soil metagenome | isolation source: 115 cm saprolite under Madrone tree | place: USA:California | collected 2016-06-14
GTCCCCCTCCCTATGCGTTACGTGAGTGGCTCCTAGCCCTAAAGCGGGCTAACCTTGCTAGCCTACCCCGTCGGCGGTACTCTTGCGTAAATGCGACCCCTTCGGTATTCCATCAACGTCACATTGGACGGGTGCTGCGATCATCGTGCAATTTCCCCGGACGAAGACTTGCATCGTCACGGGACCGAGAACCTCGAGCAGGCCGATGCCCTCCTCCTTGGCCGGGTGACTTACGAAATGATGGAGGCAGCGTTTCGGCCGCCGGCGCGGACGGGAGCGAGGCCTGATTGGATGGAACCGTTCGCCCGGACGATCGACGCGGCAAAGAAGTACGTGGTGTCGAGCACCCTGGAGCGGGTCGATTGGAACGCGGAGCTCGTGCGCGGGGATCTAGGGAAGGCCGTTCAGCAGCTCAAGCGGGAGCCGGGTAAGGGAATGTTGACGGGAGGCGTGAAGCTCCCGCTGGCGTTGGCGGAGCTGGGATTGATCGATGAGTACGAGTTCGTGGTGCAGCCCAGGCTAGCGGGCCACGGGCCGACGTTGTTCGCGGGGCTATCGAAGCGTGTCGACTTGAGGCTCGTGAGCCGGCTGGAGTTCGGCTCGGGGGCGGTAGCGATGCGGTATGAGCCGAGAAGGTAGCCATTGGGCTTGTTCAGCCCGAGTCGGGCGGGTGGCACCCCCTTTGGCGTTTGGTTTTTCGAAGGGTGGGTCCTCCTGCGGTTCGGTCTTTCCCTAGCGAACTTGTCCCTTGGTCTTGTCCGCCACCACCGCCCCGCCCTTCATGACCCATTTCACGTTGTTCAGAGCACACGGATATCCGCACTGACCCGCGAAAAGGTATAGGCAATAGGCGAAATCTAATGTAAAGAGGAGTCTCCATATCTCGCCCTACCAGAGTTATCATATCTCGCTCTACCAAAACTATCCTTGTTTGGGCGAAGCAGTCCTGCCGAACCGGCGGTGATTTTGATCCGCAATTTGTAAAGGAGTGCAAATGAACTATTTGAGTCTCGCGCTGGCGGCGCTTGGTGGCACGGTCGCGTCTTTTGCCTTTGGTTTCTTGGTGTTTTGGCTGGCGCCAGGTCTTATCAAGGAAGGCCACAAGTACCCGGCCGTATTCCGACCTAAGGAAGAAATGATGAAGGTTATGCCAGTTGGATTGGTCGCAACCTTCATGGCGATCCTGGTTGCCGCCGTAATTTTCGCAATGATACCTCAGGGCGGATCGGGCACTACGGAAGGTGCGCGCTTCGGCGTTCTCATTGGCATTTTCGTGGTTTGCGCATTTGTGCTGCACAACTACGTGAACCTGAACATCGGGCTGAAACTCGCTCTGGGACAGGCTGTGGCTTACGATAATCGTGAGTTTGTTGTTGTTTTGCGTCTGAAGCCTTGATTGTGGTTTTTCCATTTGTACGGCGAGAACAGCCCGTCACTGGCCTGGGCGTGGCTGTTCAAGCACCCATCTGGTGCGCTTACGATCCGTTCTTCCACTCGCGAGCCATGAATCGGCCGGCTTCGCCTGAGAGCACGTGAAGGGCTCTCGCAAGGTTCCGGGCACGAGCGGCCGGCGAATTGAGGCGTGAGAAGTAGCGGAGCATTTCCTTCTTACGACTGGGGATTAGTGCCATCCAGTTCTTCTTGGCTTGCGGATTTCCGCTAAGGGCCTGCTTGAACCACGTGGGCATGGCGTGCTGAGGACCGTTTCGATATGTTGCGTCGAAACCTATCTCCAAGCGGACACGATCACCTACGGCCGCACCTGATGCTTTTCGAAGATCGCCATGCAGATATAGATAGAAGCTCCCGTCTCCTACCGGCATCATGTTGATGCGCCACGCGTCTGCGGGCTTGCCATTGATACGCACCAATACCGGAAGCGGCTTACGCCAGCCCGGCTTGATGGCACTCGCCCTCCGAGCGCTAACGAGGATGAAAGGGTTGATACCTCGAGTCTTTATGGTTGCGGTGAAACCTGAAGCTTTCATAGAAATCTCAACCCGTACCCGAACCACGGACGGCCAACCCTTACGAATGTATGCTAAGGCCGACAGCTCGTGCTGGCGAACAATTCCTTGCTGCCATTTGGACGCGCTCTCGATAGCTCTCAATGTAATCCTTGGCGTTCTCTTTCAAAAGCCTCGCGGCATTCCTTCTCAGAGCACACGGATATCCGCACCGACCCGCCAAAAGGTATAGAATGATTGAAAGGAGAATCCTTCCGTGGCAGCGCTGGATTGGTCACAATGCCCTGCGGTGGAAAGCATCCCGGGAAAGGTAAGCGGCGCCTGGGTGCTTAAGGGCACGCGCATGCCCGTCACTGTCATCTTTGAAAATCTGAAAGCCGGCGCCAACATTGACGAGATTATGGAATGGTTCGAAGGTCTGGACCGCGAACAAGTCGAAGCCGTCATCGAATTTGCCGCCCGCAGCCTTGACGTGACTCCCTCATCGCCTGTTACCCGCTGATGCTGGTTCTTTTCGACCAGAGTACTCCGGTCCCCATCCGTCCCTTCCTTAAGGGGCATATAGTTGAAACAGCGTGGCAGCGAGGTTGGGACAAGCTCAAGAACGGCGATTTGCTAAAGGCCGCTGAGGAAGCCGGGTTCGAAGTGTTGGTCACTCCCGACAAAAACATCCGTAACCAGCAGAATTTAAGGAAATACAAGATTGCGATCGTCGTCCTTGGAAATCCGCAATGGCCCGTGTTGCGTCATCATGTGGACAGCGTCGGAGCCGCGGTAAACGGTGCAAAGCTCGGCACTTACTGCGAGGTTGAGATTCCGGAACGGTGAAGGATGCTTAGTGCCCTCGATCTTTGGTTTTATCAGTGACCACGCCGCCAGCTTTCATCACCCAACGCACATTGTTGATAGCTACGTTGATGTCCGCCAGTGGATCGCCTTCTACCGCCACCAAGTCGCCAAAATAACCCGGAGCGACGGCACCGAGTTCCTTATCTTTGCCCAATAGTTCCGCAGCATTGGTGGTGGCCGTCCGCAACGCTTGCCCCGGGGTCATTCCTGCTTTCACAAACCACCCGAGTTCACGTGTGTTTTGGCCGAACATCGTGTAGATTGCGTCCGAGCCCATGGCAAATTTCACTCCGGCTTTGTGCGCTTTTCGCGCCGTCTCCAGATTGCGTTCAATGAACGCCTTGGTCTTCTCCTGAAAACCGTTCGCATAGCCAATCTTCTGCCAGTTGTCCAGGTAATAGCGGTTGTGATCGATCGTGGGCACATAAAATGTGCCGCGCTTGGCCATCTCCGTGATGGTCGCGTCGTCCATGTCTGTCGCGTGTTCCAACGAATCCGTCCCGGCGCCGACGGCGTCGCGCGCGCCATCGGGGCCGTAGGAATGAATCGCGATTTTCTTGCCGAACTTGTGCGCGGCATCCACGGCCGCCTTGATCTCTTCGTAGTTGTAAGTCTGAAAGCCCGTTACATCGTCGTCTGTTCCAGTCGAGGCATACATCTTGATCAAATCCGCGCCCGCAGCGATCTGTTGGCGCACCGCGCGCAAGACTTCCGGCACGCCATCGGCGATTCCGCCTGCGGGCGGATTAACTCCAGGCTTGTAGGGCGTGTTGGAGATGTTCAGCCCATAGCCGACAACGAACATGCGCGGTCCAATCATCTCTCCGCGGTTGATCAAATCGCGCATCGCGATGTCCATATACTGATCGGCGCCGAGATCACGCACCGTCGTCACGCCCGCTTCCAGCGTGCGCAGGGCGCCTTTGCGCGCGAGAAACACTTCCACCGCCGGAGGATTGTTCGTGAGTTGCTTCAGCATCGGCTCGCCCGGAGTTTCGTCGGTGTAAATCGTCATGTGCGTGTGCACATCGATCAGCCCCGGCAATCCCGTGTATTTCGAGAGGTCGATCGTTTCCGCGCCGGCCGGGATCGCCGATGCATCGGTCGTCACACTGCGAATGCGCTCACCTTCCACGATCACAATGGCATTCGTCCAAAGCTTCCCCTTGCCGTCCCAGAGCTTGCCGAAACGTACGGCCTTGACTGTTTTGGCGCCCGGCTTCTCCTGCGCGTAAATCCCACCCACGCATGACGCGCTGAGAACGGCCGCCAAGAGAATCCTCATCGGTTTCATGGAACATTCACCCCTTCATCCGCGCATACACGCCGTGCAATGTCTGACTTCTAATTCAGTTTTGGATGGAATGCAATCGCGAAGAACTGCGTACTACTTCTGGCGGCGGGCCGTCTGAGAGGGTGTCGTTTTCTGCAGAGAAGAGGAACTGATTGGCGGCATGGGCGGCGCAACACCTGCGGTTTGAGAGCCCAGCCCCAATTGCTGAAGCGTTTTCGCATCGAGCTTTCCTGTCGGATTCAGCCCATGCGCTTCCTGGAATTTTCTAGTGGCCTCCATTGTGGAATCGTCCCATTTCCCGTTCGGTTTTCCAGTGTACGAACCGTCTTTCGCGAGCGCCTGTTGGATCTCGGAAATGCGGTCGGGAGTAGGGGTTTTCTGCCCCCGCTCCCGGCGCTGCGATTTTTTCGATGACTTCGTCCGATGCGAAGAGTTGCGAGATTTGGAAGAGGCGGATTTCTTTTGTGTCGCGCCCTGCGCTTGCGCCGAAGCTGCACACGCACCGAACCCTGCTGCCACGAGCAGCATCAGGGCCAGGTGGGTCGCTTTTGGCACTCGCATATGCGTCTGTTTTGGCTGTCGCTAAACTGCTATTGCTGATTGTCGGCCGGTACTTTGCCCGACAAATAAAGCGTCAGGATCCGGTCGCTGTCCTGCCGGCGAAGAACCTTGAATACCAGGTCCTCGCCATGCTTCAGTTTTGACACGGCCTTGCGGTAATCGGAAACGGAACTCACCGCTTCGCCGTTGATCGTCGAAATCACGTCTCCGCGGGCGAATCCCAAATCATCGGCAAACGACGCTGGATCGATCTCCGTCACGAGCACGCCTTTTTGCCCTTCCATTCCGACACGATGCCCGCGGTCCGGCGTCAGCTCTTCCACGTGCAGGCCGAACTCCGTCGGCGCTGTTTCGCCCGGTTGATCGCCCAAGCGGCCCGCCGTATTCGGGAACACACGCGTGCGGTCTCCGACCTCTGCGGTCGCTTCTTTCTGCGCGCGGTCGCGAATGTAGTTCAGCTTCACCTTGCTGCCAATGGGCGCTTGCGCAATGGGGTTCACTAGGTCATTCCCGGTCTTCACCGGCTGACCGTTCACGCTGGTGATCACGTCGCCGCCCTTCAAGCCGGCCTTCTCCGCCGGACTCCCCGGCTCGACCGCTTCAATCACCACGCCGTAAGGCGCGCCCAGCGATTTCAGGGTGATTGCGTTCGTGCTCAGCTCTTCCTGGAAGCTGACGCCGATGGACCCGCGGGTGACGCGGCCCTGCTTGATGATCTGGTCGTAAACGTTGATAGCCGTGGTTGAGGGCAGCGCAAAACCGACGCCTTCATACCCGCGGCTGCCGGTAATGATCGCGGTGTTGATCCCGATCACTTGGCCGGCCAAGTCCACCAGCGGTCCACCCGAATTCCCCGGGTTGATCGCTGCATCGGTTTGCAGAAATCTCTGGAACTGATGCCCGATTCCGCCGCGGTCTTTCGCGCTGATGATTCCCGCGGTCACCGTGGCCTGCAGCCCGAACGGGCTGCCGATAGCCAGGACCCAGTCGCCAACCTGCACGCCGTCCGAATTCCCAAGTTTCGCGATGGGCAGTTCTTTGCTGGCATCAATCTTGATCACTGCCAAGTCCGTATCCTCATCTACACCTACGAGCTTGGCCGTGTACCTGGTCGTGTCCCCGTTCAATTGCACTTGGATTTTCGTCGCTTGCTCGACCACGTGATTGTTCGTCAGGATGTACCCGCGCTTGTCCACGATTACGCCCGAACCCAGGCTGCGCTCCGCCTGCGGCGGCCCGTCCGGCCGTCCATCGAAGAAGCGGTCGAAGAAATCCTGCATTGGATCTTCCTGGTCGTACGGCTGCGAGCGGCGCTTCTTCGAACTCTGCTTGCGCTCCATCACTTGTGTCGTGGCGATGTTCACCACCGCGGGTTCCACGCGATTGACGATCCCCGCAAAGGAGCTAGACGACGGCACCGGGTCCGGCACCGCCAGAGCCGTAGCCGTTGTGCCCGAAAATCCAAGACTCTTCATCGCCGAGACCCGGCCAGAAACAACCGACCCGATCAGAATGCCGACTGCCAGCGTGAACGCGACAAATACCCCCGCGAGTATCTTGCGGCGTCGCGACCAATTAAACATTTCTCTTACCTGCTCTCCCATGTGTGTTGCTCCTCTAGTCCAGGTCCCGCAGCCTTCTTCGCCTCAATTGCCCGCTCTTCGGCTTGCCCCGCCGCCCCGATCCTGTCGGGGATTCTGTCGGGGCCCAGCGGCAAGAGTATAACACCGCTAGCTTCCCTGGAGTTGCGCCTGGTGAGCGGCTGGTCGAAGCGATAACTGTCCCAATGGCCGGGGTTCCCTTCCGATTTTTGTTCTCCACTCCATTGGACGCAGGAAACCCTAATTTTGTTGTCAACGCTGAAATAATCCCAGCTGAAGGTTGGCGTAACCACTTGCGATTCAACAATTAAGCTATGCAATCGCAAACATGCAGGAAGCGTCTGTGTTAACACTTCCCTCCTCACGGGCGTCTTACTCCCGTAACGGACACTGGCACTCGATGGTTTAGACGTGGGATACAGCATTGACTTTCGGACCTCAAGCATGGAACGTCAGGCTGTGACTGTCTGGCCTGTCGCCGAACCGCGCGAGGACGACTCCCTCGTCAGCGCCGCTCGCGACGGTGATCGCGCCGCGTTCGGGTGCCTCTACGACCGTTATGCGCGCATGGTCCATGGGATTCTTCTCGCTCGCGTCCCCCCGCGCGAAGTGGATGACCTCGTCCAGGAAGTTTTCCTTTCGGCGCTACGGCAGCTCCATGCGCTGCGCGATGTTTCCCGTTTTGGAGCGTGGCTGGGCACCATCACCCGAAACCGGGCGAATGACTACTTCCGCAGGGCGATTCCTGTTGAGAAAGTCACCGAGCCCGTTTCCGAGAATCAGGCCGAGAGCCAGAAGACCAACCACGCTGCCGAGCAGGAGGCTGATGTGATTTTGGCCGTAGTCCGAGCCCTTCCGGAGGCTTACCGCGAACCGCTCATCCTTAGGCTGGTGGAGGGGATGACGGGGCCCGAGATCGCGGAGCGCACGGGGCTGACGCATGGTTCGGTTCGCGTCAATCTTTTTCGTGGCATGCGGCTCTTGCGAGAAAAACTGGACGAGGCGGCGGGTAGCCAAGGATTGAGCGCAATATGAGTGAGAAGAAACAACCTATGAAGGATAATTATTTGTGGGACCGCTCCGGAGAGCCGGACCCGGAAGTCCAAAAACTCGAAACCGCTTTGGGCCGTTACCGCCACAATCAGCCTGCGCCCTCGTTCGAAAAGATTGCAGACATCCGCCCGGCGAAACAGCGCTGGAGTTTTTTCAGCCTGCGGTGGTCGTATCAGCTCGGGGCTGTCGCGGCGGTCGTTCTGCTTGCGGCCGCAGTGTTTCTTGTTCTGCGCCCAAAACCCACGGAAAATGCCGGGCCATCGTGGGCCGTCGCTCGTTTGGAAGGCACGCCGCGCGTTGGATGGCATTCCATCAGTGAGAAGTCGGGTCCAGCAAAGCTGGGAATTGGCCAAATGCTTGTCACCGATAGCTCCTCGCGGGCAAGCATTACGCTGGATGAAACGGGCCGCGTCGAGGTCGATACCGGATCGCGCCTTCGCCTGGTTACAAATGGACCCGGCCGGAAGCGGCTTTCTCTCGAACGCGGCACGATTCACGCCACCATCTGGGCGCCTCCGGGCGAATTTGTCGTGGACACGCCTTCCGCCGTCGCCGTGGATCTCGGCTGCGTCTACACCCTGCACGTGGACGATTCCGGCGCGGGCCTCCTGCGCACCACCATGGGCTGGGTTGGCTTCAAGCTGAACGGCCACGAATCCTTCATCCCCGCGGGAGCTGTTTGCAGGACGCGCCCCAAGATCGGCCCGGGCACACCGTACATGGAAGATGCTTCTCAATCGTTTCGCGACGCTTTGTCTCGCTTCGATTTTGAACCCGTCACGCCAGCCGAACGCAATGCCCTGTTGGGCATCCTCCTGACTGATGCGCGCAAGAATGATGCGCTCACTATCTGGCACTTGATCTCGCGCGTCAGCGATGCGGACCGTCCCGGTGTCTATGACCGCCTCGCCGTTCTCGCACCTCCCCCCGCAGGCGTAACTCGCGAAGGCATCCTGCGTCTCGATAGGCCAATGCTCGACTCCTGGTGGAACTCCCTCGGCTTCGGCGAGATCTACTTGTGGCGCACTTACGAACGCGATTGGTCGCAACGGCGAGCGGCCGACAGGTGAATTCGCCGGTAAAGCGACTCCCAGATGTTCTTCCAGTGCGTCTTAAGCTATCCTCCTCCGAACAGGAGATCTGCCATGGCGCAAGATTCAACGGCCGTTCCCGCGAACGAAACGACACTGCAACGAACGAACAGAAAAACTTCGTCACGGTCCATGCTCATCAGCGCGATGTTTTTCTCGTTTGCCGCTGGCGTGGAGACAATTATCGGCCTTGATCGCCTGGTTCGAGTCCGAAAGGACTACTCGTGGTGGCCGTTCAATTTTGCTCTGGCCGTCGGCTTTCTAGTAGTTGCAATTCGCTGGGCAATTCCTTTGCTAGCTAGAGCTCGGAATAATTTCGATTCTCCCCAGGCCTGAACTGGGCCAACGTATCTCTAACCTACTGCTCTTTGTTAACAGCCTTGTATCTTAAAGCGTCTTGTCTCCTGAAGGTCGCAGTGATTCGAAAGGAGACTAAAATCCATGACGCTCCAACAGATTCGTTCCCCGCGGTTCGCCATCGTTCTGGTGGCGGCTGTATTGTGTTTCGCAAGCATCGCGCAGGCCGGCCCGCCGCTCATTTGTCACACCATTGAAATTGGCCAGGCCAAGTCCTTGCCCTGGATCGGCTATGACTGGAACCTCAGCGGCGGCGAAAATTACGACACGAAAAACCTGGTCGCAGACACGCTGGACATTCTCGCGCCAGAAACACCCGTCCTCGTTCGAATGGAAACGCTTCGTCGCGCCACCCTCTACGCGCGCAAAGACCCGCTCGCTGCGAAAGAACTCCTGGCGCGGTTGCATGCCCGCGCGACTTCCGCGGAATCCTCCGGCCACCCCGACGCACTGGCCTGGTTCGACGTCGGCTATCTCGCCGAAACTTACAAGCAGTGGATCGGACAGAAACTACCGCACATGACTGACGGCATGCGCTTGGATCCCAGTCCAGCCGCAGGTGTCGACGCCTACGCTCTGGTGAAAAAGGCGCTCGCCGTGCGCGCCCGTTCCCAAAACGGCGAGGACCCGCAGATGGAATTTGCCGCCGCGTTGATCACCCTCTCTGGCCCCCAAGAGGAACACCGCCAGCATACGTTGAAGGCCATTGCGGGAGCGAAAACCGATCCGCTCCTGGCCCAGAACCTCGCCACGCATTTCAATGGCCCCCAGAGCCAGACCATGTCGGAAATGTTAGCCAAAGAACTCAACTTAAAAGTAGCGAAAAACTAGCCCCTCGGATGTAGGGGCGCAGCATGCTGCGCTCCTACGGCATGGATGAAGTCTCAGACTCCGTTTGGGCCGAACGTATTTTTCGGTAGTGGGTCCGTTTGGAATCAAACGGATCCACTACCTAGGCGAGCGACTACTCGGGAAGTACCTCTTCCATACCCTATACTGAATGGAGTGGGGTTCACGCCGTGGACCACGAACAAGCTGTCCGACATCGCCTAACGCCTGATTCTCGTGCGGCACCGGTGCTGAGTGATGCGCAGATCGGGCAGTTCATCCATGACGGGTTCGTGAAAATCCAGGGGGCTTTTCCGCGTGAGCTTGCCGACGAGAACCGTTCCATCCTCTGGCGGGACACGGGCTGCGATGAGGCCGACCGAACAACCTGGATGAAACCGGTGATCCGCCTCGGTATGTATGGACAAGAGCCGTTTACCAGGGCCGCCAATACGCCAGTCCTGCACCAAGCATTCGATCAACTTGTTGGTCCAGGCCGATGGCAGCCTCGAAGCGATCTCGGGACGTTCCCGATTCGATTTCCGTCGCCTGACGATCCAGGAGACGCGGGCTGGCACGTGGATAGTAGTTTTCCGCCTGATACCGGCGATACCAATGATTATTTGAACTGGCGCGTCAACGTGTTTTCGAAGGGAAGAGCCCTGCTGATGCTGTTTCTTTTCTCCGATGTCGGCGAAAGTGATGCGCCAACCCGCGTTCGCGCCGGTTCCCATCTCGATGTCGCAAGGATTCTCGCTCCGGCGGGGGACAGCGGTTTATCGGCCAGAGATCTAGTCGCCGCGGAGGGTTTTGCTGAAACCGCTGCGAGGCGTGAGGTACTGGCGACCGGGGACGCAGGCACCGTCTACTTGTGCCATCCCTTTCTGGTGCATGCAGCTCAGCTGCATCGCGGCTCCCGCCCGCGCTTTCTTGCACAGCCACCTCTTTTGCCGGCTGGGCCTTTTCTTCTCAACCGCACGGATGCCGCGTACTCGCCTGTCGAGCAAGCCATCAGGGTCGCTTTGCAGGACGCTTGACATCTGCAATCGACTCAGGCATAAATATTAAAGCTGCGGTTGCGGCGACACGTGGCGATTTAGGGCAACTTGCTCCACGTAAAAAACTGCTAAAGAGCTTTTCGAGTTTCCCAGAAGATTTTCTGAGACCCTCCGAGCACTTTGGCACGGAGGGTTTTTTCCGTTTCTCCCCTCCCTGCTGCCCTAATCGAATTTCACGTACTCTACGGCTGTCATCCTGAGCTTAGAGGGCTGTCATCCTTTTGAGAGGGTGTCATCCTGAGCGAAGTGAAGGATCTCAATTGAGCCTTCGCCGCCGTGCAGTGAATTGGCTGTTCCGTGCTCGCCGCTACCAGCGGTTTCTCGGAACACTGAAAACTGAATACGGAAGACTGAAAACACAGAGGGACTTGGACCATGTCCACACCCGTACTTTACGAACTCCGATGTCGAGAATGCGGCAAGACCTGGGGCAACATCCCCCGCTCGTTCTGCGAAGACTGCTTCTCTCCCCTCGAAGTCGCCTACGATTACGATTCCCTGAAAAAAATCGCCCGCCGCGAAAATCTTGCCGGCCGCGACTTCAACATGTGGCGCTATTCCGAGCTTCTCCCTCTTCCCGAAGACTTCACTGGCCCAAACGCCGTTGGCGGCACGCCACTGGTCGCCTCGAGCAAGCTCGCCTCGCGCTGGGGTCTGAAAAATCTCTATTTCAAAAATG
>WNFP01004410.1_pt1 | contig 11337 bp, 10 predicted proteins | sample 5400201 | NCBI WGS metagenome assembly WNFP01 (sample SAMN13153355, study PRJNA577476) | soil metagenome | isolation source: 115 cm saprolite under Madrone tree | place: USA:California | collected 2016-06-14
AGGGAGGGCCGGATCTCCGAGCCGGCCGTTCTAACGAGGCAGACTCGTAAGGCACGGACGCTATGCTCGGCGGGCAGCTCGGAGATCTGCCCCTGCCGTGGGTTACGAATCGCGCGGATCTATTCCAGGTTTCCTTGCACAAGTCGCAGAACAGCAGGTATTTGTGAACGTCCGCCAGTGAGCGCCGAGAAACGGCCGCCTCGGAGATGCCGCCCTACCATGTCCTGGCGTGGCTTAACGACGGCGAGTCGTCTTCACTGAGACATACCTGGCATCCGGCAAAACGAACTTTCTCAGTTCGACAACAAGCGTCCGGATTGGAAAACGATTCACCAATCCGTTGGCAATCTCCGAAGCGAGCGTCTCCACTAGATGCAACTCGCTGTTTTGCGCAATCCGTCTTGCCTCGGCCGCAACGGCACCGTAGTCGATTGTCGACGTAAACTCGTCCTTCAATTCCTCAAAACTATTCAGGATCTGCAAACGCAAGGAGACAAGAAGACGTTGAAACGTCGCGCGTTCTTCCTCGGGAACGCCGATTTTCGATTTCACCTCGAGTTCGGCGATTTCTATCCATTCTTCTGAAGCATGGATTTCGTTCATGGCAATCAGCTGGCGAAGCGCGATCAGATCCCGTACGACTGCATCAGGGTCACTCCGAGCAAGTTTCTCCATCGGATCAAACCCGGTGCGCACGGCGATTCCCATCACGCCGCCGCGGCGAGCCGCCTCCAGATCATGGATCATATCGCCGACAAGTAGCGTCTCAGCGGGATCAAGCCCATTTTCTTTGAGAAGTGAAAGGATCGTCTCGGTCTTGTCGGTCACACCAACGTAGGTTTTGGCGAAGTATTGCCGAATTCCAAGCCGATCGGCCTGAGCTTCAAAATGTTCGGGCCGCATCGTACTCAGTACAAACAGCTGGAGCCCCGCCTCCTTGCAGTGCTCGAGAAACTCGCGCGCGCCAGGGAGCAGGGAAACCGACTGACGATAGGGCGCGAAATGCTTATGATAACAGTCATCGATGTCACGAAGGGGAATACCCGGAAGAATCCGAGTGTAGAATTTCGGAAGCGGCAGAACGAATTCCGCCTGGAATTGCTGCAGCGTCAATTCGGGTGCCTGGTACTCCTTTAATACCGCATTGGTCGCAGCGACAACCACATGCAGGTCGTCGACAAGAGTGCCCGACCAGTCGAGAACGACATTCCGCATCTTTATCCGAACCGAAATCGCAATTCCTTAATCGTTCTTGACCCGAACCGCTTCTTCAATTTCGCCAGTATTATGGATTTGTAGTTCCGCTCGAGCTCGTAAAAAAGGGTTGGCTGCAGAACATTCACGACCAAGGTCCCCTGATTCAGCTTGAAGGGACGGGAATGCCGCGCGAAAAAGTCGCCAACGATTTCCCTCCATGCGCCGATGATCTCCTCCTCCCGCAGGAGCGATTCGCATTTCAGCTTTGTGGCCACCTCGTCGAGAATGGTCCGAATTGAGACCGTGCGATCGGCCTGGTCATCGGGCTCGGGCAATCCGCGCCACTCTTCAATGACCCGTTTGCGAAGATATCGGTGCATAAACCAACAAGGCAGTCCTGCATTAACGCGTGACTGCCTCGTTGACAAGAACGGATCGCTCGTGCGGATCAACTATCGCCGTCGCTGCCGATAGCCTCAACCGGGCACCCCTCCATTGCCTCTGTGCAGAGCGCTTCTTCGTCCGGGCCTTCCGGCTGCTTGTAGACATACGAGTGACCACCGTCATCGTTGCGCGTGAAGTTTGCAGGCGCCGTTTCGCGACACAGGTCACAATCGATGCATTGATCATCCACGTAAAACCGACCGCTCACATTCTGCGGATATTTATTTGCCACGTCAGCCATATGCAACACTCAAGGTTCCTTAATCGCTCCCAAAGGCAGTCTTTCCTGCAGACTCATCCTAAAAGCCCGCTAATCTAACGAATCGAACTCAGACTTCAAGTCAGAGATCGGCCAATCGCAGGGAGCTCGGTGACAGCAATTTTGATATGGGAAAGCATCGACCAGCAAAGGACAAAACGCAAAACCCAAAAACCTCTCCTTGCCTTGGACAGCGGCTAGAGCCGAGGTAAGGTTAAATATGATCGACAGAGCAGCCCTGCGTCCCGAGGAAGGATGGCATGTCCTTCATCTTTTTTACCGGATAGAGCAGAGCCAATGGCAGCTGCTGACCCCGGAAGAGCAACTGGACGCGAAAACGCATCTCTCCGTGCTGGTACGGGAGACAAGTGCCGTTCCATCGACGCAATTGCTCACCTTCGCCATGCTCACTCCAAAAGCAGACCTGGGATTCATGCTTCTTACGGACGATCTTCACTACGCACAAAGCGTCGAGAAAGACCTGACGCTTTCCCTCGGTCCGGATAGCCTCGATCCGGTTTACAGCTTTTATTCTCTAACGGAACGAAGTGAATACACAACGACAGAAGCGGATTACGTCGCCTCGCTGAAAGCGGAAAGGAATTTGTCGGAAGGATCACCGGAGTTTGAGCAGGCGCTCAATGAATTTCGCGTTCGGATGAAGAAGTACCTTCAGGATCGACTCTATCCAAACATGCCAGACTGGCCGATCTTTTGTTTCTATCCGATGACGAAACGCAGAAGTGCCGGTCAGAACTGGTATGCCCTTCCTTTTGAAACACGAAAGAAACTCATGGCAGGGCATGCCAGGGTCGGGCGGCAATACGCTGGCCGCGTTCGACAGTTGATCACGGGCGCAACCGGTCTTGATGATGCCGAATGGGGTGTGACTCTCTTTGCTCACGATGTATTTCAAATTAAATCAATCGTTTATGAGATGCGATTTGACACCGTAAGCGCTGAGTACGCGGATTTCGGAGAGTTTCATATCGGCATTCAACTTCCGCTCGATCAGATTTTTCGGAGGCTTCAACTCTAATGAAAACTGGGAGCACCTTGCGTCACAAATCTTCAAAGAGCTCCGCGTGCTTCTTTTTGCCTAATAAAGTCTGAAAGGAGAGCAAATCGAAAAAAATATTTACTTTGCTCGAAATGGGTCTTTGCGTTATTGACTCACTTCCCTGGTCCCAAGGCAATGCCGAAGCCAAAGGGTTTAGCATGCATCCGATGATCTCCACAATTCTCATTCTCGCTCAGCAATCCGCCTCACCCGCCGGACCACCCCAACCAGATTTATTGCAGACGCTGCTCCCGTTTTTGTTCATGGGCGTGTTGTTTTATTTCCTTTTGATTCGACCCCAGCAGAAACGACAAAAGCAGCATCAACAACTCCTGGCCAACCTGAAGACCGGCGATAAGGTCGTAACCAGCAGTGGCATCCATGGATTAATAGCCAACGTCAAGAAAACCACTTTCCTTCTGAAGATTGCCGATAACGTAAAGATCGAAATCGATAAGAGTGCAATTTCGGGTGTTGAAAAACAGGCCGAACCAGAAGCAACTGTAACCGAACCGAAGCCTACCGCCTGAGCACCCGCCATGGACGCGACGTTGACCTTTTTTTTCGGCCTGTTCGTTCTCCTGCTTTTCGGGTGGTATTTTCTAACCGACAAGGAGCAGACGCAACGCTGGCTGGGCACGACGCTCGCGCTGTTGCTTTGCGCGTTCTGCATTGACGCGTTTCTCCCCTTCGAGAAAAAAATTCATCTCGGCCTCGACCTGCAGGGAGGCACATCCTTTCTCGTGCGGCTTGTTCCGCCGGTCCCGGAAGATGGAGGCAAACCGCGTCCGATTACGCCTGAAATGCAGGAGCAGGCGGTCGAGGCAATTCGCAAGCGTGTCGACGAGTTCGGCGTAAGTGAACCGGTAATCACCAAACAAGGCGAGGATCATATCCTTGTGCAAATTCCGGGCCTGAGCACGACTCAGGTTGAGACCGCGCGCCAGCAATTGCAACGGGTTGCAAAGCTGGAATTCCGGCTCGTTCATCCGAACAACGACCAACTAGTTCGGCAGATCGAATCAGGAGCAGCGTTTATGCCACCGGGATACGTTCTGTTGCCAAACGTCGACAATCGACTTGCCAAACCCGAAAAACTGCTGGTCAAGAGGCGGCCCGAACTGACCGGCCAGGATGTTGCCGGTGCGCGTCCCGTTTTCGAGCAGCGAGGTTATGAAGTTTCCCTCAGCTTGACGAGGTCCGGCGCCGAAGCATTCCGAAGGGTAACTCGCGACAACATTAACAACCGACTCGCAATCGTCCTTGATAACGAGGTGGTTTCCGCTCCGACCATTCAAAGCGAGATTCCAAACGGGCAAGCTTCGATCACGGGGAATTTCACGGCTGAAGAAGCCAAGAATCTTGCGAGCGTGATGGAGAATCCGCTGCAAACGCCGGTTGCCATCGATGAGACCCGAACCGTGTCGGCGACCTTGGGCCAGGACTCGATTTTCCGAGGGATCGCGGCGGGGCTGGCAGGGCTGGCCGCCACCCTGATTTTTGTGCTGATCTACTACCGTGCGGCGGGACTTGTAGCTTTTATGGGATTGGCCGTAAACGGCATTCTGCTATTCGGAGCGATGTCGCTTTTCGGCTTTGTGCTGACTCTTCCAGGCATCGCGGGAATAATTCTCACAATCGGGATGGCCATCGATGCGAACGTTCTTATCTATGAACGACTGAGGGAAGAACTCGAGCGGGGTAAAAGCCTCAAGCCCGCTATCGAGACGGCTTACAAGAAAGCGTTTAGTGCCATCGTTGACTCGAATCTCACGACTTTGCTTAAGGTCGCGATCCTCTTCTGGCTTGGGTCCGGACCCGTTAAGGGCTTCGCCATTACGCTAACGATAGGCATCATCGCGTCGATGTTCTCCGCGTTGCTCGTAACCCGCAACATCTTCAGCTGGGCGGTCAAGCTCAACCTGATCAAGCGCATATCGATGCTGCATCTGATCAAATCGCAGAGCTTCGATTTTCTCGGCAAATGGAGACCCGCGCTCATCGGGTCGCTGGTGTTGCTGGCGGCCTCGATCGGAGCTTTTGGGGTGCGGGGCGGGAACATGTTCAACATCGATTTCACAGGCGGTGATTTCCTGCTTCTCAAATCACCGACAGAACTGCCGGAAGCGCAGATCCGGGACGAATTGGGCAAGATTGGACTCGGCAACGCAGTGATTCAGGAGGAGGCCGGTCAGCAACAGAATCAGGGTGCGCATTTTGTTTCGATTCGTTCGCCGTTTGGCACGGCCGACAAGATTTCCGGCCAGTTAAAGCAGGCGTTTCCGAACGCCGGCCTCAGCGTTGAACGCTCAGAAGGAGTAGGGCCGATCATGGGAACGCAATTAGCGACTACGTCGCTATTCGCGTTGGGCATCGCCATCGTAGGTATTCTGATATACGTGACCATCCGGTTCGAATTTTCATTCGCGATCGGGACGATTGTTGCCATGCTCCACGATCTCGTCATTACGCTCGGCATCTTCGTTATAACGGGCCTCGAGTTCTCGCTGGTTATGGTTGGCGCTATCCTCACGATCGCGGGCTATTCGATCAACGATAAGATCGTTGTGTTCGACCGAATTCGTGAAGGGCTTCGCTCGGGTCGAAAGGGTTCGATTCAGTATCTGATGAACGCCAGCATCAATGAGACGTTAAGCCGGACGATTCTGACGAGCGGGGTGACCCTCCTCTGCATGCTGTCGCTTCTCTTCTTCGGAGGTCCTGTTCTGGCTGATTTTGCGTTTACAAACGTGGTGGGAGTCATCGTGGGCACCTACTCATCTATCTTCATCGCTGCGCCGATCGTTCTGTGGTGGTCAAATCTGCACAAGCGCAATCTTCGCCAGGAGGTCTCCAAGCCCAAGGAAGACTTGGCAAAAGGAAAGCAGGTTACTGCTCGTTAGAATCCTTGAAAAGGTAAACTGGTTGCAGATGAGTCAAGTTTTTTTGTATCCGCACATTAATCATTCGGTGCTTTTGCTTTTCAAGGATTCTATTAGCGGGACAGCGGAACCTAAAGGTATCGGGATTCCCACACCACTTGTAAATGCAGGCACGAATCGAAAGCGCACCATGACGCAAGCGGTAGAGTAATTTCCCCCCATGCCGACGATTAAGGATGTAGCAAAGCTCGCGGGAGTTTCCTACACCACGGTCTCCCATGTGATCAACAAGTCGCGCCCGGTTAGCGAAAAGGTACGCGACGATGTCGAAGCCGCGATCCGTAGACTAAACTACGTTCCGAGCGCTGTGGCGCGCTCATTGAAACATCAGGCTACAAGCACCATCGGGCTGCTGGTTTCAAATAGCACAAACCCCTTTTTTGCCGAGCTTGCTCGCGGTATCGAGGATACATGTTATCGGGCTGGCTATTGCGTCATATTATGCAACTCCGACGATGACTCAAACCGGCAACAGACTTATCTGCGTGTTCTTCTGGAGAAGCGGATTGATGGCCTCATCATTTGTTCCGCAGGCGACGACTTGGGGCTCGCTCAGCATGTTCGCGATGCGCAGGTGCCGATCATCATCGTGGATCGAGCGGTAAAAGGTGTGACGGCAGACCTCGTCCAAATCGATCACTTCAAGGGCGCGTACCTGGCAACGCGGCATTTGCTTGAACTGAAACATAAATCAATCGGATGTATCGCCGGCCCTTCTTTCGCGGCTGTGAGCGCGGAGCGGCTGGACGGATATCGCAAAGCTCTTGCCGAAGCCGGCGCTCCTTTTCGGGCACAGTGGGTGGTGGAAGGCGATTTTACCGCCGAGAGCGGCTATAAGGCTGCTCGTAAGCTGTTGAAGAGGCCCGAGATCACGGCTGTCTTCGCAAGCAATGATTTGATGGGAATCGGCTTACTGCGTTTTGCGACTGAGCATGGGATTCGAGTTCCAGCGCAGCTCTCGGTTATTGGTTTTGACGGTATTGAGCTGACCAAATATTTCTATCCCGCGCTGACCACGGTCGGGCAATCAATCTACAAGCAGGGCGAAATCGCAGCTAGCACACTGATCGAACGAATCCGCAAAGGAGGTGAGGGCCGGGTTCGACGAGTTTTAGTCAGCCCGGAGCTATGGATCAGAGAATCGACCGGGGCACCCACACCGTTCACACGAAGTCGCCACGAATAATTGCCGGCGCAGATCTACCGCGCTCGTTCGGCAATCCTTGCCCGGTATGAATCAAGAATAACAGCCAGGATAATCACTCCGCCAGTGATCATTTGGCGGACAAAATCTCCTACGCCAATCAAGATCAAGCCGTCGGCAAGCACGCCTATGAGACACGCCCCAAGAAATGTACCGATAAGCGACCCGCGGCCTCCATTCAGACTTGTGCCACCAATAATGACGGCTGCGATCGCGTTAAGCTCAAAGCCCGTGCCGAGAATCGGGCTGGCGATCGTAAGTCGCGCCATGTAGACAATTGCTCCGAGGCCAACGGTCAAACCGGAAATGACAAACGCCGCGACTTTAACCCGGAATGTATCGTGACCTGACAATCGGACAGCCTCCTCGTTGTTCCCGACCGCATAGATAAGCCGTCCGAATATGGTTCTTGTCAAAACGGCCCAGCCAAGCAACACCATCGCGAGCGCCACGACAAAAATCGCCGGTACACCGAGCAGTGTCGCAGTTCCGAAGTCGTTGAACACGTTTGGAAATTCGAACAGCGTACGTGCGTCCGTCACCTCCAGCGCGGCGCCACGGGCGATATTCAGCATTCCAAGGGTCACGATAAAGGAAGGCACGCTCCAAAAGCTCGAAACGAATCCGTTCATGAAACCGCAGACCATCCCGACCAAAACGCTCCCGGCTACAGCAGCAGCGATCGCGGCAGGGACAGGGAGCAATTCGCTTTTCAGCACCAGGCCCGCAACCATCGCACACAGCGCCATCACAGATCCGACGGACAAATCAATACCACCTATCAGAATGACGAAGGTCATCCCCGTGGCCATGATGAGGTTAATCGTTATCTGCGTGAGTATGTTGGTGATATTTGATTCGTCCGTGAAGTGAGGAGCTGCGGCCGAAAAGACAACAATAAGCAGAAGAAGCGCGACGCCGATACCGGCCTCCTGCAGAACACGCTGCACAAGAGCTCTCTTCGATCGCTTTGGAGCACTCGTTTTCTCGGAAACACTGCGAATATCTTCAGGCATCGGAGGCGGGCCAGTGTCCTGTCGCCGAAATGGGATGTTATTTCCGGCGAGAGAACACTACTCGAAGAAACGATCTTGGCGATGATTTCCGGCCAGGTATTCGCTGTACGCCAACGACAGAATGCGTTCCTCGTCAAAATCGGGCCGAGAGATTTCTCCAACAAGACGGCCCCGTGATAAAATAAGAATTCTGTCGCAGAGCAACATGAGTTCGGGCAATTCGGATGAAACAAGAAGCAATGCTTTGCCATCTGCCGAAAGCCGTCGAAGCAGCGTATAAATTTCAGCTTTCGCTCCAACATCAATTCCTCGTGTAGGCTCGTCGAGCAGGAGAACAGAAGCGTTCCGAAAGAGCCATTTCGCAATGATGACCTTTTGTTGATTTCCACCGGAAAGCTCGCGCGCTGTCTGCTCAACAGATCGAAGCCGGATATCAAGTTCGTGAATCGAATGATCGGTCATTGCTCGCTCCATCTGACCACGCAAGAAACCGGCTCGTGAAATGCGCGCGAGGTCACTCAAGGTAACATTAACCCGCACAGGCATCGCAAGCACAAGGCCTTCGTCCTTCCTGTTTTCCGTAAGCAGACAGACTCCATTACGCACGGCGTCGATCGGGGTCCGGAATTCGACTCGGCGTCCGCTCAAATAAATCTCTCCATCGTCTCTCGGGTCTGCACCGAAAATCGCTCGAAGAACTTCGGTGCGACCCGAACCAACTAAACCGGCTACGCCAACGATCTCCCCGTAGTCGAGAGAAAACGACACCTCTCGAGTGCTGTTGCGGACCCGAAGTCTTTGTATTCGTAAAGCCGGCGCGCGGGCACTGGGGAATCCGACATTTGAGGTGTCTGCGGCCGCTCCGATCTCACGTGTCGTTGCTTCCAGCCGTTGCCCGACCATCATTCGAACGAGTTCGGGAGCAGCTGTAGCCGCAACCGGAAAAGTGCCAATCAGGCGCCCGTTTCTAAGGACGGTCACCCGGTCACACAACTCAAAGATCTCCTGGAGATGATGCGAGACATAGATCACCGCTACGCCGGAAGCACGAGCCGCCCGGACGATCTCAAATAACCGCGCCACTTCCCGGGGCGTAAGCGTTGCGGTCGGTTCATCCAAAACCAGCAGCCTGCCGGTGGACGAAAGCGCCTTGGCAATTTCAAGGAGCTGCTTTTGGGCGATGCCGAGGCGTTCAACCCTCGCTCCAGGATCAATATCAAGGCCGACCTTCTTAAGGAGTTCGGCAGAGCGACGTTCAAGCGCCCGACGATCGAGCAGGAATCCAAATCGGCTGGGAAGCCTTTCAAACAAGAGATTTTCCGCAACCGAAAGATAGGGAAGCAGGTTAAACTCCTGGTACACCACGCGAATCCCTGCATGGAGCGCATCGAACGGAGTCCGAGGTCGGTATGGCGCTCCCCGAAAGCGCATCTCCCCTTCATCAGCCAGATGAGCGCCGCACAAAACTTTGATAAGCGCGGATTTGCCGGCACCGTTCTGACCGACAAGTGCGTGGATCTCCCCCTCGGCTATCGAGAGATTCACGCCGTCGAGCGCCGTCACGCCCGGGAAACGCTTAACGATCCCCTGCAGCTCAAGAATGGACTCCATTCGGCCCGTGTCCGAGCAACTACTGTTTTCTCGGTTCAGGATCCCGGAGCGGTGACCAACTTGATTGGTGTTTTGATCCAGCCGCTGAGCTTCTCACCCGCGAGCGCTTCCATGGCATAGTCAATTCCGTTCGCGGCCATCTGGCTACCGAACTGGTCTACGGTTGCGAGCAGCTTTTTCTCTTTCAGCAACGGCTGTACTGCCGGGATGTTGTCGAATCCTACAACTTTGATCTTTTCGGATTTCCCAGCGGCATCGATCGCCTTCACCACGCCCAGCGCCATCGAGTCATTCGCAGCCATGACGCCCTGAATATCGGGGTGTGCCGTCAGCATATTAGAGAAAACGGAATTCGCCTCTTCGGTTTCCCAGTGTGCCGTTCGCGAATCAATCAATTCGAGTTTGCCGGCCTTAACCGCATCATTAAATCCCAGCTTCCGCTGCAGAGCGTTATCCGCTCCAGGGTTCCCTTCAACAATCACTACCTTGCCCCCCTCGCCCAAAGCCTTTGCGAGTTCGTCACCGGCCATCTTGGCTCCGGCTCGGTTATCCGGACCGACGAACGCGAGCGAGATCCCAGCCTGTTTCTTCGCTTGTTCGTCAAGCGCCACATCAATATTGATGACAACAATTCCCGCCTTAATGGCACGAGCAAGCGGGGCAACCAATGCACGTGAATCGGCAGGCGCGATGACGATTGCATCGACTTTCTTTGTAATGAAGTTTTCAACGGCATTTACCTGAGTGTCTATATCGGTCTCGGAATGCATCCCGACAGGGAGGAGCGTGAGATCACCACGTTGTGCGACATGCTTTATTGCTCCCTCCTGCATATCCTTAAAGAATTCATTTGCGAGCGACTTCATGACCAGACCGATCACCGGCTTTTTGGCGTCAGCGGCCAGGCCGGATCGGATGCCGGGAACCGAAAGGACGGACACGAAGAGTGCCGTGACACAGGCCTTCTGAAAGACCTTTGCAGCCGTTCTTCTGGAGGGTCCAGGTGAACCGAGACGATGTTGTCTGGACCGGGGCGAACATTTTTGAAGGGAAACGAGATTCATGGTTTGGGGGGAAGAACTCCACTGCGTTGAATGAGATCAGTGCAGAGGGTTTCGTTCCAGAGGGATAAGAGTTGAATTAGTCGGATGCGCCACCTGCGCAAACGTTTGCCGGAATTTAAAAGTTTGTCCCGCCCCGGTCAAGCCCCATTGTCGCCGCCATGGCGCGGCAACGCGTAACGATCGCCCTGCCCCGTTTGGATGTCACGAGATCAGGATGAGCACGATTTTTTCGACCAAGCATCATTAAACACACGACTAACTTGACCCGTTGCCAGGATTGATAATAGAGCTATGGCACGCTCGTGCAAAATCTTACAGACCCCTCTCCGGACGCTCGTCCCGGGCAGGACGATAGGGCTTTGGATCGGCGTCCAATCAAGACCCGCTCGGCGCGATTGGTCCAGACGCTTGCGCTAGTACTCACCCGCCTGGGTGTAAGCCCGAATCAGGTCTCGGTCCTGAGCGTGGTCTCCGCTTCGACCGGCGCCGCTTTGCTCGTCTGGGAAGCACTTGGCGCAACAACCCCGTGGCCGCTGGTAG
>WNFP01004806.1_pt1 | contig 11335 bp, 8 predicted proteins | sample 5400201 | NCBI WGS metagenome assembly WNFP01 (sample SAMN13153355, study PRJNA577476) | soil metagenome | isolation source: 115 cm saprolite under Madrone tree | place: USA:California | collected 2016-06-14
AAAGCAGGCACAAAGAAGCTGTGAATAACGTCCTGGGAAATCAGGGTGACTTTCACCGGGCGCCCCGTGGGCACATGCAGCGCATTGATTTCGCGCTGGCCGCCGGGGTGTTGAAACTTCCACATCCACTGTTTGCCCACGCCGTAAATTTCCAGCGCATTCTGCGGCGGGCGCTCCATATGGTAGAAGAGCACCGCGCCCCATACAAAAATGACCATGGAAATGCCCAGCGGAATCACGGTCCAGACAATTTCCAGCAGAGTGGACCCGTGGATCTGCTCCGCCTGGCGCTCCGGCGTCCTTCTGTACTTGATGGCGAAGAACAGGATGAGAACGGCAATGAGCAGCGAGAAGAACGTGGTAATCAGCACCAAGAACAGGTAGAGAGCATCTACCTGGCCCGCCACGCTCGAGGCCTGCTCCGGAAAAATGGGAAAGTTCAGTTGCATCTATTGGGCTGTCCTAATTGTGCCGCCCTGCCGGGCAGCAAGCGAGTCACGGCGAAGCATAAATAACATGAAACCGCCGAGCACCAGCACTGTTGCCAGGGCGCTCAGACGCAGAATATTGAAAATAGATGCGCCGTATCTACCTTGTCTTGGATCATAGTGGTAGCAGTATAAGATCACCTGGTCCACCACGGTCCCGATTTTCTCTTTTGACGCTTCTATCAACCCGTATTGAATATCGCGCGGGCTGCCGCATCCCGCGGTGTATCGCGCGGATCAATACTCACCGTGACGACGTTGAATTCGCGGCCAACATTGAAGCGCACAATACCGTTCAGGGCGCCGGTAAAACCGTTCAACACCTGAGTGCAGAGCATAGGACACTGGTAGTACACCAGCATCATCAACACCGGCTTGGAGCCGAAATACTGTCGCAGTTGCACTGCCTGGCCGTTTTCGTCATTGAACGCAAGATCAAGAGGCACTTGCTGATTCAGTCGCTGGTCGATGCCTACCTGATCCAGAATGGATGGCTTTTGGCTGGAGAGAGTATCCCCCGGCTGCAATTTGGGCGCGGCCTGAGACCACACTGCAACCGATGCGCACGCAGCCACCAGGGCAAACACCAGCGCTCTCCGAATTTTGTTGCTGCACGTCACTTCTTGGCGCCTCCCGCGGCAGTTCGGGCGGCCTGGCCGGCATCCGCGGCACCCATCGGATAAGCTGCACTCGGCGCGCCTACATTGGGCGGCTGAAACGTACCAGACACTGGCGGCAACCCACGCTGTGCCAGTATTTCCATGGCCCGGCTGATGGGGATATGAATATTTCCGGCCGTGTCTTTCCCCGTACTGTTGAGCCAATGCTCTTCTGAATTACTAAAGTTCTGCATGTCGTGCTCGTCGTCATATTGCAGCCGTGGCGTGTAGTCGGCCTTGATGGTGCGGCGCAAGTGTTCTTCCATCTTTCCCCGGCCGTACCAATCCGGTGCTGGCCTGAGCTCGCCTTCATTCCTGGGAATCTCTTTGCCCAGGGCCTCCGCCGGAGCTTCCCGTTCGTTTTGCAATTGCTGCTGCACGGGTGTGAGCTTGGCTTCGTTTGACTTCTCATAATTCTCAAGGACATGAATCATGCCGAGCATGAGCACAAAGGAAAGAACGCCGCCCAGGGCAAGAAAGATGCCAAAGAGCGCAATACCGCGAATACTGATATCGCTGTCTTCATGCGCCCCAACCTGGTGCTGACCGCCGGATTGATGTTCAAAATTATCCATGTTTCGCTTCCAGCATCTCCACAAAGCCAGGATCGTTCACCGGCATAAGAGACCGTTTACTGAGTCGCTGATAAAAGAAGAACAGCCAGATTCCGCCCATGGCAATCGGACAGACGGCATAGATGGCCGCGTCCGCGAGGTGAAAATTGTGCAGACCGCCATCCGTCCCGGGATAGAAATTCGGGGCTGTCAGCCAGAACAGGTCCACCATGCGCATGAAGATCACCAACAAAGCGATACTTACCACGCGCTGAATGCTGCGCTTGGTATTACGGGAGAGCAGCAATGCGAAGGGAAAGACAAAGTGGACGCAGATGAGAGTTACGCCAAAATATTGCCAGCCGTTCTGCAGCCGCATAATATACCAGCGTATCTCTGAGAGCATATTGCCGGACCAGATAATGATCCACTGCGAAAACGAGAGATAGGCCCACAGAACAACAAAGGCAAACATCAGCTTACTGAAGTCGTGCAGGTAATCGACTTTAAAGATGCGCGAGACCGGCTCTACCGATGACAGGCGCGTAAACAGCCAGATGGTAAAGCAGAACGTAGTAAGCACCTGGCCCACCATGAACAACATGCCCCACACGGTGGACCACCATTGCGGATAGAGCGACATGGCCCAATCGATTGACCCAAACGTGATGCTGGCCGCATAAAAGACAATGCCAAACCCACTCAGGTTTTGAATGCGTACGAACTGCGCAGGCGTTGCCTGTCCGGCCTCTTCTTTTTCTGACCACTTATAGAGGAGGGTGGTGAGCGTTCCCCAACCCGCGAAATAAATCAGTCCGCGAACAATGAAGAGCGTTGGATTCAGGTAGAGCCTAACCTTGTCCGGCCCCAGAACCTTGGCATCCATGTGTGTCCAGGGAAAGAGCAGGTCCTGCTTCATTCCGATCACAATAGGTATCCAAAACAGGAGCATCAGCCACCAGTTACCCGCGGCTGCTTCCCATATGCGCCGTCCCAGGCGGCCCCAGTTGCCGCCGCTGGCGTATTGCAGCATCAGCAGTGCCAGTGGGCCTGTCGTCAAGCCCAACCAGAAGATGAAAGAGAACAGCCATGCCCGCAGGAAAATATTCCAATGCAAGACTGCGGCGGCGATCGCCAACACGCTGAAGACCAGCCCCACAGTGAGGCAACGGCTGCGCATGCGGCCAATCATTGTGGGGGGGGCAAAGTCTTTTGGAGCAACACGAAGGGTAACTTCGCTCATGGCCTTATGCCTCCCTCGGGTTTCGCGGGGGCCGGGGGCTTAAGCGAAGTATCGGGAATGTTGATTCCATTTTTCTCTGAGCTGCTCAACTTGTCACGATCGATTGCCGCCACATCTGACTCTGCCGCGCTCTGACTTAACTGCAGTGCGCGAATGTACGCCACAATCGCCCAACGATCAGCCGGCTTCACCTGTGCGGCATAATCCGGCATGCCGCCAAAGCCATTGCTGATGACATCATAAAAGTGGCCAAGGGGCGCATCTTTGAGCCGGGCCTCATGGAAAGACGGCGGGCGCTTGTAGCCGCGCTGCACAATCATGCCATCGCCATCGCCGACCCGCGAATGACAGGGAGTGCAATAAATGTTGTAGCGCTGCTGCCCTCGCGCCAATACGCCGGGAAGAGCGCCGACCTCAACAGGCAGTTCATTGCCATAGGCATTGCCGTGCTTGCCAGTCAGGTAGTAACTGGCGGGATCGAGCTGCTCGCGGTCAACTTGCTGATCAGCCAGCTGCGGAATGGTACCGGGAACAGGATAGCGGGCCGATCTCCGGTCGGAGTAAAACTCACTGGACCTGAGCGGGACAAATTTCGGCTGGTTCTGCATGTCTTGCCGGCAACCGCCGAGAACACTAATTCCCATCGCTGCAAACAGCAGCCAGGCTATGCGGATTTGTGCCGGACGATTAATACGACACCTCCGTGATCTCCTCAGGCTTAAAGCTCTCCAGCAGCTTGCGCGTGTCTGCCAGGCTGAACCTCGGGTCCTGCGATTCAATGCACAGATAAAACCGGTCACGGCTGGCGCGGTCAAAATTGGGTGAGTTGAACACCGGATGATAAGGCTGTGGCAGACCGTTCAGGGCAAGCATGCCAAACACCGCAGCCAGTCCTGCGCCCAAGACCGAACACTCAAAAGTGACCGGAATAAAGGCAGGCCAGGAGTGAAAAGGTTTACCGCCAACGTTCAGCGGATAGCTCACCGCGGACACCCAATATTCCAGAGAGTACCCGCCGATCATGCCCAGCATCGCGCCCACCAGCACAATCAGCGATACGCGATTGTGGTGTGCTCCGATGGCTTCTGCCGCTTCTTCCAGCGGATAAGGCGTGAAAGTATCCATCTTGCGATAACCTGCGTTGTAGGCGCCCTTGGCGGCGTGGACCAACTCAGTAGGCGTTTCGAATTCAGCCATCAGGCCGTAAATAGGTAGAGACATTATTCTTTCACCTTCGCCTGCGGAATCAACGTCCGCATCTCAAAGATGGAAATGGCCGGCATGAGCCGGATAAAGATAAAGAAGAGCAAGGTGAAAAAGCCCATGGTGCCGACAAAAATCATCATGTCCCACTTGGTGAACCAGTACATGCCCCACGAGCTGGGAATGTAGTCGCGCTGCAGACTCATCACGACAATAACAAAACGCTCCAGCCACATGCCGGTGTTCACCACAATCGAGACCAGGAAAAGCTTCCACGGCGATGAGCGCACGCTGTTAAACCACAGAGACTGCGGTATAAGGATGTTGCAGAGGATCAGCATGTAGTAATAAAAAGAGTACGGCCCGTGCAGCCGGTTGTTCACCATGGCCAGCTCATACCGGTCCTGGCTATACCAGCCCATGAACATCTCCAGCCCGTAGGCATACGCCACAATCATTCCGGTTGCCAGCATGACCTTGGCGGCGTTTTGCAGGTGTCGCAAGGTTATAAAATCCTGCATGCCGTACAGATAACGAAATGGAATGGCCAGCATCAGCACCATGGCAAAGCCGGAATAGATGGCGCCAGCCACAAAGTAGGGCGGAAAAAACGTGGTGTGCCAGCCCGGCACCACCGAGACTGCAAAGTCCAGCGACACGACGCTATGCACCGAGAGCACCAGAGGCGTGGCCAGACCAGCCAACAACATGTAAGCCGTCTCATAGCGATTCCAGTGCCGCGCCGACCCACGCCATCCCATGGCGAGCGCTCCGTAGATGCGGCGAACCACCAGCGTTTTGGCCGAGTCACGCATGGTGGCGAAATCGGGAATGAGTCCAATGCCCCAGAACAGGAATGAAACCGTGAAGTAAGTCGATACCGCAAACACGTCCCAGATCAACGGGCTGCGGAACTGCGGCCACACACCCATCGTATTGGGAATGGGAAACAGCCAATAAGCCGCGAGCCAGGGACGTCCGGTGTGAATCAGGGGAAACAATCCCGCCTGCATGACGGCAAAAATCGTCATGGCTTCAGCAAAGCGGTTGATAGAGGTCCGCCAGCTCTGCTTAAAGAGCAGCAGGATGGCCGAGATCAGGGTGCCCGCGTGGCCAATACCAATCCACCACACAAAGTTGACAATCGCAAAGCCCCATCCCACCGGGATATTAATACCCCAGATGCCGGTGCCCTTGGCCAGCAGGTAACCAACCGCAGTTTGCAACATACCAAACAGCGCCGCGGCGACAGCAACAATCATCACCCAGAAAACTGGCGTGTGCTTGGTGAGGATAATTCCGGCAATCCGGTCCGTAATGGTGCCAAAGGTCTGGCCCGGGCCGATAATCGGCGGCCTTACACCCTTGGGAGGCCGTATATCTATTTGCTCAATCGGGGCCATCTCTTATGCCTTCTCCGTGGGAGGCGCAAGTTTGGGGTTAGGATTCCGCACAGCCGCTACGTACGTAGTGCGCGGGCGCGTGTTTAGTTCCGCCAGAAGGTCGTATTTGCGCGGAGTGTCCTTGCTTTTGAAAACCTTGCTGTTCTTGTCGTTGATGTCGCCGAACACAATCGCCTGCGTGGGACAAACCTGCTGGCAAGCGGTAAGGATTTCACCGTCGCGAATGGAACGTTCTTCTTTTTCTGACGCAATGCGCGCTGCCGTGATGCGCTGTATACAGTAGGTGCATTTTTCCATCACGCCACGGCTTCGCACGGTGACATCCGGATTGCGCCCCAGCTTGAGGCTGGGCGTATCGAAATCAGCAAACAAAAAGAAATTGAAGCGGCGAACTTTGTAAGGACAGTTATTGGAGCAGTACCGCGTGCCCACGCAACGGTTGTAGACCATGTCATTCAGGCCTTCCGTGGAATGCACCGTCGCCCCTACAGGACAAACCGGCTCACAGGGCGCGTTCTCGCACTGCATGCAGGGGACCGGCTGGAAATAAGCACTGGGGCTGGCCGGATCGCCTTCATAGTACGCGTCAATGCGGATCCACTGCATTTCGCGGCCACGCTGCACCTGCTGCTTGCCGACGACCGCGATATTGTTTTCCGCCTGGCAAGCCACCGCGCAGGCCTGGCAGCCGATACAGGAATTCAGATCGATCGACATGCCCCAGGCATACTGCTTGTACCAGTTCTTGTCACGATAGTCCGGATACAAAGACTCCGGCTTCCCGGGCTGGTCCTGCGGCTCTTCATCCCGATGCTCATGAGCAAAGTTTTTATTTCGGATGAACTCTTCGAGTGTCGCCACTTTCACCGGCTCACGCTCATCCATGCTGAAGTGGCCCTGGGTTACGGCAAGATCCCAGTAGCGATTGGTGACATTGACCTTGGCCGCGGCGCCAAAATACTGCGCCGAACTCGGACGCACCTTGTACGCGTTGTAACCGGCGCCAGTTCCAACTTTGCCGGTCTTCTGCTTGCCATATCCCAGAAAGAGCGTAATCGAATTGTCAGGATGCCCCGGCTGCGGCCAGTATGGCACCTCAACTTTCCGGCCCTGAAATTCGACTTCAAGAATCCTTTGCGCATCCGACTGGTGGTCATTTTGGTCCTGAAGCCGATCCAGCTTCCACGCCTGGGCCATGGCAGGGCTGATCATGGCCACGTTGTCCCATGTGTTGCGGCTCAACGGCTTCGGCGTCTCCTGCAACCACGCATTATTGACAAAAGTACCGTCAAAAATTGTGGGATCAGGACGGAAAGAAATCTCCAGGCCTGCGACGCCGGAAGCGGACGGAGCAGGGAGAGGAAGCGAGAGCTTCGGCGAGACAGAACGCGCTGACGACTGGCTGCCCGCCACCAAACCGTCATGGACTGACTTGCGCCACCATGCCTCAAAGTCCGCGGTCGGATGCTGCGACTTCCAATAGGCCTGCACCAGATCATAGGAAGAAGTACCCTGCTGATCAGTGAAGATGGCCAGCAGCTCATGAGCGCTACGCCCTTCATAAAGAGGCATAATCATGGGCTGAATAATGGTCGCGGTACCGTCAAATGCGCGCACATCGCTCCATGCTTCCAAATAATGCGCCTGCGGCACATGCCAATGCATGTGGTCCGTCGTTTCGTTCTTATAAACCGAGGACTGCACACAGAACGGCACTTTCGCCAGAGCGCCAGCGAAATCCAGATCCGCTGGAGCGCTATAAACAGGATCGCCACCGATAACCACCAGCGTGGCCACCTTGCCCGCTTTCATGTCATCCACCAGCTCGAGAATGGACTGGCCGTGCTCCACCGGATCAATTTCCACCGGATCGATGTACGTCACCGTCTGCCCAACGCTGCCCAGCGCGCTATTCATTACTTGCGCCAGCGCATACACAGCCGGAGACTGGAACTCACCGGGGACCACCAGACACTTGCCTTTGTGTTCGCTTAGGTCGGCAGCGGCCGCATCCACCCACTTCCGCTGATCTTCCGTCAATTCACCTGCGGCAGCACCGATTCCCAATTTGGCGGCAAGAGAGCGCGCAACGTTTTCTATTTCCGAAGGCCGCAATGCCAGGCGATGGTCTGCCTTAAACCCAGTGGTGGTGGGAACGCTTTCCGCCACATACAGGCGATTCATCTCATCGCCCTGGTCCAGCTTGCGTCCATGCATAAAGTCACGCGAATAACGGACAAAGCCGGGAAACCATGAGCCAGAGAGAAAATCAGCATCCAGTGAAACCACAACGGCGGCAGCTTCAAATTTATAAACGGGGTCGTAATAGCCGCCCATTGCCATTTTTGAACCAGCGCGCACGCTATCGCGATTGACCGGGTCCCAGCGATGCCATCTGGCCTGCGGATAAAGCTGCTGCACGGCTTTCATCTGCACGCCAAACGTGGGCGAAGTTACCGCTCCGGTCAGGAAACGGAGGCCCGCGCCCTTCGCGGCCCTGAGATCAACCGCTCGCCTGCCGAGGTCGCGCAGAAACTCACCCCACGGCGCAGACTCACCCATGTGCGTGACCGTAGTGGAGCGATCCGGATCATAAAGATCAAGAATGGAAGCCTGCGCGAAAAGATCTGTCGCCCCCAGACTGGCCTGGTGCTGAGGATTCCCCTCAACCTTGGTGGGCCGGAACTCATGGGTCTCCACCAGCAAGGGGATGGCATGCCCGTTGAACGGCATGGCCGTTGCATAGTGAATCGGGCGGCCGGGAATCAACTGCTCCGGCTGACGCACGTAAGGCAGGATTTCCTCCAGAGGCTGCCTGGTGCAACCAGCCAGACCGGCCAGCGCCATGGACGCACCTGCCAGCTTGAGAAACCCGCGACGGGAGACCGGGTCAACCCATTCTGAAGCCTGGCGGGGAAATTCCCGCTCCAGCAGTTCGCCAAAGGCCTTCTGATCAGCCAGCTCTTCCAAGGTACGCCAGTACTTTGGCCCGCTGGCTTGCGCCAACTGGTTGCGCACGGCCTCCAATTCGAGGGTCGCGGGCTTGATTTCAGCTGGAGAAATCAGATTAGGATTTGAGTCGCTTTTGTTAGACATTCGTTTCCATATTGTTTCCACCTTATCGGTGGCAGGTGGAGCAACTGGTGATGTCCTGCGTCGAACGCAGGTGATACTCTTGCCGCAGAGCCGTGCCCAGTGCGATCTGGTCAGTAAAAGAGGCCATCTTTCCGCCGATCTCCACTTCCACAGGGCTCTCCGGGCTGGGCTGCTGATATCTCATGTTGAATACTTCTTTCCGCGGACGCAGGAACTTCTCCGGCTCACGATGGCAATTCAGGCACCACTCCATCTGCAGCGTATTTTCCGCATACATCAGCGGCATCTCATCCACCTGACCATGGCAGCTGAGGCATCCAACACCCTTGGCAACGTGGATACTGTGGTCAAAATACACAAAATCGGGCAGATCGTGCACCTTGATCCACTGCAGCGACTGACCGCTACTGAAGCTGAAACGCACCGGCGCCAGCATATTGGCGCTGGTCCATATCTGCGCGTGGCAGTTCATGCAGGTCTTGGTCGGCGGAATACCCGCAAAACTCGATTCTTCGACGGAGGTATGGCAATAACGGCAATCCAGACCCAGGCCGGCGGCATGATGCTGGTGACTGAAGGGGATCGGCTGCTCCGGCGCAATGTGCTGCCGGGTAACGTAAGGAGAGCGCTGGAACTTCATAAGCGCCGCCCCCACCGCAGAGAGGAGCAGGACTACGCCGAGTATGCTGGCCCGAGCCAGAGTGTTTGAACTACGATGAAAAATCTGTGCCATTTATTATTTTTAAAATTTCTTCCCGAGAAAAACCGTCGCGCTGTCTTAACTTACTGCGCGATCCGGCTTGTCCCCCACGGGATCATCAACGATCAAGATTACTGTTGAAAACGGATGATTATAAACAAGTGCGCGGCGTTGATCTACCCCTGCAAGGAAGAAATCACAAAAAATATTTTCTTGTGATCAAAAAAACTAAAATTTGCCGACCTCTCGCAATCATTCCCACATATTCCTCAGCAGATCACGCACAAAAGTAACTTCCACAGAAAAAGTTTGGCGAATTAAATGCCGCGCGATTCACTCCGACTCGCGGCGAACGCCGGAAGCACTTGTTTCCCTTGGTCAAGCGCAATTCAGATCGCAGCTTTTTGGAAAAAGCGCAGGCGGGCTTGCTGTGGCTGCGTTAGCGGCTGCTTCAATTTTGTTGACGCTCAGGCACCATGAGCATCGTGGTCCACATCCAAGCTCAGGAAAGCTGCGCTTCGAACGAAGCCTGACGGGGCCATTCCATGGAACGTTTTATCTGTATTCATGCCCATTTCTATCAACCGCCGCGGGAAAATCCCTGGCTGGAAGCTGTAGAACGTCAGGACTCTGCCTACCCTTACCATGACTGGAATGAGCGCATCACCGCCGAGTGTTATGCGCCGAATGGCGCCTCGCGAATTCTTGATGAGAAGGACCGCATTCGCCAGATCGTAGACAACTACTCGCGCATCAGCTTCAACTTTGGCCCAACGCTTCTTTCCTGGATGAAAGAGAACGCCCGGGACACGTATGCGTGCATTCTTGAATCGGAAAGAGAGAACCAGAAGCGCTTTTCCGGGCATGGTTCCGCTATGGCGCAAGCCTACAACCACATGATCCTGCCGCTGGCCAACGCGCGCGACAAGTTCACGCAGGTGTTCTGGGCCATCCGCGACTTTGAGCATCGTTTTGGGCGCGCACCGGAGGGCATGTGGCTCCCGGAAACGGCGGTGGACCTGGAAACGCTGGAAACTCTGGCGCAGCAGAACATTAAATTCACGGTGCTGGCGCCCCATCAGGCGGGCCGGGTAAGAAAAATCGGAGGGCGCAGCTGGAAAGATGTAAGCGGGGGCCGGATCGACCCCACGCGAGCGTATATGGCGAAACTGCGCTCAGGCAGGAAGATCGCGCTCTTCTTTTATGACGGTCCAATTTCTCAGGCTGTAGCTTTTGAACAGCTCCTGCACAGCGGAGAGCAATTTTCCAATCGGCTTAAAGGCGGCTTTTCCGATAAGCGCGATTGGCCCCAGCTCATGCATATTGCCACCGACGGCGAAACCTACGGACACCATCACAAACACGGCGAGATGGCGCTGGCCTTTGCCCTGGACCGCATTGAGTCATCCGCGGAAGCCCGGCTCACCAACTATGGAGAATTTCTGGAGAGGTTTCCACCAACCCATGAAGTACAGATCGTTGAAAACACCTCATGGAGTTGCGCCCATGGGGTGGAACGCTGGCGCAGCGATTGCGGCTGCAATTCCGGACGGGCCGGATGGAACCAATCATGGCGCAGACCATTACGCGAGGCGCTGGATTATCTGCGCGATTGTGCGTCCGGCATTTTCGAGCGCCGCGGCGGCGAACTTCTGCGCGACCCCTGGGAGGCGCGCAATGACTATATCAATATAGTGCTGGACCGTTCTCCGGAGTCGCAGTGGGTTTTCTTTGAGAAACATTCCCGCCGCCAGCTCAGTCCGGATGAGACCCGCGACGCATTGAAGCTCCTGGAAATGCAGCGCCACGCCATGCTGATGTACACCAGTTGCGGCTGGTTCTTTGACGAGTTGAGCGGCATTGAAACGGTGCAAGTCCTGCAATACGCCAGCCGGGTAATACAACTGGCGCATGAGACTGGCCAGGAAGACGTGGAACCGGAATTTCTGCGCCGCCTGGCCGAAGCCAAAAGCAACCTGCATGAATTCG
>WNFP01004411.1_pt1 | contig 11333 bp, 12 predicted proteins | sample 5400201 | NCBI WGS metagenome assembly WNFP01 (sample SAMN13153355, study PRJNA577476) | soil metagenome | isolation source: 115 cm saprolite under Madrone tree | place: USA:California | collected 2016-06-14
ACGGCGACTCGCATGGCGTGGGGGCCGGTCAGCGGCCGGAGATGTAGATCTGCAGCTCGTCGATCAGCCACTGCTTCTCGTCCAGCATCAGCTGGATCACGTCGCGCATCGAGATGATGCCCACCACGGCGCCGCTCTCCCCCACCAGGAGATGCCGGGTGAAGTGGACGCGCATCAAGTCCGCGCATTCCGCGTCGGAGGCGTCCGGCCCGATGAAGGGCAGGTCGCGGCGCATGGCCTTGACGATGGGGAACTCGCAGGTGCCGCCGCTCGCCAGCACGTTGTAGACGAGGTCGCGCTCGGTGACGATCCCCACGGTGCGCCCGCCGTCCCGCACCGCGACGGCGCCGATGCGCTTCTCCGCCATCACCCGGGCGGCCTCGCGGCAGCTCGTGGAACCGTCCAGGCCGACCACTTCCCGCGTGAGGTGGCGCTCGATGCTCGCCATCGCGCCCAGTAGAGCGACGCCCGAACGGGAAATGCAACCCCCCTGGCCGGAGGGGGGTTGCATTTGTGTTCGCTGACCGGCGACGGATTCAGTCGTCGTCGTCCTCGTGGTCGTCGTCGTCATCCGGCTCGCGGCAGGTGGCCGGCTCCGCCGACCCGTGGCCGTTTGCCTTCGGCGTCAGTCCCGCCGCCCGCCCCGCCGCGACGAGGCGCGCGAGCTCGGAGTTGAAGTCCTCGCAGAGGAGGAGCCGCTGCTTCGCCATCCTCTGCAGGGCCTTGACGACCTTGTTCGTGTACCGGTCGAGCGACTCATAGCGCTCTTGTACGGACGGGCGCGGATCGCCGGCGGCCAGGCGGTCCGCCTGGGTCCTGGGGAAGGGAATAAACTGTCCCGACGACTCGCAGCCGTCGTTGGCCTGGGGACCGGCGCGCAACGCCCAGCCGGTGTAAGTGGCCAGCGGCACCGTCACGTCGACCAGCCGCACGCCGGCGATCTCGTTCCCGTCCCTGTCCGTCTTCGGCACGAAGCTCGGATAGATGGGTCCGTTGCGCGGGTCGTCCTGGTAGCTCGGCGTCGTGCTGGGGAACGCCGGCGGGTTGATGCTGGGGATTCCGGTCCGGTAGTAGTCCGGGCCGTAGTCCAACAGGTAGCGCGTGGTCTTCAGGCCGGTGTACGTGACGCCGGGAATGTTGGGGACTCCCGTCCCCGACTGCGGGAGCGGCGGCACCAGGGTGCGATCGCGGAGCGTCGGCACCCGGCTGTGCGGAGGCATGCGGCGTCCCGTCGCCCATTCGTCGAGCGCGATGAACAACGCGCGCTGGACGGGAGCCGAATCCAGCGGATTCAAGAATTGCTGGCAGTTGCCCTTCGACGTCGGGTTGCCCGTCCCGTGCTGATGGCTGGAGATCAAGTAGTTGCGCGCGAACGGCGAGTCGTGCAGGTCCCTCTTTCCCGTCGGGTCGGTGTGGAGCAGCGAAGCCGCCTTCACCCAGTATTCGTTGGACGAGTAGATCTCGACGCCGAAAGGACAGGTGCCGGTCCGCTCGCATCGGGCGTAGCGGCTGTCCGTCTTGCCGGTGATCGGATCGGTCGTCATCACGTTGGCGAAGGGGAAGACGCCCTCGGCATAGAGGTGATCCTGCCGGTTCCGCTCGGTCCGGCCCGGCTGGGAGAAGCGGTAGTTCATGTTGATGCCGTCTCCGGCCGCGATCCACTGCATCATCCCGTCGAAGACCTTCTTGCCGTTCTCCGCCTGGTTGAATCCGAGGTGCCGGAAGTCGTTGAGCAAGCGCCCCGGCTGGGAGACGACCTCGGTGTAGACGCGCTGGATGTCCCCCTTCAGGGGATTGGCGTCGCTCGTGTCGTACCGGAGGAAGGCGACCCAGTCGCGCACGGCGGCGAAGCCCACGCCGTTCACCGACGGGTCCTTCGCGGTGTACGAGAACTCGTAGATGTCGTTCGCGACGAACGGAGCTCCTCCAGCCAGGCGAATCGCCGTTCCGGCCGCCGTCGTGTACTCCCAGGCGACAGCTACCGGAGTGTCGTTGAGGTGGACGCGGTGGGTCAGCTTCGCCGCTTGGGTCACGTCCGCGGCCGGGTAATTGAGGTTGAACGAGGCCGTGTTCGGCCCGACGACGATGTATTCGTATGCCGGGCCCGTGATGGACGTCCCGTTCGCGTTCTTCGCGATGGGGAGCGTGATGGTCGTGTTGAAGTTCGCCGTGCTAGTCCCGGCGGCCTTGTCCCATCCGCTCCACACCATGGTGAACCCGCGCGGCATCAGGAACGCGTTCGCCAGGATGGTCGGGTTGGTCACCGAGCCGGGATCGTTGCCTCCAGGAAAGCGCCCCAGCGACGCCCAGGTCTTGCCGCCGCGGTTCGGCGGCTCGTACATCACCTTGTGCGCGCCGTTTCTCAGATCGATGGGCTTGAGGATGTAGAAGTCGAACGAATACTTGACCAGGCCGTCCGTGTCCTTGGCCAGGCCGATGTCCACGATGACGGCGTTCTTCGGGTCGGTGGGATCGACCGCGCCGAATGCTTTCCCGACGATCTTCTCGTACTGACCGACGCCCGGCCAGGAGAACCCGCCGAATGTCGGAGACTCCGACTTCACCGAATCGATCTGGACCCCGGTGATGCGGGCCTGGGCGGCGAATGGGACCAACAACGGGATGACGACTCCCACGAGGAAGGACCTTGTTTTCATCGGAGCCCTCAGCAGCGGAGATCGCGCGGAACTCGCGTGCCGCGGTAGAAACGCGTCCGCCAGCAAGGTTGTCAAGACGCCGTGCGCCAGCCGACTGCAACGATTTGAAACAATCAATCGGGCGCCCGGCATCTGGTAGATATCGACGCCGCGCCGTGACGAAGCCTGACCTTCCGGGCTGAGGAGAGACGATGCCCTCGACCGAGCTGCGCAATTTCATCGGTGGCGCATGGATCGCCGCCCCGGGATCCTCGTCGTTGCCCGTGGTGAACCCGGCCACGGGTGAGACGATCGCCTCAGTTCCCCTCTCGCCGGCTTCCGAGGTGGACCGGGCCGTCTCCGCCGCCGCCGAAGCGTTCCCCGCCTGGCGCCGCACGCCGCCCGGCGATCGCATCCAGGTCCTCTTCAAGCTCAAGCAGCTCCTGGAGGACGATCTCGAGGAGCTGGCGCGCACGGTGACCCGCGAATGCGGGAAGACGCGCGAAGAGTCCATCGGCGAGCTGCGGCGCGGCATCGAGAACGTCGAGGTGGCTTGCGGGATCCCCACGCTCTTGCAGGGGTACGTCAGCGAAGACATCGCCAGCGGGATCGACGAGACGATGATCCGGCAGCCGCTGGGAGTGGTGGCCATCGTCACGCCCTTCAACTTCCCCGGGATGATCCCGCTCTGGTTCCTCCCGTACGCGATCGCCTGCGGAAACACGGCGGTGGTGAAGCCGTCGGAGAGGGTGCCGATGACGATGGCCCGCGTCTTCTCGCTGCTGGAGAAGACCGGGCTGCCCAAGGGAGTGGCCAACCTGGTCAACGGCGCGCGGGAGACGGTGGACGCGCTCCTCGATCACCCGGCGGTGCGCGCGGTCAGCTTCGTCGGATCGACGCCGGTCGCGCGGCACGTCTACTCGCGGGCGGCGGCCAACGGGAAGCGGGCGCAGGCCCAGGGCGGGGCGAAGAACCCGGTCATCGTGCTGCCCGACGCCGACATGGAAGCGGCCACGAAGATCATCGCCGACTCCGCGTTCGGCTGCGCCGGCCAGCGGTGCCTGGCTTCGTCGGTGGCGATCACGGTCGGCGAGGCGGGCAAGGAATTCACCGCGGCCATCGCCGAGGCGGCGCGGGCGCGGGTGGTGGGCAACGGCCTCGAGCCCGGCGTGCAGATGGGCCCGGTGATCAGTCCCCAATCGAAGTCGCGCATCGAGGGGCTGATCGACGCCGGCGCTCGGGAAGGGGCGAAGGTGCTGGTGGACGGCCGCGCCGCCCGGATCCCCGGCGGCGAGAAGGGGACATTCCTCCGGCCCACCATCCTCGATGGCGTCGACCCGCGATCCTCGCTGGCGCGCACCGAGATCTTCGGACCGGTCCTCAGCCTGGTGCACGTTCCGGACGTGGACGCGGCCATCGCCCTGGTCAACTCGTCGAGCTTCGGGAACCAGGCCTGCCTGTTCACCCGCAGCGGAGCGGCCGCCCGGAAGTTCCGCTACGAGGCGCAGGTGGGCAACATCGGCATCAACGTCGGCGTGGCGGCGCCCATCGCCTACTTCCCCTTCAGCGGCTGGAAGGACAGCTTCTTCGGCGACCTGCACGGGCAAGGGCGCGACTCGGTCGACTTCTACACGGAGAAGAAAGTGATCGTGGAGCGCTGGCCGAAGGAATGGTCGCGCGTCTTCTGACGGCACCCGGAGCGCAGTGCTCAGGACCCCTGCGTCCGCAGCTTCGCGAGCTGCGCCCGCTGCGCCTCGCTGAGCAAGTTCCGGATGCGGATGAGCAGCGCCAGGTGGCCCTTCTTCACGTCGCGCTCCAGCGCCATCACCTTGTCCGCTTGCGCCAGGGCACGCGCTTCGTCGACCCGCGGGGCGTCGAGCAGATGGGCCAGCTCTTCGGCCGCCGCGCTCATCCGCCATTGCACGTCGACCATCTGCGACTGGAAGGCGGCGACCTCCTTCATCACGGCGTTCCGCTGCCGCTCCTCCAGGCCCAGCTCGGCCTGGTGTTGCATGATGAGCTCCGGGGGGAAAAGGCGCTCCCGGATGGGGTCTTGCTGATCGGGTCCAGGGCCGGCGGCGCTTGCCCGGAAAGGAACGGCGAGCAGGATCGCGATCGAGACGCATACGCTGCGCATGGCTATCTCCACATGTTCGAGTCGGGACCGGACGAAAGCGGTGGCCGCAGCGACGCGAGCGGGTCGAGCGGCGCGGGCCCTGGAAGCTGAAGGAGGAAGTCCAGGGGACCCTGGACCGCCAAGGCGGACGAGGCCAGCGCCACCGGCCGCGCCGTCGGCGAGGCGCGCTCGCCGCGGAACAAGACGACCACGATGACGGCGGCAGCCGCGGCCATCGCCGCCAGGGCAATCGCGCGAGCGCGCCGGTGCGGGTCCGTTGACCGGCGCAGTGCACCGCCAACGAGCCGCTGGAACGGCGGGCAGGACGCCTCGTCGTCGCGGTGGGCCTCTTTCAGGAGGGCCCGGATCTTCTCGGACTCTTCCTCGCGCGTCATCGCCGGACTCCAGGGTCCATCGCCTGGCGCAGGTTCTTCTTGCCGCGCTGGTAGTGAACGCGCGCCGATCCCAGGGAGACGGCCATCACGGCCGCGGCCTCCTCGATGGACAGGTCCTGGTAGAACACGAGCTCCAGCACCTCGCGCTGTCTCGGAGCCAGCTTGCGCAGGAGCGACCGGACCGCCAGATCGCGCGGGGTTTCCGGAGGGGTGGCGGCGTCATTCGGGTGGAGGCGCGCCATTCTTCCCAGGAAGACGGCGCGGAGGAAGTTGCGACGCCGCGACTCCGCGGCCGTGCGCCGGATGACGCCGAACAGCCAGGTCTTCAACCCGGACTTGCCGTCGAAGCGCGCGCTTCCCGAGAGGACCTTGAGATAGCTCGTCTGAAGCACTTCCTCCGCCTCCGCGCGATCGTACCGGCAGCACGCCACCGCCCAGCCGAAGCTCTTCGGATGGAGACTCGCCAGCTCGTGCTCCAGGGTAGCCGCGCGCTCCACTCCGCACCCTTCAGCCTTTGCGGGGATGAGTGGAATGGCGAGGAAGTCCATATGACAGTCGGGCACTGTCCTATGGAACCCAGGCTTGTTCCACTCATCCGGTGTGCTCGAGCCGGGATTCGGAAGCTTCGGAGGGATCGTCGCGCTGGCCTTGGTCGCGGCGTGCTGGTCTCCCACGCCGACCGGCGCCTGCCGGATGGTCGTGGCGGACGAGGAAATCCGGTGCCCCTACCACCCCATCGACCCGACCCGGCACAACGTCGTCTTCGCGGATCTGGCGGACGATGCGATCCGCGCCGCCGACGTCGGGAATCCCGATTCCGCGAGCTCGGACCTGGTATTCGATCCCCTTCTGGCGGACCTGGGTTGGACCGCTCTTGCCACCGCTTTCGCGCCGGATCTGCGGCGCGCGCTGGTGATGAGGGCCAGACCCGATTGCCCTCCCTACACGGGAAGCCCGGGTCCTGGCCTCGGCTGCAGCTATGGACGAATCACGCTCTGGCTCGCGTACCACGATCGGACCACGGCCGAGTGGGTCCACCTCAATCTCGCTCGCCGGGGGCTGGGCCGGAATTCCGAGGCGCACGGCTGGAGCACCTGGCTGCATCGGGATCTCGCGCTCTTCAACGGCATCGTCTTCCCGGACGACGGCGGCTTCTACACGCGACAAGAGGAGAATGCGGCGCAGGTGTACGCGCTCCGCTTCCACACGGACCGGGATTTCACCATCGAGCCGTTTGCGCCGGATCTTCTCTGGAGAGCGGATTGCCTCACGGGCCGTGTGAACGCGCAGCCGCCGCGACAGCAGGATCGCTGCTTCGATGGACAGCGGGTGAGCCTCGTGCGCCGGTGCTATTCGGAGCCCCTTCACCCCGAGGCGTGGGCGTGGTGGAACACTGCCTCCGCAGATGGCACGGGCGGCGCCTGCCTTGCCGGCGAGCCCGCGTTCCGGGTCCCCGTGCTGCGCACCTTCGTGATGGAGCTCGACGCGAGTTGCCGCCCGAAGCGTCCGTTCGCGGCAATGCTGCCGGCCCACGTGCCCGCGTCGGGACCTGTCCAGCGCCAGATGGGGATCGCTCCCGAGTGGGGCGACATGCTCTCTGCCATCAGCGCCGACGGCCGCTACCTGGCGATGGCGACGAACATGGGCGATCCGCGACGGCCCGGCGACAACTGCGCCGGGATGAACATCAACCTTCGCGATCCGACGAATCCGATGAGCGGCGAGGCTGATCGGATCACGCACGTTTGCGAGCTGGACTCTTCGCTTCGCTGCATCGGCGAGCCGGTGCGGCTGGGGACCGTTCTCACCCCGCCCGAAAGCACGCCGCTGCCGGGATTCGTCGACCTGTTTTCGGCGAACGGATTCAGCCGGCACGTCGTCTTCAGCCGCCGCTGGAGTCAGGCTGGCGGCGCACAGATCAATGACGTGGTTCGCGTCGATCTCGAGGCTGGTCCCAACGCAAGCGTACCGCTCCGATTCGGACGCAACGCAGTTGCCATCCTGCCGGTCACCTCGTCGCCGATCCGGTGATCGAGAACGGGCAGCTCTGCCTCTGAGCGCTGACCGTGCCGGCGGACATCAAGCTGAGGTGGTGCCCGTCGCTGGTGGTCGCGGTGTAGCTCGTCCAGGTGAATGTGACGGTCATGCCACGTCTCCGCCGAGATACGCTGCCTGCAGCCGCGGGTCGCTGGCGAGCTGCGGCGCCGGTCCTTGCAGCGCGACCTCGCCGCGCTCCAGCACGTAGGCCTGCTGCGCGATCTGCAGCGCCATCCGCGCGTTCTGCTCCACCAGCAAGATCGTCGTGCCTTCCCGGTGGATGTCGCGGACGATCTCGAAGATCTGCCGCACCAGCAAGGGAGCGAGGCCCATCGAGGGCTCGTCGAGCAGGAGGATCTTCGGCCGCTCCAGAAGCCCCCGGGCGATGGCCAGCATCTGCTGCTCGCCGCCAGAGAGGGCGCCGGCGGGAAGGTCGAGCCGCCGCTCCAGCGACGGGAACCGCTTCACCTGCGCCGTGATCGCCGCCCGCGCTTCCTCGCGTCCCCCGGGCCACCGGCGCGCCTCGGAGCCCATCATCAGATTTTCGGCCACCGTCATTCGTTGCAAGATGGCGCGGCCTTCCGGGACCAGCACGATCCCCGCTGCGACCGCGGCGTGGGAAGGGACGCCGGCGAGCTCGCGCCCTTGCAGCCGGACCGATCCGGAAGCGGGCCGCACCAGGCCGGCGATGGCGTTCAAGGTGCTGCTCTTTCCGGCGCCGTTCGGGCCGATGAGAGCGACGATCTCTCCCGCGCCGACCGACAGGGAGACGCCGCGGACAGCCTCCACATGGCCGTAGAGGACGCGCAGATCGCGCACCTCCAGGACGGGCGCGCTCACGGTCCCTCTCCCAGGTACGCGGCGATCACCGCCGGGTCCTGCGCGATCTGGGCCGGCGTCCCTCGCGCGATCACCTTGCCGAAGTTCAAGACCGTCACGCGGTGGCAGAGCTCCATCACCAGGCGGACGTTGTGCTCGATGAGGAGCACGGTGCGTCCCTCGCGCGCGACTTCCCGCACCAGGCGGGCGACGGCGGCGGCCTCGTTGGGGTTCATCCCCGCGGTGGGCTCGTCGAGCAAGAGCAGCGTCGGCTGCGAAGCGAGGGCGCGCGCGATCTCCACCCGCCGCTGCTCGCCGTAGGAGAGGCTGGACGCGGGCAGGGCGGCGCGCTCGCGCATCCCCACCCGGGCGAGGAGCGCTTCGGCGGCTTCGCGCGCGTTGCGCTCCTCGCGGCGCGCGGAGGGAAAGAGGAACAGCCGCTTCCAGAACGGCGCCTGCCTGCGCTGGTGCTCGCCGACCACCACGTTGTCCACGGCCGAGAGCCCGCCGAAGAGGCGGATGTTCTGGTACGTGCGCGCCACGCCCCTCCGGGCCACGCGGTGGGGCGGAAGCCGGTCGATGCGCGCGCCGTCCAGCTCGATCTTGCCGCTGGTCGGCTGCAGCAGCCCGGAGATGAGGTTGAGCAGCGTCGTCTTCCCCGCTCCGTTCGGCCCGATCAGGCCGTGCACCTCGGCGTCCGCCACGGTGAAGGTGGCGTCGTCCACGGCCCGGACGCCGCCGAAGGCGCGCGAGACGCCGGCCAGCGAGAGCGTCATGCCGCTTCTCGCGCCCGCCGCCGGAATCGCGCCGGCAGCGAGACCAGGCCGTTGGGCAGGTAGAGGATCACCACCAGGAGGATGGCGCCGTTGAGGAAGAGGCGGAACGGACCGGGCGAAAGCCCGAGACGGGCGCCAAGCTCGCGCAGCAGCTCGGGCAGCACGGTGAGGAACGCCGCGCCGACCGCCGGTCCGTAGAACGCCGCCGTGCCACCGACCACCGCCTGCACCAGCATGTCCACCACGCGCCCGAAGCCGAACCCCGCCGGCGAGACCATGAAGGTGTGGTGCGCCTCGAGCGATCCGGCGAGGCCCGCCAGCGCCGCTCCCAGCGCCAGCATCGCCAGCTTGTGCCCGGTGGTGTGGATCCCCATGGTGCGCGCGGCCGTCTCGTCCTCGCGGATCGCCTCCAGCGCGTACCCCGTGCGCGACCCGCGCAGGCGCGCGAACAGGTAGAGCGAGAGCGCGAGCACGAGCGCGAGCGTCCAGAGCTGCGTGCGCTGCGGGATCGCCACCAGGCCGAGCGCGCCGTTGGTGTAGTCCCAGTTGACGAAGAACAGCCGGACCACCTCGCCGAACCCCACCGTGGCGATAGCGAGGAACACGCCCCGCAGGCGCAGGACGGGCAGCCCCAGGGGCACCGCGACGATCGCGGGCAGGAGCGCCGAGGCGGCCAGCACCAGGAAGAAAGGAACCGCCGGCGCCCGCAACGTGATCAGCGCTCCGGTGTACGCCCCGATGGCCATGAACCCCGCGTTCGCCAGCGAGAGCTGGCCGCAGCACAGCGTCGCGTAGACGGAGAGCGCCAGCAGGCCGTTGATGAAGACGAAGGCGATCAGCGACTCGTAGGCGAGGAAGAGGTCCGACATCGCTCAAGCCTCGCGCGTGGCGGCCTGTCCGAAGAGACCGCGAGGCCGGGCGACCAGCACCAGGAACAGCACCGCGAAGGAGACGGCGTCGCGGAACGAGGAGCCCAGGTTCGCCACCGTGAAGACCTCGATCAGCCCGAGCAAGAACCCGGCGACCACCGCGCCGGGCACGCTGCCCATCCCGCCGAGGATGATCACGGCCAGGCCCTTCAGCTCCACGCTGCGGCCCACGTCGGGGGAGATGGAGTTGAAGGCAAGCCCGAAGAGCACGCCGGCCGCTCCCCCCAGCGCCGAGGAGAGGAAGAAGGCCACCGCGATGGCGCGGTTCACGTCGACGCCGAGGATGCGGGCGGCGCGCGGGCTCTCGGCCACGGCGCGGATCTGCCGGCCCAGCCGGGTGCGGGCGAGCAGCAGCGTGAGCACCGCCATCAACACCACCGAGATGCCGACGATGCAGAGCTGCAGCAGCGACGCGGTCGCGCCGCCGATCCGGATCACCCGGTCGGGAAACGTATCGGGCGGAAAGCGCGAGATGTCGGGCCCGAAGATCTGCAGCGCGATGGCCTCGAAGACCGTGGCCATGGCGAGGGAGCTGATCAGCCCCGAGATGTTCGAGTCGGCCCGGCCGCGCAGCGGGCGGAAGGCGATCCGCTCCAGGAAGATGCCGATGACGCCCGCGGCGGCCACCGCGGCGGGCAGGGCCAGCCAGAGCGAGAGCCCGGCGTCGACCAGGGCCAGGGCGATGAAGGCCGAGAGCGTGAAGACGGCGGCGTGCGCCAGGTTGAGGATGTCCAGCACGCCGAAGACCAGCGTGTACCCCACAGCGAAGAGCGCGTAGATGCTGCCCAGGAAGATGCCGTTGAGGACTTGCTGGCCCATCTACTGGACGATCTGGAACTTGCCGTCCTTCACCTGCTGCACGCTGGGCTCGTGCTGCGCGTCGCGGTTGGGGGTGAACGAGAACTTCCCCAGCGGCGTGTCGAGGTCCTTCACCTTGCCCAGGCCCGCCACGATGTCTTCGCGGCCCGTCTTCCCGCCCGACCGCTGGATGGCCTCGGCGAGGATGATCACGCCGGTGTACGCCTGGGCGGAGAACTGGTCGGGGTTCACGCCCGCCTTCTTCATGGACGCGAGGAACTTCTGGTTCGCCGGGTCCTGGCTGAGCGAGTTCCAGGAGGTGCCGACCATCACGCCTTCCGCGGCGGTGCCCGCGTTCTTGATGAACGCCGGGCTGTTGAAGCCGTTGCCCCCGAGGATGGCGCCGGTCCAGCCGCGCTGGCGGGCCTGGCTGACGATGGAGGCCGCGTTGTCGGCGAGCGCGGAGACCACCAGCACGTCGGGCTTGGCGGCGATCAGTGCGGTGAGCTGGGCGTTGTAGTCGCGGTCGGGCTTGGCGAAGGTCTGCGTCCCGAGGACCTTCACGCCCAGGTCGGCCAGCGTCTTCTGCATCACGTCGTAGCCTGCCTTGGTGAAGACGTCGTCGTTGCCGTAGAGGACCCCGGCGCTCTTGAACCCGAGCTTTTCCTTCGCCTTCTTGAACGCGCCAGGGATCACCTGCGCCTCGGTCAGCGAGTCCCGCCAGATGTAGTTTCCGATGTCGGTGATCCCGGTGGCCGCGGTGTTGGAGACGGCCAGCACCGGCACTTTCGCCTGCTGGGCCAGGGGATCGGCGGCGCTGGCGGTGT
>WNFP01005674.1_pt1 | contig 11333 bp, 12 predicted proteins | sample 5400201 | NCBI WGS metagenome assembly WNFP01 (sample SAMN13153355, study PRJNA577476) | soil metagenome | isolation source: 115 cm saprolite under Madrone tree | place: USA:California | collected 2016-06-14
TGCAGCGCGGCGGCTAGCTGATCGGCGGCAAGGCCGCTCGGCAGCACGGCGCGAATGCCGGCTTGCAGGGCTTGCGCAGAGACTGCGGACGAACCAGGCTCAGCCAGGACTACGGTTGGAATTTCGGCGGCCAAGTCCGAATCCGCGAGCGAGCCGATCATGGTTTCCAGCTGCTCGGCGGAGGCATCGACCAGAAGCGCTTGTGGCTGCGTGTCGGAAAGCTGGCCGTCGACTGCGTCGATGTGCGCGGCGCTGCCGACAATTTTCACGCCGTGCGGCCTGAGGCGATTTTGCAGCGCGGCGCGAGCGAGCGGTGAAGCGGCGATGAGGAAGACGCGAATCACGCGGCGGCGGCGCTCCTGGGAATACGCTGAGCGCCGAGCTGTACGGTGACGCGGCGGAAGCGCTCGTAATCCCCACGCAGAAATGCGAGGCGCAGAAGGCGCGGGCCGGAGCCTTGCAGAGCGTTGGCGAGATCGTCGAGGGACGCGAACGATTTTTCGTCGGTGCCGAGAAGAATGTCGCCCGGCAAGAGCGACGCGTTGGCCGCGGGACTGTCCGGTTCCACCTCCAGCAAGACGAGGCCGAAGGCTTTGGCGCGGGTGCCGGGGCGCGGCACCCGTACCGGCGCGACGATTACGCCGAGCCAGGCGTCGATGGGGCCGGCAGCGAGGAAACTTGTGACGGAGTTGCTGGGCACGGCGAGCGCCAGGCGTCCCGCAACCATAGTGTTGATGCCGATGACGCGGCCGCGGGCGTCGGCGAGCGGACCGCCGGAATTGCCGGGCGCGAGGCGGACGTCGGCCTGCACCCAAGGCTCGGAGCCGAAGTGGCGCAGCGGGCCGACGGCGTGGATTACACCGGTGGTTAACGCGCCGACAAAGCCGAGCGGATTTCCGATGGCGATGGCGAGCTCGCCGGGACGCACTTGCGAGGAATCCGCGGCGGCCGCGGAGGGAAGATTCGCGGCGGTGATGCGGAGCTCGGCGAGATCGCGCCGCGTGTCGCGCGAGACGAGCGCGGCATCGAACTCGCGGCCGTCCCAGAGCTGGATGCGCATTTGCGAGGCGCGCGCGACGTGCGCGTTGGTGATGATTGCGCCGTCGGCGGACCAGATGACGCCGGAGCCGTTGCCGCGCCCTCCGGGGCTGACGAGAACGGTGGAGCGGCGAAGTTTTTCGGCGATTTCGCCGAAGCCCTGGATAGCCATGTTATTCGGCTCCGCGCGTGCGTTCGCCGACGACGATGTTGACTTCTTGCGCTGCGCCGCCGCGGACGAACTTGAGCGCGAGGGGTTTGCCGATGGCTTCGCCGTGCAGTTGCGAGTGAACGTCTTCGAGGCGCGCGACAGGATGGCCCGCCAGTGCGATGAGAATGTCTCCGATGACGATGCCGGCTTTGTGCGCGGGACTTTCCGACTCGACTTCGAGAACGATGGCGGCGGTTTTTTCGCTGCGCTGCAGGGATTGGCGGAGCACCGAGATAGCCTTGCGGGATGTGGCCTTTTTTCAGGAGCGTGTCGACGACGCGGTCGACGGCGGGCGCGGGGATGGCGATGGCGCCGAAGCGAGCGAAGCGCGGCGTGGCGATGCCGACGATGCGGCCCTGCGGATCTACCACCGCGCCGCCGATGGCGGTGGGTTGCAGGCCGACGTCGAGGCGGATGTACGGCGCGAGGGCGGCGCCGGTCCAAGTGCGGCGCTCGGGAGCGACGAGGCTGACAACGCCGAGGGCGGCTACTGGGCCGCTGGCACGGGTGCGGCCGACGACCAGCGTGAGGCTGCCGGGCTTCAGCGAGGCCACGTCGCCAAAATTGGCGACGGCTGCGGAGGCTTCCGCACATTTCAGGGCAGCGAGATCGGTTGATGGGTCGCGGCCTGCGAGAGTTGCGGGTACGACGCGGCCATCTGGCAGGGTGGCGTGAATTTCTTCGTCGCGGCGCAAAGCGTGCTCGGCGGTGACGATGACGCCGGGACGCCAGATTACGCCGCTGGCGGAGCCGCGAGCCTCGGCGTGAACGGCGACCACGCTGGCTGCGGCGCGCTCGGTGGCTTGCGCGAGGGCGTTGGAAAGTTCGATGAGTTCGGCTGACATTTGTTGCCTCCATGAAGAAGATGCCGCAGAGCAATGGGCGAGTACATCCGCCAAACGGCTAGGTCGAGCAGGCGAACAGACTAAGAAAAAACGGGTCCCTCGCTTTGCTCGGGATAAACCCGCGGTGGCCGAGATCGCCTAGGGGTCGAGTTATGGCTTGGCGTGCTCCATTAGCTCGAGGCGATTGCCGAAGGGGTCGAAGACGTGGACGCGGCGAAGGCCGTTGAAGGAAGTGTCCGGCTTGCTGGATATGCCGGCGCGCTCGCAGGCCGCTAGGATTGCATCCAGGCCTTCGACGACGAACGCGGGGTGGGCGCGCTTGGCGGGATGGAAGTCGAGCTCGATGCCGAGATGGAGATTCACGGCGCCGGCGACGAACCAGATGCTTTTGCGCTCGGCCATTTGCGGAGGCTTTGCGATCTCGGTGAAGCCAAGGATGCCGGAATAGAAGGCGCGAGCGCGGTCTTCACTGGCGATGGGGATGGCGATTTGCACGTGTTCGATGCTGAGGATTGGCACGGTTGGAAGTTACGCTGCTTGTTTTGCGCGACGCGGCTGAATTTTACGGATTGTGCTACGCAAACGCTGGCGGGCCGCGCGCACTTCATATTGCAACTGCAAATTCATCCAGAATTCCTCGGACATGCCAAAGAAACGAGCCAGTCTGACAGCGGTATCCGCGGTGATGCCGCGCCGCTCCGACACGATGTCGTTGATGCGGGGAGCCGGCACGTAAATGGAGCGAGCGAGCTCATTGGCAGACATTCCCATTGGTCTCAGGAATTCTTCGCGCAGAATCTCACCTGGATGAATCTTCCAAGTTGATGAGGGCCCCTTGTTAGTGCGCATGATATCGTCGCGGCGTTGGCTCGCTGAATCTAAAGCTTCCGTTGCTTCAAACTTGGCTCAAGCTACTCCACGTACTTGATTCTAGCAAGCGAATCCCATGTTCGTCGAAGAAGCGAGAGTACTCCCGTCTACGCGTTGGCTGGCCAGCTTTAAAATTGGCCGGACAACATCGATATCCTCTCGTGCTCTGCCGAATAAGGCCAAAGGGCATGTAGGCTGTGAAAATGGGACCCGCAGGAGAATCGCTACTCGAAAAATAGGGTATAGCCAGAACCATTTCATTGTGGAGGGCGCTCAGTCTGCCCATGTATCCATAAGTTGCTTTGTCAGTCTTATCTTTGGTCGGATACTTACCTTTGACTTGCACGGGCCGCAGAACAATTCGGTCTCCTAAGTATTTCGAGATTATGAAATCAAATCCCTCGTCTCGATGAGGAAAGTAAACATTCCAACCGGCGTCTGCGAGTACCCCGGCTACGTATAGTTCGGCTAAATAGTCCGGCCTTCGTTTTTCGGCATTAGTAGACATCTGCTTTTCTCAAGGCAGATAGGGCATGGCGTCCGTGGATTCTACGAACTTTTTCAGGGCGGCCATCACTGCGGGGCGGGTGAAGAGCTCGCAGAAGAGATCGATTTCGCGGCGGAGCTCTTCGTGGGGGATGGGCTTGATGAATTTCTTGGCGGCGGCGCGGGTGACGGCGTCAAATTTCGTGATTTGCGCGGCGGTGGAGCGGGCGATCTGGAGGGCTTGGCCCTCGGCGGCTAGCTGCGCGACGAGGCCGACGGATTGCGCGCGCGCGGCGTTGACACTGCGTCCGGTGAGGAGCAGATCGCGCACGAAGGCGTTGCCGAGGTCGCGCTTGAGGCGCGGGATGCCGCCAAAGCCTGGGATCAGACCTAAGCGCAGTTCGGGGAAGGCGAAGCGCGCCATCTTGTCGGCGATGATGAGGTCGCACGTGAGAGCCAGCTCGAAGCCACCGCCGAAGCAGACGCCGTGAACAGCGGCGATGGTAACAAACGGAGCGGCATCGATGGTGTTGAGCACGGAGTGGATGCGCTCGAGGAATTGGCGGACGCCTGCGAGTCGCTCTTTCTCGGAGAGCGGCTCCGCGCCGCGATAGAGTTCGCGGAGGTCGGCGCCGGCGGAGAAACCTTGTTTGCGGGCGCTGGAGATGATGCAGGCGGCGGTTTCCTGCACGAGCGCGGGGATTGCGGCGGCGAATTTCTCCAGGTCGGCAAGAGTTTCCGTGCCGATTTCGTTTGCGGGCCCGTGGTCCATCGTTAGCTCGACGATGCCGTCGCACCAGTCCCAACGCAGCGTTTTGCCAGCGAAATGCTTCATGACGGCTTTCTATCGTACATGGAGTTAATCTCGGAGGCGAAGCGTGCGTTGATGGCGTCGCGGCGGAGCTTTCCCATGGCGGTCAGCAGGCCATTCTCCGCAGTGAAGGTTTCGGGGACGACCGCGAAGTTGCGGATTTGGCGATAGTGCGGAAGGTCGGGATTGACCTCGTCGAGCGCCGACTGCACGGCGGAAGATTCAACCGCGCCGACGACGAGCGCGCAAAGATAGCCGCGGCCGTTGCCAACGACTACGACGTGCTGCGCGGCGGGAAGATGTTGCGCGATTTTGTCTTCGATGGGCTCGGGCGGAACGTTGTGGCCGGAGTTGAGGATGATGAGGTTCTTTAGGCGGCCGATGATGCGCCAATTCCCGCGCAGGTTCACTTCGCCTTGATCTCCGGTGTGAAACCACCCGTCGCGGAGGACGCGTGCGGTTTCTTCCGGGCGATTCCAGTAGCCAGAGAAAATATGCGGGCCGCGGACCACGATTTCTTCGTTGCCAGCGGCTTTCATCTCTATGCCGCGAATCGCTTGGCCCACGTAGCCGGGCTCGATCTGGCCGCGCGGGTCATCGAGCGTACAGATGGCGGTGGTTTCGGTGAGTCCGTAAGCCTGCAAGACCGGGATGCCAAGCATCAGGAAAAATTGGTGCGTTTCGGGAGCGAGCGGAGCCGAGCCGCAGATCAACGCGCGAAGGTGCGGGCCGAAACGCTCTTTGATTTTGCTGAAAATGAGTTTGCGGCCAAGCGCGAGCCAGAGCGCGTCGGCGGTGCGGGCGCGGCTTGAATTTTGGCGCTGCCAGGCTGCGCGCGCCTTGGCATAGAGGGAACGAATCGGAGCGGCGCGCTTGGAGAGAGCGTCTTCGACGCCGCGACGGACGCGTTCGAGAAGGGTGGGTACGTTGAGAAAATAGTGCGGGGCGGAGAGGCGAATCTCGTCGGCAAGCTTGGTGAGATCAGTGGACAGCGTGAGAACGCTCTCGCGCGAGAGGCAAGAGAGCAAGAGAATCCAGGAGGCCGCGAAATTGAACGGAGCCCAATGGAAGACGCGGTCGGGCTCGCGAGTTTGGCCCATGAGCTGGTCGAGGCGCTCGGTGGTGCAGGAAAGCATGTGGGTGAGGTTGGCGGTGGTGAGGCAAACGCCCTTGGGCTCACCGGAGGTACCGGAGGTGTAGATGATGGTGACGATGTCGGCATCGCCGCGCGGATTGGGAGCGTCGGGAATCGTTTGAGCGGGCGTGGGCGGCTGCAAAACTTCGTCGAACAGTACGCGGCAGGGCGCGCTGGAGGAATCGCCGGTCCATGCTCGCATTGCGGCATCGCCGAGCGCGGCGTCGCTCACAAGAAGCAGCTTCGGCACGGAATCTTTCATCATGGCGGCGAGCTCCGCGGGCGACTGCCGGGCGTACAGCGGGACCACGATGAGTCCTTCGGCCATCAACGCCAAGTCAAAAGCGACCCAGTGAATCGAGTTGGGCGCCAGGAGAGCGCAGCGATCGCCTGGACGAACTCCTGCAGTACGCAGGTAGGCACGCACCCGGCAGACCTGCTCGAGCAATTCCCCGCCGGTGACGCTGACGAACTGCTCGCCGTGAATTTCGCGCAGAACCACGCGTCCGGCACTGCGCTGCAGTTGAGCAAAAATAGTTTCGAGGAAGTTGGGCATGAGCTTCAGAAGTTGGAAAGGTTAGCCGCGTGCGGCGGAACATGCAGCTTGATCATCGCGACGCGGATCCGGCCACGGAGTGTTGCGCGACAATGCTGGTGTCGTAGCGCTCCGCCAAGTCGCGCAGTGTCTTGCTGAGCGGCGGCAGATACTCTTCCCAGGAGAGGACGCCGGAGCGCAGCGGAAACTCCGGATAGGTGCGGCGGACGGTGTCTTCGAGAAGGGTGCCCATGCGCGCCATGACTTTCAGATTGCGGACGACGGTGCGGCCGATGCCTTCGCGGACGGAGTCCGCTTCGCGCACGAGCGCTTCCATCATCTGCAAAAGCTTAGGTTCCAGGTCGGCGTCGTCGACGGCGAGGACAAGATGCTCGTGGCCGCGTTCGCGCATGAGGTTGCGGATGCGTTCATCCATGGTGACGCCGGCGGAGGCAACCAAGCTTGGCATACACGTGACAATGCCGTGATAGCGCGAAGAAACCATGTAGGAACCGGCGCGCAAGATGGAAACGAGCTGGAACATATCGTAGTCATCGGAAGTGAACACCGGCGCGGCGGGCAAAAACTCCAGCATCGAGCGGCAAGCGTGCGCATCCAGCCGCTCCATGGCGACAAGAATCGGGAAGACGCGATGGCGTTCGCGGAAGGCCGCCGCGGCTTTGCCGAAGGCGGAGACGTAGCGGCGATATTTCGCGTCCACATCGGCGCCGGACTGGTGGAAATAAACGGTGCGGTACTGGCTTTCCTTGTAAGCGCCGGTAGTGACGCGGGCGATGTATTTCGCAATGGAGGCCTTCACCGGCCAAACGAAAGGATGAATCGGGCAGAGCACGAGGATGGGAGTTTTTTCGTCCCAACCCGCTTCTCGCAGCGTCTTGCGCGCGTATTCCGAGGGACGCGGCTCGAATGTCCACGCGGTGTCGGTGCCGAGCTCGGTGGAGATGCCGAGCTTGCGCAACAAATCTTGCGACTCCACGTTGCGCGTGATGACCAGGGAATCGTGCACGTAATGGGCGCACATGTCTTGGATCAAGGGATCCATATGGCCGGCTTCCCCGCCGTAGGCAAGGGACAATTTGTTTTCCACGGAAGCCAGGCCGAGCGAGCCGATCATCATAGTGGTCAGCGCATTGGCGAATTTGCTCTTGAACATCGAACCTTCGCAAGCGATGACGCCGTGATTCTGGCGCACTTCGCGGAACAAAAATGGCGGGAAGACGTCGGGGAGATAAACCTGGCGCGTGCCCGCGAAATAGCCGCGGCTGCGGTTGAAGTCCTGGGTCATCACACTGAAGTCGACATTGCCGGCGCCGAGGACGTGGCGCACCTGGCGCAGCATTTCCTGCACGCGAACATCGGAGCCGGTGTTGCGCGTGCCGTTGTAGCCGGCGAAGAGCAGCCGCAGTTTTTCGCCGGATTCCCAGCGATGGCCGAGTCCAAACATCCAGCCGACGCGCCGGATTTCGATCAGCGCGCTGACCCACGCGACGAGGAGAAAATCGGTCATGCGCGGGCGCTCCCCGCGACTGTTTTCGATGCGGCGGCGCCGGCGGAGGAAGACCACGGTTTTGCCGGATAGCGAAACTTATTTTCGCGGCTGAATTTGAGCAAAGGATATGCGTAGCTGGAAAACTTCGCGGGCGCTTCGCCGAGTTCGGTGACCACGCGCGAATTCTCGAAGACTGTGTTCCAGTCGAGGTAGGGCCAAAAAACTTTCATCAGCGACGCGCCATGGCCGACCGCGCCTCCGCGATTCGCCAGCCAATTCACCGTGGCGGAAAACGGCCGACCGAACGAAGGCGCGTAAACAGGGCGCCGCCAGCCGCCCGCTTCCGCGAGGCTGTCGGTCAACTCTCGATACGTTTGTGAGCCCACGCCCGCGGAAAGATGATAGATGCCGTGCGCTGCTTTTTCTTTCTGATGAATGGTCACGATGGCTCTGCCGACGTAGTCCGCCGGCACAATGTCGATCTTATCGTGAGGACGCAGGGGAAGAACAGGCAAGCGCGCGAGCAGATCGAACGCCTGTACCATATCGAACTGCGAGGTTTCCGCATGACAACTGTCGCCCATGACGATGGCGGGGCGAAAGATGGTGCGCGGCACGTCGGGGAGAAGTTGCGCGACCATGTGCTCGCAAAATTTCTTGGTGCGCGCATAGGGGTCGTAGTCCGAGCGCGCCCAGTCGATGGAGGCATCTTCGGCCACCACTTCGTTCCGGCGATGACCGGCAACGGCAACGGTAGACACGTGGGAATAGCGCCGCAGCCCTGCGCGGTCCTGCGCGCGGCGCGCGAGCTGAATTACTTCCAGCGAGCCGCGCAGGTTCACATTGAGGCACTGCCTTTCAGACTTGCGGTTCAGCGAAGCGGCGCAGTGAATGATGGAATCGGTGGTGTCGACCAGAGCGTGATAGTCGTCCTCGGACAGGCCGAAGCGCTGGGAGGTAAGGTCGCCGCGGAAAACGCGCATGCGTGAACTGATATGATCGAAGAACGCCGGGAAATCGAAATGAAGCTGCAGGGAGTGCCAGAGGCGTTCGTGCGCTTCCTGCTGGGAATTTGCGCGCACTAGCAGATTCAGGGAGTCGCGATAGTCCCGCAGCAGCCCGGCGACGACGTAACTGCCGAGATATCCGGTCGAACCGGTTACGAAGATCGCCATAAAGGATCGGACGGCGACGTGGAGTTAGGACTGGCGCCAGCGCAGGCGGCTTGCGCGGACCAATCGAGTTCGCGAGGCGCGCGCGCTTCCAGCGGACGCCCCTCCATGAGCGGATAGCACCAACGGCGCAGCGCGGGAATGTGAACATTGATCCAGTAGTCCCACCAGTCGATGGATTCCGGATCGAACGCGAAAAGAGCGCGCTCCTCCGGAGAAAGCGCGGCGGAAAGCAGGCGCGCATTTTCAGACTCGAAAACATGCTCGTTGTGCAGGATGAACGGCTCGTACAGTTCGATTAGTTTCTCAGCGCGCAACAAATCACGCTCTTGCCTGGCGAGCGGCGCTTTCTTCATGCGCAGGATTACCGCAATGCGGTTGATGCGGGAGATAACGGCCTTCTGCATGGGGATGGACAATCGCTCATAGCGCTGTTTGGACACCGGAATGGTCTCGAACTTCACTTTGAGCCAGTGCTCGATGCCCTGCTGCGTTCGGTAATGCTTGCGGTGGGCCAGCCCGGTGAGCTCGATGCTGCGTCCCATGTTCACGGGATTGATCGCGGAGGTTGCCAGCTGATATATGCGCGCGTTGCGCCGCGCCACGATGGCGGCGGCGATCAGCGTCATGCCCCGGCAGACCATGTCCACGGGGATCACGTCCAGGCACTTGCGTTCATTCGTGGGAAGCTGCCGGAAATTTGTGCCCAGCAAATAAGAGAGCGGTCCCGAGGTGTTGATGCCTTCATTCCATCCCATGAAGGGAGAGCGCATCGAACTTTCCACGATCGACGGCCGCACGATAGCGATCGGCAAATCCTGTCCGTGGCGCGAAAGAATCGACTCACCTAAACTTTTTGTAAACGTGTAGGTGTTCGGCCAGCCAAGATGATGCGCGCGGCGCATGCCGACACGGAGCAGGCGATTGCGAGCCCAGCGCACGCGATTGCGCTTCAGCACGCCATCTAGCTCCTCCGCTGGGACTGCGGATGGGTCTCCCGCCCGCCCCAGGGCCTGCCGGCGCAGCGCGCGAGTCAGCTCCGGGCTTTCCGAACGCGCTTCAATGCGCCCAATCATCTCACGCAGTGAATCGACCTCGCGTTGCGCATCGAAGTTGGAATCCTGCGCGGGAGTGTAATTGTCCTGCAAGGCCTCGCCGACGCGGCCATCGCGCATACCCACCACGTAACACGTGGAAAGGTGCATCAAGCCTGCATGACTGCATTTACGCAGAAAATCGAGCAAATGCACGGCAGAATCGACATTGGAGGCCAGCGCTTCGCGCAGATCCGGATTGAAATCGGTCAATCCCGCGCTGTTGACAATCAGGTCCAGCGATTTCGCCAGCCGCGCTTGCGTGGCTTCGTCCAGCCCCAGCCCGCGCTGGCTGACGTCGCCTTCCACCACTTCCACTTTTTCCCCTAAGAACGCGCCGAGCCGCCGGCCGTGCCGCTCTTGCAGCGTGTCGAACGCCGGCGACTCCTCGATGATTTTTTCAAAGCGGCGTTGCGCGGAAGTGGTGCGATTGCGACGGATGAGCAGCGTGATTTTGCCGATGCTCGAGACGTTTTCAAGCAAATCGACCAACCACACTTTGCCAATGAAGCCGGTGACGCCCACCAGCAAAATGTGGCGGTTCGCCAGCGTTTCGCGAACGGCAAGACGCTCGATGCGGGGAACATCGCCATGCGCGGCCACCGCACGTCCGACCGGAGATGGCGGGCGCGCCGCCGTCTGCGTGGCTGCAACCAGATCGGAGTCCTTCCAGCCAAGCCGGGACAGCAACTTCTCGCGGGGCAAGCGGCCGTCCGACGAGCCGCTGGCAATCCACGCCAGCGGTCCACGCGGGCGCACGACCGGAGAGAGCAGCCGCCCCGTGGCGTGGCCGTCGCGAAATTCCAGGCGATTGGAGACAAACGAAGAAATGCCGAAGTGGTTGGCAAGCGGGCGCAACACGTTGTCGAGGAACTGACTGACCAGCACAACTTCTTCGCCGGCGCCCAGGACCCCAAGGAGTTTTTCGACGGCTTCGCGGCGCAATTGCGGCTTGAGCACGTACTGAAAATACTCTTCCCCCAGCAAGTCGAGGCGGTCCTGGCTGACGCCGCGCAGCAGCGTGTGCAGAAGCCGGGTGGCGAAGGTGCGGCTCGCGGCATAGGCGAAAGGCCGCGAGAGGGCCATTGCCGCCATGCCCAAACGCCGGGCCCAGCGCTCCGAGAAGCTCTGCGCGTTCCAGGTGAAAAAGCCGACCAGCCGCATGGCGCCCACTTCGAGCAGCGAGCCTTCCACGCGCCAGTAGGTCACGCTCCGCGACGCACCCTGTATCGGCGTGTCCTTCAATTTGGCTAGGCTTTCCGTCATACCAGCAAACTATTATCGGGCAAGCACACGCAGCCCGGCGATCCCGAATGTTCCGGACGCCCGATGTTCCGGACGAATGATGTGGGCACCTGAATGAACGACTTGGAGGCAAAGGCCCTTACCGCTCCGCCTCCACACCTCGGCCAATCGTCCCCGACGTAGGTGAGCGGTCACCTATATGGGAAGTGAAAAAGTAGCACCCTCAGCGGGTTCCCGCAAGGCATGGGAAGGTCCGGCAAAGATGCCCGTGTTACCGAGACGTGACTGGAAAAAAGGCACGCCGGATGGCTAGACGCCCCAGCCGTAGCGCTCGGCGTGCTCGAGGGTGCGCTGCATCTCTTCGCGGAGCATTTCCGTGAA
>WNFP01019936.1_pt1 | contig 11332 bp, 7 predicted proteins | sample 5400201 | NCBI WGS metagenome assembly WNFP01 (sample SAMN13153355, study PRJNA577476) | soil metagenome | isolation source: 115 cm saprolite under Madrone tree | place: USA:California | collected 2016-06-14
CATTTGAATCGTGCGGACCGCGAGGCGCAACTTGAGGATGAACTCGCGGCGGAGCTTCCACAGACCGATGTGCCACTTTATGCGGGCACGGCTTATTTCCGCCAGGACGAGTCGCACTATTATTTGGCGGTTTCATTGGTTGTGCCCGGGTCGCAGATTCCATTCGTGCAAGAGAAGGACAAAGACAACGCGACGATTGACATCATTGGCGAGGCGCGCCTCGGCGAAAAAGGCAGAGTGCCGGTCGGGCAGTTGCGTGACACTGTGAAGCTGGCGGTGGACAGCACGCAACAGGTGCGGCGGAAGAACGTGCAGTACAACACGGGGTTTGTGCTTGCTCCGGGAAATTATCATTTGAAATTTATCGTGCGCGAGAATCAGACGGGGCGCATGGGATCGTTTGAGACGGATGTGCAGGTGCCGGATTTGCGCAAGGCCCCGTTGCGGATGAGTTCAGTGGTGCTGAGTAGTTTGCGGGCGCCAGTTACGAACGCGCCAAAGAAGAAGGTTGTGAATCCGCTGATTCAGGACCAGACGCAGCTGGTGCCGAATGTGACGCATGTGTTTACGCGCGACCAGCATTTGTATTTGCAGTATGAGATCTACGACGCGGCAAAGGGCAAGGTCGCCATTGCGGCGGCTCCTGCTGCGGCGCAATCGGGAAGCGCGGCTGCCGCAACGCCTTCATCTGGTGCCACCGCGCAGACAGCGCAGCCTAAAGAGACGCGCGAGTCGATTCACGTTTTGACCAGCATTGAATTTCTGCAGGGCAACGTGAAAGTTTACGAGTCGAAGCAAGTGGCCGCCACCGAAGTTACGGCTCCGGATCGGAAAGCGGTTGTTTTTCAGATCGATCTGCCGTTGCAATCGCTGAAGCCGGGGCTTTATGTTTGCCAGGTGAATGTGATTGATGATGTCGCGGGGAACTTTGCGTTTCCGCGGTGGCCGATCTTGATAAAGAATGCGGCTCCGGCGGTTGCTCCGGCGACACAGACTTCCTCAAGTTCCGTGCGGTGAGCAGCTCGCGGATCAGGTGGACCGGAGCGCAGGGTGAAGTCTGTGCCACTCAAGAGCAACGAGTCTCATTGTTCTCGGAAACGCCTCCCCCTCCCCCTGCTTCTCGTAAGTGCAGATTCGAAGGAGTATCAGATACCGGGGCCTTCCGTTCTACGCAGAGCAAAAGAGGTTTCCTGCCGCTAACTTGATTCCGACGGTGACGAGGAGTAGAACCCACGTGTAAAAACGACACGTGGACCACCCGGCCCCGATAGTAACTCCATCGCGTAGCCCGCACTGGTAGGGTAGACTTTCAGACCGCATGCGGCTCTGCGCGGCGATGGGGTCGCTCCAAAATGAAGCTCACGCACCACGGATTGCAAATTGAAATGCCGGACGACTGGTGGACCGAGGCGGGAATGCAAGGTTTTATCCCCACATTTACGGCGTATCGAGTGAATCATAGGTTGTTTCACAATGTCCGCGAAGTCCCCGTCAAAGATGTGGGTCCAGTACTTCGCAATCCAGGCGTAGGGATCTTTAACGACCGCGAAGAAGAGGGTTCAGCCCGCGAACGAGTTGTGCGAATTCTGCGCGGGTTCCGGTTTGACGACGCTATCCCGCCAGTGGAAATCGTCAAGGACCAAGCTGGACACCCGTATCAATATAAGCTGGTTCATGGTGCGCACCGCTTCTATTGTTCGCTGGCTGCGGGATTCAAGAACGTACCGACCGTCGAGGGCTTTGATCTGAAGCGATAGCAGAGGGGGCTGCGCTTATTGCTTGTGGTTGACCGGGCCCGAGAACTTGCGCATGAGGCTGAATCTAAACCTGCACCCTTGAAAAACCAAATGCCAAGGGTGCGCCACCTGCCCGGCGTATATCGATGCTAGCTGCCGATTAGGAATTGTTCGGGTTATTTCTGAGTACGCACTGTCTGAGCCAGCGCTCGACGTCGGTAACCATCTGGTCCAGCTCTGGCTCGTAGTAAATAGGGGCAAGTCCGTTCGGCTTAGGCAAACTCTCGACGCGCCGTTTCCAGTGTTTGTCCAACGTCGCAGCACTAGCAAAGGCTGTGCCAATCACTGCGTGGCAGAAGTCGAGGCCGTCTCCTCGCTTTATCCGCTGTGCCTTTGCGCTAGTGAGCAGGTTCCTGATTAAGTTGACGTATCGAAAGGTTGCGGGGTTAGAAGGGCTAAAGGGAAGGGCAGGGAAATGTTGATCCAACCAGGCCGGGGAGCGCTCGAATGCGGCTCTATGCTCGCCGATTCTCTTGATTAAAGCGGCGTCCATATCCGCTGCACCTTTTCGAATGGAGAAGGTCGCCGCCGAGGTGTAGAGCTTCGATGAATCTCCTTCTTCGAGACGGATCGCCCCTCACGAGGCTGATCAGTGAAACGTTGTCCAGATATATTGTCAGCCCGCTAACAGTTGCGTTGAATGTCAAGCCGGTCCGTCAATGTCCGATCTGACTTGATCATTTGAAAGGAGCCAGACGCTCGTTTCAATTATCAGCCAAGAGTCGCGTGACTGCGTTATTCCCCGTAGGGGACCCAGATGTTTTTGATTTGGGTGGCGTGTTGGAGGAAGAAGCGGCCTTCGGATTGGGTGGGGTTGAACCAGTCGATGTGGCGGCCTTCGTTGGTGAAGACTTGTTTTAGATTGCCGATGGAGAGGGATTTGGCGGTGGCGCAGGTGGGGGTGTCGGCGAAGCACCAGAGGGCGTCGATGTCGTCGTGTTCGGCTAGCGTTTTGAGGAGTTCGGCGGGGCGGCCGGTGACGATATTTACGGCGCCGGCGGGGAGGTCGCTGGTTTCGAAGAGTTGGTAGAGGTCGGCGGTTATTAGCGGGTAGATTTCGGAGGGGACGGCGATGACGGTGTTACCTACGGCGATGGCGGGCATCACTGCGGAGAGGAAGCCCAGGAGCGGGGCTTCGGCGGGGCAGAGGATTCCGATTGTGCCGATGGGTTCCTGCATGGCCAGGGTTACGTTGCGGAACGGCGGGTTGTGGATGGCGCCTTCGTATTTGTCGGCCCATGCGGCGTAGGAAAAGATGCGTTCGACGCTTGCGTTGATTTCGGATTCGGCTTGTTGTTTGCCGCCAACAGCAGAGAGACGGGTGGCGATTTCTTCGCGGCGTTGGGAGAGATTTTCGGCGATATAGTAGAGGACTTGGGCGCGGTTGTGGGCGGTGGCTTTGACCCAGCTGGTGGCTTTGCGAGCGGCTTCGACGGCGTTGCGGATGTCTTTGCGATTGCCGAGAGGGGCTTCGCCGAGGAGGCGGCCGTCGGCGGCGCGGACTTCTGTGCTGTAGCCGGAGTCGGGGCGGGCTTGTTTGCCGGCAATGAAGAGTTTTACGGTGCGGTCGATTGGGGGCGTCGAAGATTCGGACATTGCTTCGGTTAATTGTGGAGGTGGTTGATCGATTGCCAGCGGACGGGGGTGGAGTTGCGGGGCGTTTTTGAACCAAGTGGGCTCGAGGTATTCGAGGAGGCCTTCGCGGCCGCCTTCGCGGCCGTAGCCGCTTTCGCGATAGCCGCCGAAGCCGCAGCTGGCGTCGAAAAGATTGGTGCAGTTGACCCAGACTACGCCTGCTTTGAGTTTCGCTGCGACGTGGAGGGAAACGTTGACGCTTTCGCTCCAGACGCAGGCGGCTAGGCCGTAAACGGTGTTGTTGGCTAGCTCGACGGCCTCCGTGGGCGTGCGGAAGGTCATGGCGGCTAGAACGGGGCCGAAAATTTCTTGTTGGGCGACGATGGAAGTGGGATGGACGTTGCTGAGAAGGGTTGGCGGGAAATAGAGGCCGCGCGAGGGCATGGGGATGCTGGGCTGCCAACAGGTGGCGCCCTCGGCAACGCCTTGATCGACCAGACGCTGGATGCGATCGAGTTGGACGCGGGCGATGATGGCGCCGATGTCGATGGCTTTGTCGAGAGGCGGGCCGACGCGAAGAGTGTTCATGCGGTCGCAAACTTTGGCGATGAGAGGCTCGGCGATGCCTTCCTGCATGAGGAGGCGAGAGCCGGCGCAGCAGACTTGGCCTTGGTTGAACCAGATGCCGTCGACGAGGCCTTCGACGGCGGAGTCGAGGTCGGCGTCTTCGAAAATGATGAAGGGGGATTTGCCGCCGAGTTCGAGGGAGAGTTTTTTGCGAGAGTGAGCGGTGGCTTTGCGGATGGCGCGGCCGACTTCGGTGGAGCCGGTGAAGGCGATTTTGTCGACATCGGGGTGGGCGACTAGGGCTTCGCCGGTGGAGCCGTCGCCGGTAACGATGTTGACAACGCCTGCGGGGAGATCGATCTCCTGGCAGATTTCGGCGAAGGCTAGGGCGGTGAGCGGCGTGAATTCAGCGGGTTTTAGGACGACGGTGTTGCCGGTGGCTAGGGCTGGGGCGATTTTCCACGCGAGCATCAGTAACGGGAAATTCCAGGGGATGATTTGGCCTACGACACCGCAGGCTTCGCAGCCGGGGAATTCTTGGGCAAGGAGTTGGGCCCAGCCGGCGTGGTAGTAGAAATGGCGAGCTACTAGCGGGATGTCGATGTCGCGGCTTTCGCGGATGGGTTTGCCGTTGTCGAGAGTTTCCAGGACGGCTAGGCGGCGCGAGTGTTTTTGAACTTGGCGGGCTAAGGCGTAGAGATAGCGGGCGCGGGCGTGTGGAGTGAGAAATTGCCACGCGGGGAGGGCGCTGCGGGCGGATTTTACGGCGGCGTCGATGTCGGCGGGGGAGCCTTGGGCGACTTCGGCTAGTTTTTCGATTGTGGAGGGATCGGTGGTGTCGAAATATTTTGCGTGGAGCGGAGCTTGCCAAGCGCCATTTATGAAGTGGCCGAAGCGGCGTTTGTGGCGGTCGAGCCAGGCTAGGGCTTCGCGGGGATCTTCGGGGGCGGGGCCGTAGTCCATGGTTACGAATTTTTCTACGATGCTCATGCGGTTGTTCTCGATTCCTTCGTCAGAATTCTAAGCACATTCAATGCTTCCTGCGCTCGCTTCGCAGCGCTCCTACGCGATGGGATGACGGTAGTCCGCTGAATAACGGCCCGTGGCGTGGTGTTCGAGTTGGCGTTCGATGTCGGCTAGCATGCCGCTGGCGCCGAAACGGAAAAGGTCCGGCTTCAGCCAAGAGTTGCCCAGCTCGTCTTTCATTAATGATAGCCATTCTAGGGATTGTTTTGCGGTGCGAATGCCGCCCGCGGGTTTGAAGCCGACGGCGAAACCGGTTTGATGGGCGTATTCGCGGATGGCGCGAGTCATTACTAGACCTACCGGAAGAGTTGCGTTTACCGGCTCTTTGCCAGTGGAAGTTTTTATGAAGTCGGCGCCGGCCATCATAGCGACAACGCTGGCGCGGGCGACGTTGCGGAGAGTGAGGAGATCGCCGGTGCCGAGGATGACTTTCATGTGGGCGGGGCCGCAGGCGTGATAGACGCAGACGGCGGCGACTTTGATGTCAAGGGATTCGATACCGAGTTTTGCGACGAGTTCGTTCTGGACTGGTTGGCGGGCTTTGGCGCAGAGGCGGCGGACGCGTTCGTCGGTGTCGTCGCCAGAGAGCGTAGTTAGGTCCATGCAAGAGATGGCGCGAAGAAGCCAGGCGGCTTGCCAGACTTTTTTTACGGTGCGGCGAGTGACGAGGGTTTGGGTGCGGCGTTCGACGGCGCTGGCGTTGACGCGAACGTCTTCGACCCAATCGAGATTGAGAGGGACGCCGCGATTGGCTTGGAGGGCGCGGCCGCGGAGGTGAGCGAGAGATGTATCCGACGCAGAGAGAGGTGCTTCTAGATTGCGATTGCCGATTTGCTGCGCGCTGCCAGGTCCGCTGTTAATAATGGACATTTCGAAATCTCTTCTTAGGAGGATAGTTCGGCCACAGGAGAAATCTTATCACTTTGGCTAGTAGCGTTCACAGGCGGGTGCTGTGAATCTGCCATTCCTGTTCGAAATCGGCTCGATTCGCAAAAGACTTTTGGGTGCCTACCTTGGTTGTGGAAAGTGCTGCATACAGATTTGCGCGAGTGAGGGCTTCCTTTTCTTGCAAGCCCTCAGCGAGAAAGACAGCGAAGCTGCCGATGAAGGCATCACCGGCGCCTGTAGTGTCGAGGGCTGCGACTTTGAAGGCGGGAATCAATTCGGCTCCTTCGGGGCCGGCTAAAAGGGAGCCGCGCTCTCCAAGAGTGATGACAACGCGTTTGATTCCGTGACGCAACATATAGTTGGCGCATTTTGTGGCGTCTTCGAGGGAATGGACGGGCATACCGGTAATAAGCTCAGCCTCCGTTTCGTTAGGGATGAAATAATCGGCGCCGACTAATTGTTTGAAATCGACTGGTTGAGCTGGAGCTGGATTCACAATGCAGCGGATGCTTTCCGATTGCGCGAAACGGAGGGTGTGATACACGGTGGGAAGTGGAATTTCGAACTGCATGACGATGGTGTCGGCTTTACGCAGAAGTGGAGCTGCGGCATCGACGTCTTGCGCAGAAAGCGTGTCGTTCGCGCCTTTCACTACGATGATGCGATTCTGGCCGTCTGGAGCGACAAAAATTGGGGCGACGCCGCTTGAGACTCCTTCGGCGATGCGGACATGGCTTGCGTCGATGCCTTGCGATTGAAAATTTTTGATTGTGGCCGGGCCGAAGAGATCGCTGCCAACTTTTGCGATCATGGCGACGGAAGCGCCACACAGGCGGGCGGCGACTGCCTGGTTCGCGCCTTTGCCGCCAAAGCCTAGGTCGAATTGTTTGCCAAAGATGGTTTCGCCGGGGCGAGGAAATACGTCGTTGAACGTGGTTAGGTCCACGTTGGCGCTTCCTACGACGGCAATGAAGGGTTGCTTCGCCATCTTGGCTTCTGCGCGGTCCGCCTTTCACTGTTTGCGCGCACTTGGTGGACGCAAAATCTCGGGCTAATTGCAATTCGTCCGTCGGTGAGCGATCCAGTGCGGGAAATTATATAGGAACTGGGAGGGGAAACAGAAAGATGCAGATCCTGAGTTTGTGGCGAGAAGCTGGACGGGTGAGGAGGGATTCATTGTTGACAGGGCAGGTTGCCTTGACTATAAGCACGGACGCAACTAAGAGTTGCGAAGCTGCGGGCCAAGAGTCGTCAGATACGTTTCTAGCTTGCGCGCTAGTTTGCTCATGGCAAAATCCGATCCAGCGAACTGACTGATTTTTCGCAGAACTTAGTAGAATGATGCAGATGACCCGTTATGTTGCGGCCAGCCCAGTGTGAAAAAGCGGTGACTAATTCGGAAGCAATGGGGCGTCCTCGGGACTGCCTGCGAGTTCCATCGGGGTCAAAAACTCCCCTTAAATTGCTGAACTTTGTTCTGGTAGTCCTTTTTCCGGAGAAACACGGATCATCCTCCTTTTGCGAAGCGGGCGCCTTCCATAGTGTTTTCAATGGTTTGCAGACTGAGATAGCGGGTCGAGAGAAGCGTTTGAGGGGCACCGGTCACCATCTTCTGGATGGGCACGTCGTTTCCACTCGGAGGGAGCGGTTTGGCCCTAATTTTGTTACCATCCAGCCGACAGGGGTGTGCGTGTGCAGTATTTAGGCAAGTACGAAATCATCTCGGAGATCGGGCGCGGAGCCATGGGCGCGGTGTACAAAGCCCGTGACCCGCTGATTGACCGGTTGGTTGCCCTGAAGACCATTACCGGCGGACCTAGTGCACAGACGAATCTGCTCGACCGGTTTTATCAGGAAGCGCGCTCTGCCGGGGCGCTCCAGCATCCCAACATCGTCACGATTTACGAACTGGGGCACGAGAAAAATACTCCGTTTATCGCGATGGAGTATCTCGAAGGGGAAAGCCTCGACCGAATTATCGAGCAGCACCCGGTACTTCCTTTGTCCGTCAAGCTTGGATACATCGTGCGCGTGTGCGACGCGCTGGCGTATGCCCACCAGCACAACGTGGTGCATCGGGATGTGAAGCCGGCGAACATCATGGTCACCAAGGAAGGCGTGGTGAAGGTGGTGGACTTCGGGATCGCGCGGCTGACAGATATGTCGATGACGCAGCCGAACATGATGATTGGTTCGCGCGCGTACATGTCTCCGCAGTTGTATAAGGGCGAGCGGGCGGATGCGCGGTCGGACATTTGGGCTGTGGGCGTGTCGCTGTATGAACTGCTGGCCTATAAGAGGCCGTTCATCGGTGACAGCGAAGCGGAGTTGATGTGGACTTGCTGCACGCGATCGAGCCGATCTGGAAGGCCGCTCAGCAAGCCACCGTAACGGGACTGCTTGCTGATTGCCAACAGTTGGTGGTGGCGAATGACCTGCAGCGCGCGCAGGCTCTGCTCCGCAAGGCTTTGCACATTGATGTAGGAAACTCCCAGGCAAAGAGCATGTTGGAAAAGGTTTCGGTGGAACTTCGTAGGTCGGAGATCCTGCCGAGGCTGGAAGAGCACGTGAGCCGAGCCGCAGGATTTTTGAAAGCGGGGCAGCTCCGCGAGGCCAAAGCGGAAGCACAGGCGGCGCTGGGACTCGATTCAAAACATGAGCCTGCGCACAAGCTGCTGGCGGAAGTGGAAGCGGCGGCTGCGAAAGTACAACAGTTGGAGCAGAAACTGAAGTTGACGAAGCAACGGTTGGCGGAAGGAGCGCTGACCGAGGCAGCGGCCGCACTCGGGCAAGCGCTTGAACTTGACGATGCCAATCTGCAGGCTCACGAGCTGAAGAAGCAAATCGAAGAAGAGCGGGTCCGCCGCGAGAGGCGCAAGAAGCTGGGGGAAATTCTGCATCGCGCGCGAACGCTGTGGACAGAGCTCAACTACGACGAGTGCGTGACCGTACTTGCTGCGGCTCTGCAGGAATTTCCGAATGACCCGGAACTGAAAAAACTGCAGGATTCGGCGAGGACGGACCAGGCGGAACTGCAGAAACAGCGGCAAATGGCGGAGGTCCGCAGGCTGCTCGGGCAGCAGAATTTTGCCGAGGCGCGAAAAATTTTGGACGTTTTGGTGAAGGACCACCCGCACGACACAGCGGTAAAGAATCTGCAAAACTTAGCGTTGCAAGAAGAACAAGAACAGAATCGGCAAAAGCGGCTGGATGCGGAAGTAACGGCTCTGCGCGGCTTGCTGGGCGCAGGGAAGTACAAGCAAGTCGTGGCGAAAGGCGAGCCGCTCTTGCAGGAGTATCCGCAAGAGTATGAATTAAAGGAATTGGTGAACTATGCGCGGGGGGAAGTAGCGCAGCAGGAGCAAAAACGGAAAGAAGAAGAGCGCGAAAAGCAGATCCAGGGATTCCTGATGTGCGAGCGCTATGGCGAGGCCTTGGATACGGCGCGGAAGTCGATCGAGGAATTTCCAAAACAAGATGCGTTTCGAAAGCTTGCGACGGAAGCGGAGGCGTTGAAGAAAGAGCAGGACGACCGCGAGAGGGCTCGCAACGAGATGCAGCGGCGAGTCCGCGAAATCAACAGCAAGATCAATCAAGACAAGATTACGGATGCGATCGATTTGGCCCAGCAGACGATGGAGACGATGGGCGCCGATCCCAATGTGACGCAGTTGCTGCAGGGCGCGGAAGAAAAGCGGAAAAAGAAGGAAGATGCAGAGCGAAAAGTTACGGCGGCGCAAACGCTGGTGAATAAGGGCGACCACGCGGGCGCAACGCAGTTGTTGAACGAAGTGATGGCCACGCAGATACTTCAGCCATCCGATCCGCGGATGCAGGAGCTTCGTGGAAAAATTTCGAATCTTGCCAGCGGGCAGCAGCCGGCGGCCACGCAACTATTTTCCGGTGCAAAGACAACGGTGCAGAAACCAGCTGCGCCCACGAAAAAGGACAAGGCAGCAACTGGCAAGCCGACGCTTGCGTCCGCTGACCTGACCCAGGTTAGCGATTCCGCGCAAAACATTCCCGCGGCGGGATTTTCGGCTACGCGCGTCATCGGTGTGGGGGAGAAGGCTAGCTCGCGGAAAGACACAGTGGTTCCAAAGCGCTCGGATTCGAGCGGTAAAGATGCGGGCGCGCGAAAAATGGAGGCGCCCGGAGCGACGATGATTGCTGGCCCGGCTGAACGGCAGGCCATCGCAGCGGCAGGTGCTCTAGCGGAGCCGCGTCAGAGCGGGGCGGTGGCCGCCGCTGCTTCGCCTGCGATTTCACCGGCCAAGTCGCCAAGGCCGGCAAGCGATCTTATGGCGCAAGTTCTGCCCATTCTGCGCCGCCCGCCGGTCTTGGCAGCTATCGGCGTAGTCGTGGTGGCGCTTCTCGCTGTTGTCCTTTGGCCGCACAAGACAAACGGGGGGACTCCGTCGGGCAATGACGCAAAGCTGAAGCAGCAAGCCGAAGAGCTTTGGCAGAACCGGCAATTCGATCAGTCCGAACAGGTTTGGCAGGGGCTTGCAAAGGTGAAGGGTCCGATGCAAACCGAGGCCGCTCAGCAGGTCGGTCAGATCGAACAGAAGCGCACCGACGAACAGAAGCGATTTGACGATGGCGAGGCTTTGCTCAGGGACAAAAAGGACTACGCGGGCGCGCAGGTAGCATTTCAAGATGTGATACAAATGAATTTGTGGCACTTCGATGACGCTACGCGGGAATTGGACGCGGCAAAAGCGGGATTAAGCACAACCGACGTTCACAAACAGGAGCAAGATCACTTCGATCAGGGCGTAACGCTGTATCAGGCGAAAGATTATGAGAAGGCCAAGAAGGAGTTTCGCGCGATTGTGGATCTGAACGGAAACCGAAAGCGGAGAGTTACCTCAGCAAGATTCGGCAGACCGGGAACGATCAGAGGACTTACGATGCCGCCGTGCAGGCTATGAAGGATGAAAGCTGGACGGAAGCGCAAGCTCAGTTCCTAGAAGTGATCAACCGCAAGGCCGCACAGAGCGGTGATGCGAAGAAACAGTTGCCCACGGTCGAAAAGGCGCTGCAGATCGTGAGTGCAATCGAAGAGTCCATTCGGACAAACTCATTCCGCGCGGCCAAGAGTCAGCTGGATGCTGTCCAGCAATGGAGCAAGACTCACGAAAAGCTGCAGAAGCAGATGCACGCGGCGGAGCAGCAGCAGTTCGACGCGATTAAGAGCAGTGCTCAAGCGGCCGAAACCAAGAACGATGCCGCTGCGATCCAGCGCGTGCAAGACGATCTCCATAGCTTTGAGGGGCGCGCTGAGGAGCCTTCGCTGCTCGCGGCGAGCAAGGATCTTGAGAAGCGCATGAATGCGGCATATTCGACAGCAATGGAAAAGACCGGGGACAAGGCGGCTTTCGATGCCGCCGTGCAACATTTTGAGCAGGCGAAACAGAAGAAGGACATCGAGTTGTTGAGCCACGGGGTGAGTCAAGAATTTCAAAAAATAGCCGGCG
>WNFP01007339.1_pt1 | contig 11331 bp, 7 predicted proteins | sample 5400201 | NCBI WGS metagenome assembly WNFP01 (sample SAMN13153355, study PRJNA577476) | soil metagenome | isolation source: 115 cm saprolite under Madrone tree | place: USA:California | collected 2016-06-14
CCGATGACGCGCGCCAACTCGTGCACCGTGCAATACATGGCAATTAGAACGAACAGGACGAGCTGGATCGCCCAGAAATGTGGCCAAACCATTTCGGACAATAATTTCTCGTTCCCTGCGACGAGACTGCCGGCTTGCCGCCAAAACTCGACCACACGTTCCAGATAATGAATGAGCGCTGAGACCACTAAGTAGATCAAGGTCTTCCAGGTAACATTGTAGATCAGCGGTTTGTCAGGAAAGCGATTGATTACGGGCAACATGTCCGCGAGCAACACGGCCTTACCGAGAATAAGAGCCGCGACGGCCACCGATACCGAACCGAGCGGTGAAATTCCAGTTCCCTTCAGCATCAACACCCGAACAAACGCCACGATATGCAAAGCGACGAAAAAAAAGATCGTCGGTGGGAGCAGGGCAAAGAACTCCTCCCTAAGCTTGGCGGATAGTTTGGTCATAGAGTTAAATTGCCATGAGTCTTGTCGGTTTCATGGTTCTTTTCCCGCAGTTGGTTAGGACGGATGCGGCACGCGTTTCACGATCGAAGGGATCAGGTGATTGCGTGAAAAGGCGGGCGGCCCGTGCGAGCCGCCCGCCGTGAACGTCATTCCGGTTACTGGCCGGTGCCTTTGCTCGCGGCCTCTGCCTGTTGCATCTTTTTCGCCATCTCCGCTTTCACAGCGTCAAGGTTGAAGCTCGCGCCCCTTTGCATCGGCGGGTATTCGAGGAAGGTCTGGAGTTCCTTGCCCATTACTTGCTGGACGAAGACAAAGCGCCAGAATTGGAACTTGAACCAATCGAAATATTGCTGCGCGCCTTCTTTCGTCCCAAAGTTGGGCCAACCCTGGCGCTCGAACGGATCGAGGCGCAAGTTGGTCAGGTAAGGCACGTCAACCTTCGTCTTATCGCCCAGCCAGCCTTGGGGCTGGTCGATGAAACGATACTTGTAATCGTCAATGCGCACCGCACCGACGCTGCTTTCGCCGAGGTAGAAGATTTCGTGGCGCGCGGACGGGCCTTTGCCGGTGATGGCGGCCGTCTGGTCGTAGCCGTCGAGATGGTTCTTGTAAGTCCGGTCACCGAGTTTCACACCCTTAAGCAACTGGTTAGTGATGTCCGGGTTGCCGGCGGCCGTGAGAAAGGTGGGAAACCAGTCCATGCCAGAGAAGATGCCGTTCTGCCACGAGTCTGCCAGCACATGGCCGGGCCAGCGCAGAATGCACGGCACGCGGAAGCCGCCTTCCATGATCGTGCCTTTGGATTGCGCGAACGGCGTGGTGCCACCATCCGGCCAGGTGAAGACTTCCGTGCCGTTGTCGGTGGTGAAGACGACGATGGTATTGTCGTCCAAGCCGTTGGTCTTGAGATACTGCATCACGATGCCGATGTCGTCATCGAGCTGGGCCATGCCGGCTTCTTCTTCCGACCAGCCATTCTGCGAGTTGCGCATCTTCTCATATTTCTCCGAGAGATGAGTGACGATGTGCATACGGGTCGGGCAAAGCCAGCAGAAGAACGGCTTACCGTCCGCCCTGGCTTTGTCGATGAACTTCAAGGCGAGGTCGCGGATCTCGTTATCCACGGTCTTCATCCGTTCGGGATAAAGCGTACCGGCGTCCTCAATCTTTTGCTTGCCGATCTTGCCCCAGCGCGGATCGACCGTGGCGTCGTCGGTAGTTGTAGCCCAGGAGTGAACCATGTTGCGCGGGCCGACTTTATCCAACAACTCTTGCGGGTAGTTGGGATGCGCCGGGTCTTCCATCGCATCCAAGTGATAGAGGTAGCCGAAGAATTCGTCGAACCCATGGACGGTGGGCAGGAATTCATTCTTGTCGCCAAGGTGATTCTTGCCAAACTGTCCCGTGGCGTAGCCCTGCGCTTTGAGCGCTGTGGCGATGGTACAAGCCTCGGCCGGCAATCCAGTTGGCGCCCCTGCCTGGCCGACCGTGGTCATGCCGGTGCGGATGGGTAGCTCGCCAGTGATGAAGTTGGCGCGACCTGCCGTGCAACTCGCCTCGGCGTAATAGTCGGTGAAGGTCATACCTTCTTTGGCCATCTTGTCGAGGTTCGGTGTTCGCCCGGCCATCATACCGCGATGATAGGCGCCGATGTTCCACATGCCGATGTCATCGCCCATGATAAAGACGATGTTGGGTTTCTTGTCTTGCGCCTGCGCTGGAGCGACTACGCTGAAAAGCGCAGCGATGGCTATAAGCAGCGACAAGCGGTTATAACTTAAGTTTCGTTTCATTTTGGTTTTCCTCCACCATGTCGTTTTGGTTGTTACTTTCGCTAAATGTCATTCGCTCGGGTTGCGGTGACCCTCCCGCTTAACCTCTTCCAGAACCTGAGTCAGGTTGTAGCTCGCCGGATCCTGCATCGGCGGGAAATCCACATAGGACTGAAGCTCCTTGAGCCAGAGCACCTGGCCAATGGGCAGGATGTTCCAGTTGTAGAGATACGCGGTACTCGGGGCGGCAAGTGCACCGCCGTAGCCTAACAAGGACTTGCTGTCATCGCCGACTGTCGTCTCGAATGGATCGCGCAGGATGTTCTGGAGCTGGGTCCAGTGATACGTGGTGGCTCCAAACAGCCCGCCAGTAGCAGTGTCCGGCACCATCGTGTAGTAGAACTTCCAGTTCTTGTACCGGACAGCGGAGGGATGCGCACCTGTGTAGTAGAAGAAAACTTCACGAGCCGACTTCTGCGACTTGCCTTCAAAGTAGTCACGCTGGTCGACGCCATCGAGCGTGGTCTTGACGATGCCGGAGTACTTGCCCGCCTCGATCTTTTTCTTCAGTTCGTCGCCCTTGGGGCCGCCAGCTATGTCCACGAACGTCGGCAGCCAGTCGAGGGACGCGAACATTTCCTTGTACACCGTGCCCGGCTTAATGTGACCCGGCCAGCGAGCGACGCACGGAGCGCGCATGCCTCCTTCCCACGTGGTCAGCTTGCCGCCTTTAAAAGGCGTGGTACCGCCGTCCGGGAACGTGATCACCTCGGCGCCGTTGTCAGTGGTGAAGACGATGATCGTATTGTCCAGCTCGCCCATGTCCTCAAGCTTCTTGAAGACGTAGCCGATGTTGTCGTCCATCTGCTTCATGCCAACTTCGTTGATGCCCCAGTCCTTGCCGCCCCTTTCGCCCAGCATGGCTTCGTACTTCGGCGAAAACATCGTCGTGATGTGCATACGCGCCGGGTTGTACCAACAGAAGAAGGGCTTGCCGGTCTTCTGAGGCGCGTTGCGATCGAGCCAGTCAATGACATGGGAAGAGATTTCCTCGTCCACGGTTTTCGAGCGCTCCAACGTCAGCGGACCTTCGTCCTTGCCTGACTGATTTTTCGCCGTGCCGTCGGAAGACTTCATCCAGAGGATCGGACGCGGAGGAGTCAGGCATATGCCCGTTTTCGGGTCGATCGCACCCGGGACTGGCGAGATTCCCGGGATCGGAACCTGCGTGCACGGCGGCGCGATGGCCTGCTCGGTCGGAGTTTTGTTGATGTCGGGGAAGCTCACGCCTTGCATTGCGTCCAGGTGGTACAGGTATCCCCAGAATTCCTGGAAGCCGTGGGCCGTTGGTAGGGCGTCGGGATGGTCGCCCAGATGATTCTTGCCGAACTCGCCAGTGTTGTAGCCGAGATCAAGCAGGAACTTGGCAAGCGCCGGGGTCCCAGGCCGCAGATACGAAATGCTGCCGGGCAACTGCGGCGGGATCATGCCCGTGCGCAGCGGATGCATTCCAGTGAAGAAGGCGTTACGCCCGGCGGTGCAGCTTTGCTCGGCGTAGTAGTGCATAAAGATGCCGCCTTCGTTCGCAAGCCGGTCAATGTTGGGCGTTTCCCCGACCATCAGGCCGCGATGATAACAACTCGGCTGCATCCAGCCGATATCATCGCCCATGATGAACAGGATATTGGGTTTCTTGTCTTGCGCCTGGACTGCCGTCACGATGAACGCGACGCACAGGGCCACGGCCCATTGTTTTAGTATTTTTGGCTTTGGTTTCATCGTTTGTTGTTTATCGAATTGATGTGTGTGTTTTAGGTTGCAGAGGGGTCGTTGGATTAAGTGGTGATTCGGAAAATCAAAGTGGTTGTTAGACCTTAGAACCGGCCTCCCCGCATTCCCATGGCGCCCCAGCCCGCTCCCCATCCACCCCACGCGCCCCAGTTCATCGTTACATCCTGGTACAACTCCGCGGTTTCGAGATTTTCCTGCGCAAGATTATTTGTGGCGAGGAGTTGCTGGTAAGCCTGGTATTCCTTCGGTCCGCCGACAAGAGCCTGATTGTTAGGCCCGTCCGGGTAAACGTAGTAGGTTTTCCCGCCTTTCTTGATCATGGCCATTTTGTTAGGCGGAAGATTTTGGAGCTTTTGCTTCTGCGTGGCCGTCTTTGGGGTAATCGTCTTGAAGCCGGAGGCCACCAGCATGCTCTCTTTGCTCTGCGTGCTGGTCTGTGTGGTGGTGGCGCAGCCGACTATCGCAATCGCGACAGCCAGCACCAAAGTAAACGGACACTTAAAAGGATTCATAGAATCCTAACTTTGTGCGTTATGCCTTAAGCGCGATATGGGACGTTAGTCCTATCGGCCTGCGGTTTTCGTGCCCGCGTCTTTCACGCAACGAAAACCGAGATGATTGGTGCCAGTGTTGACTTCGCCTTTGCCGCGCGTGCCGACGATGTAGCGCGAACAATATTGGTCGTTGCAAAGAAATGAGCCGCCGCGGTGGACGCGCTTTTTCTCGTTAGGCTCGGATGGGTCGAATGGCGTGTCCGGTCCTTTGGGATTGTTCGTTAGGCCGCCGGCTTTGGCCAGTTGCGCGTAGTAATCAGAACGATACCAATCGCTGCACCATTCCCAAACATTGCCGGCCATGTCGTAAAGGCCGTAACCATTGGCAGGAAATTTCGCGACCGGCGCGATCCCGGCGTAGCCATCTTCACCCGCATCTTTCACCGGGAATTTTCCCTGCCAGGTGTTGGCCATCCATTTTCCGCCGGGACGAAATTCGTCGCCCCAGACAAATGTTTTTCCTTCCAAACCCCCGCGAGCGGCGAATTCAAACTCGGCTTCGGTCGGCAACCGTTTGCCCGCCCACTTGGCGTAGGCTTCGGCGTCGGGATAAGCGATCTGCACCACAGGATATTTTTCCTTCCCGGTGATATCGCTTTGCGGTCCGAGCGGGTGACGCCAGTTCGCACCTTTGACGTAGGTCCACCACTGGAAATGATCCGTGAGCGGGACTTCATGATCGGTCGGAGCAAACACAACTGAACCAGCGACCAGATTTTCGGCTGGCGCAGCTGGAAACTCTTCCTTCGTTGGGGTCCGTTCCGAGATTGTTACGTATCCCGCCGCCCTAACGAATTTCTGGAACTGCTCATTCGTGACCGTGGTCGTATCCATCCAGAAGCCGTCGACGAAAACGCGGTGCACCGGCTCCGCGTCGTTCGAAGCCATCGGCATCTCGGAACTGCCGTTCCCATTCATAACGGCGCCCATCGAGAACTCGCCGCCGGGAATCCAAACCATTTCTGGCCGCGCGTTAGCTGCTGGGGCTGTAGGCTGCTTGTCGGAAGCAGCGGAGGCCGTGCGCGTACTGGCCAAAAATTGATTCGTCGCGAGAATCTGCGCAACGCGCGAAGGCGCTTGGCACTGTTCGCATTTTGTATCCGCTCCCAGTGCGCCAGCGACCCGGAGCAGTCCAAATGCGGACAGAAAGCAGACGACGGCGAAATCGGACCAAAATTGTTGCAGCAGTTTCACAAGCCGGCGATTTGAGAACAGGAATTTGCCGGGTTCTGCTGCCTCCCTCTATAGGACTTTGGTCCAATTGGTCTCCCAAATGCCGACGCCTACGATTCGCGTTTGGATTCCGCGGAGTACTCATGAGATGATGAGGCGCTCCGCTAACACTCACGAACAGCTGCTATGAAAACACACTCGAGACGAAATCGTAGCTCGCGTTATCGAGCTCTTGTCATGCTCGCTTCGGCGATGCTATTTGGGGCATGTGCTGCGTATGGACCGTATCATCCCAACACGGCCACCGAACCGCTCAACTCAGTGAGGGGGCCAGCCGATGGGCGCTACAAAATGGCCTTCATCGAATTCGGAGATCAGGGCTCGGCTCTGGATGAGTCACAGCGCACAGCGGCCCTCGGCGTCATCCGCAAAGCGGAACGCCCACTTCTTTTCGTCTACATTCACGGTTGGCAAAACGACGCCACATCGGGCGATACCTGTAAGTTTGAACACTTTCTCGACACGCTGTCGCGCTTTCCCGAGATGCGCGAACACAAGATTGATCTGATCGGTGTTTATATCGCCTGGCGCGGCAAGGACCTTACGGTTCCGGGACTCGATCTGCTGACCTTCTGGAATCGTAAATCAACCGGCGGAGAAGTCGCCGCGCAAAACGGTTGCCTGGCCGCGATCAGCGAGCTGGCATTGGCAACGCGAGCTCCGGACAAGAAATTGCACCATTGCGTGCTGATGGGCCATTCCTTCGGTGGCTTGGTTCTGGGCAACACGATCTCCCATTCTATTCTTGATGCTAGCAGCACGGGCGAGCGGAATTCCAATCCATGGGACATGGCAGTGGCTTTTAACTCCGCTGATGATTCCATCAGTACGCGCCAGCTCATGTCGGAACTGGATAACATCTATAAGTACGATCCGGTGCGTCACGCTTACGTCGGCCAGTCCGGTGTCTTAGGTACGGTCGCGCCGATAGACGAGAACCGGCCGCTTCTGGTTATGTTGCAAGCCGAAAACGACCAGGCAACAGGGGGATTTTTTCCGATCGGAGCGAGTCTCGCCAACCTGGTAGGTCTTCGCTATCACTGGACCCGCGTGTCGGTACCTGGCCGCAACGGAGAAAAGGTTTCGGAAAAGGAATTCGAAACGCGCACGCCAGGGAACAACAAGTATTTGATAAACTATCAGGTCGTGCCTCGGGGAGAAGCCACTCCGCCGCCGTGGTTAAAAGGAATTGAAAACCGGGCTGTCGAAGCGAATGCCGTGCACAATCTGCGCGGCCGTGTGTTTTACACCAGCACGAAAAACGACGGCCATGAAAATAAATACTGCCAGGGTTCCACTTATAATCCCGATGAAAGGAAGCTAGCGCCGAACAACGAGGTCTGGCGGAAATGGGAAATTGTTTATACCGGTAACGCGCGCGTTCCGTTTTGGATCGTGCGCGTGCCGAAGGAAATTATTTCAGGTCATGGGGGATTATGGAGCGATAATTCCATCGCCCTGTTCACCGCGCTTTACCGCCTGCACTTTCCGGTTAACGCTCAGGGCGTTAACGTGCTGCCTTCCACGACGCAGATTCCAGAAGCCCCCGACGTGGAGCATTTGGATAAAGAGAAGTATGCCGGGGAGTCCTCTTCTAACGCAGCTACCCGCGTCAGTGGCGAAGCAAAGAACTGATGCGCTTACGTCGAGCGCGGCAAATGGCTAAAAATCGCGACCTGGCTCGACGATGACGTGCGTATCGCACAGCGGCATGGGTTTGTTCGATTGCGGTGTTGTGAATAGCGCAAGCGCCATCCATCAGTCCTGGTCTAGGTAGTCTTCGCCCTCTTTCTCCTGTTTTGCGCTGCGCCGGTTGGGGCGCCACCAATAGGGGAACGTATAATTAAAGCTTTTCTGCTAAACTGCTGCTGCATTGTAAATGCAACATGGTTTTCGCGCGGCGTTTGGCCATGGGACCTTGGTCCTATGCTGCGCGCCTCCAGTAACGTGGTGGGAATGTTGAGACCACGTCCCCAGTGAGGTGCCCTGCCGCTAGGGTTGGGCGAGCAATGCTTCAACTGGAACACTGAGCCACTTCGCCGCGGCTTCGCGTTCTTCGAACATCTCGACGTTCAATGGCGAATGATCAGTCATGAGGGCGTGGATTCTAACGAGATGGGCAGCTTCCGGATGCGTAACATAAAACGCTGACTTTACAGGTCCGCTCCCGGCATAAGAAAGGCGCCGGTGAAGCGCGACATGAAAAACATATTCAAAAGTGAGGTGAAAAGACTCGACGAACGAGAGATCAGAAAATCGATTGAATGGCTGAGCTGAATTGGCTTCTCTTCTGAGGAGCTCTAGCAAAACTTTGTTTACCGCAGTTTCGTTAAGAACGCCGTGCGGCCTCCAGACAATGAGGTGTAGATCTTCGTGGAACTCGACGTTTGCAGCAGCCAGGATAAGTTGTAACGCAGATTTGGTAGGATCCATATCATCCTGAGTCTACGTTTACGCCTTTCCCGCGGAAATGGGACTTTAGGCCTACTGCTGCGCGGTTTTGATGCCCGGGTCTTGTTGCAGGCGGAAAACGACCAGGCAACAGGGGCTTTTTTCCCGATCGGGGCCGGTCTCGCTAACTTAGTGGGTCTTCGCTATCACTGGACCCAAGTGCCGGTGCCCGGTCGAAATGGAGAGAAGGTGTCGGAAGGAGAATTCGAAACGCACACGCCGGGGAACAACAAGTATCTGATGAACTATCAGGTCGTGCCTCGGGGAGAAGCCACTCCGCCGCCGGGTTTAAAGGGAGTCGAGGACCGCGCCGTCGACGCGAACGCCGCGCACAATCTGCATGGCCGGGTCTTTTATACGAGCGAGAAGAATGACGGCCATGAAAATAAGATCTGCCCCCGGTTCGACCTATGATCCCAATAAGATCAAGGAAGCAACGGGAAACGAAGTCTGGCGGAAATGGGAAATTGTTTATACCGGTAACGCGCGCGTTCCGTTTTGGATCGTGCGCGTGCCGAAGGAAATTATTTCAGGTCACGGAGGATTATGGAGCCTTCTACGGCGCAGATTCCGGAAGCTCCCGACGCGCAGCGTTTAAACAAAGAGAAGCTTGCCGGGGAATAAGTAAGTTTTGATTTCTCGGCCAGACGTTCGCCATCGAATGCGACCCTGGAGAACGTCGAGTTAGATCCTTACGAACTCTTTGTTTGAGCAAGCGCGTCGCGGACAGTGGCGAGAAATTTCTCGTCGCTAAACGGGCTTAATGAAAAAAGCCACCGGACCGCTTTGCATCGCCGCGGGGCGGGCGGCGAGATCGTCGCGGACAAGGAAAGTCTCTGCTTTGTCAACGGAACACGTCGCGACTCCATCCGAAGCCAACGAATGTCGAAGTGAACTGAGAACCAATGGATCGTCGTCAACCAGGCAGACGGCATGACTTTCGGCGGAGTTTTCGGACCTCATACGATTTGGTGTTCGCCCAACTTGCCCTTGCATTGATCACACTAACGGCTTGCTCCACCTTATGCGGCTTTCCTTACCGATAATCCTTGCGAGGCAGGGATACGGAAAAAGAAACGCGCGCCGACACCCTCGGCGCTTTCCGTTCCAAGCGTGCCGGCGTGCGCTTCGACAATCGAACGAGCGATGGTCAAGCCCATGCCCGTTCCTTCTGCTTTTGTGGAAAAGAAATGGTCGAAGACTTTATTCGGCCGATCCTTTGGCAGGCCAGCGCCGAAATCGCGCACACTGACTTCTGCGCTCTTTCCCTCAAGTGAACGCGTCCTAATAATGATGCGGCGCTCGGCGGGCGGAAGCGCTTCCACCGCGTCGAGCGCATTCATAATCAGATTTAGCAATACCTGTTGAATCTGGACCGGGTCAGCGTCCACATCCGGCAGGCGAGAATCGAAGTCCGTAACCACGGTCGTTTCCCGGATCAGAATGTCGGAACGCACAAGCCGTATGGTATCGCCGATTACAGCGTTCAGGTTGAGCGGACTCCGGGTGCTCTTGCCTTTGCGTGCCATCCCTCGAATTCCATTAATCACTTCTCCGGCGCGATGGGTGGCGGCCGCAATATCAGCCAGCAACTGTTTAAGTATCGCGGGGTCGATTTGGCCGCGGTCGAAAAAGCGACGAGCGGCTGCGGCGTTGTTGGCAATAGCGGCGAGGGGCTGATTCAATTCATGCCCGAGCGAAGCGGTCATTTCGCCCATCAACGCGATGCGGCTCAAACGTGCCAGCTCCTCCCGCTGTACTTGCAATTGCAGGTCAGATTGCTTTTGCGCACTGAGGTCAATTGTCACGCAAATTTTTTCTAAAACGTTTCCATGCTCGTCCCAAAGACTTCGGCCACGCGTGATGACCCAGCGTGTTTTGCCGTCAGGCAGCACGATCCGGTGCTCAATCTCGAACGTCTGCTGGGAGGCTCGCGCCTGCTCAAAAGCCACCTGAACCGCGGCACGTTCCTCGGGGTGAATACGTGACACGAATGACTCGCGGGTTAACGGTTCATGGGAAGTAAAGCCGTACATTGCTCGCCCCTTCTCGCTCATCCAGGCGGTGTTTTGTTCCTGGTACAAAACCCAAAACGCGAGATCCGCCGACTCCGCAGCGAGGCTAATTCTGGCTTCTCGCTCGCGTAACATCCTGTGGCCCTGCTGGCGCTCGATCGCGATACTCGCAATGTGGGTGGCCGCCTCGGTCAACCGCGTCTCCTCGGCATTTGGACCCCGCGGCTCCTGGCGATACATCGCGAACGAACCCAACACGTCGCCATGAGATGAGATGATCGGCGTCGACCAACAGGCTCGCAAACCGCAACTCTTCGCCAGGTCGCGATAATCAGACCAAAGAGGATCGGTCAGGACGTCCGTCGCGATCACCGGCTTCCGCAAATACATTGACGTCCCACATGAACCAACCCGTGGGCCAATCGGAAGGCCGTCAACAGCTTTAACATAAGCTTCCGGCAAATTCGGTGCCGCGCCATGCCGCACATGTTTGCCGTCATTGCTTAAAAGCAGTATGGAACAGCGCAGTCCATCGGTTTGCGCCTCCATCAATAGAACGATCCTGGTGAGAATGTCCGCGAGTGGCGCACTCGCTGCAATCATCTCAAGGATCCGGCCCTGCCCAGCGTAAAAGGGCTCTTCCTTCTCGTGGTCTCCTTTGCCGATTCTGTCTCGCTCGTTCATTGCACAGCAATCTCCTGGTCTGACTTTTCACTGGGCGTCATCCGCAGTTGCGTGACCGCCCCATTTTCAAGGTGAGACATATCCAGCAATGCCAGACTAGCCCCGACATGCCGACAGGATATTGGACCTTAGTCCTATGCGATGACACGCACGAGGGAGCACCCAGAAATGCTTCGCCGCTGCTCTAAAAGCTTGACTGACTGAAGAACGACGCGCCCATAAACGCGATGATTAGGCCGATTAACGGGCTAAGCATCGTGAACCAGACGGCTACGTTAATAGCTAGGGAACCATGCGTTTCCATGCGTTAAAACTCCCGGCTTCTGTACGGTTGCTGCCCTCGCGCGGCCAGATCAAGCGCGGATATCATTGT
>WNFP01007012.1_pt1 | contig 11330 bp, 13 predicted proteins | sample 5400201 | NCBI WGS metagenome assembly WNFP01 (sample SAMN13153355, study PRJNA577476) | soil metagenome | isolation source: 115 cm saprolite under Madrone tree | place: USA:California | collected 2016-06-14
TCTCCGGACCCGGCGTAACGCGCGCTGTCGGCCAGGGCCTTGCGGACGGCGCTCGCCACTCCGCCCAGGAACGGAAGCGCCACCGCCGAGGCGTTCGCCTTGCGGCGCAGCTCGTCGCCGAAGAGCTGCAGGGCCTTGCCGGCGTCGCCCTCCCCCACCGCCTCCGCCAGCGCGAAGAACTCCTCCTCGCGCACGGGGGCCACGATCGCCTCCACGTCCTCCCGGGTGATCTGGTTGCGCTCGCCGGCATAGAGCGCCAGCTTGCGCAGCTCCGCGGCGATCAGGCGCAGATCGTCGCCCAGCCGGTTCTTCAGCTCGGTCTCGGCATCCCGGGCGATCCTCTTCTTCAGGGGGCCCAGCTCGTCGGCGACGATGGGCGAGATGTCGAGCGTATCGATGCCTCGCCCCCGCCGTTCGGCCCGTCGCTTGAGATGGGCGCCCTTCTCCTCCGACAGCCGGACGAGCGCGTGCCGGGGCGGCAGCGACTCGGCCACCAGGATCAGGTGCGTCCGGGGCGGGACTCCGCGCGCGATCGCCTGCAGCAGGACTTCCAGGTCCTCCGGCGGAGGCGCGAGGTTCTGCTCCAAGGCGTAGGCCGACAGCTCCTGCAGCCAGGGCTTGTCGGCGTCCTGCGGGGCGGCGCCCACGTCCTTGCGCCACTTCGCCGGCGAAGCGCCCGTCTTGGTCCCCAGCGCCAGATCCGCGGCGCCCCATCCGGCCGGCCGCACCAGCTTGAGCAGCCGGCGCGCGGCATCGCGCTGCCGCTTCCCCTGCCAGAGGTCCCGCGCCCGCGACAGCTCGCGCTCGGCGTCGACCTCCTCGGCGAAGGCGTCGGCTCCCTCGACGATCACCGCCTTGGGGGCAGGGAACATGGCGACCGTCATCAGCTGCGCGGCGATCTCCCGCGCGCCGGTCGCCGCGTCGAGCACGATCAGGTTCAGCGCCCGTTCCTTGGCAGGGACGATCGCTTCCGCCAGCTCCCGGGCGCTGGTGCGCGCGAGGTACTCGTCGCCCTCGATCAGCACCACCGGCGGCGCCTTTCCCGCCGACGCCTGCTCCAGGAGGCCCGCGATCTCAGCCACGGCGCAGCTCCCGCGCGGAGAGGAGGAGCCGCTCGAGCTGCAGCCGGCCGTTGCCGTTCTGGCGCAGCGCCTCGATCACCTCGGCGCACAGCTCCGCCTGCCCGAGCAGCGCGCGCGGCGGAATGCGCTCCGCCAGCTGGAGCGCGGCGCCGGCCAACTCGCGCAAGTCGGGAGCGCCGCCTCCCTGGGCGACGAGGACGTCGCGCGTCCACGCCTGCACCGCCTCGGCCACCTCCAGGGCGGCATCCCGCTCGCCGTACGCCTCGGCGAGATCGAGCGCGTTTCTTTCGTCCGCGGCGGCCAGCGCCTCCTCCACGCCCTGGAGCAGCTCGCGCCACTCGCCCTGGGGCTGGAGGGCCCGGGCGAAGCTCCCTTGCGCTCGCGCCGCTCTCTCCCGCGCCTCCTCTTCCCCGACTCCGTCGCGCCGGAGCCGGGAGACCAGCGCCTCCTCCGGCACCGGCCCGAGCTGCACGCGCGCGCAGCGGGAGCGGATGGTGGGGAGCAACGCGTCCGGATTCGCGCTCACCAAGAGGAAGGTGGTGCCCGGAGGCGGTTCCTCCAGCGTCTTGAGGAGCGTGTTCTGCGCCCGCTCGTTCATCGCGTCGGCCGGAGTGACGATGGCGATCTTGCGCCGCCCGCGGAGGGCGGCGAAGGAGAGGCGCCGGGCCAGGGCCCGGATGTCGTCCACCCGGATCTCCTTCGACGGCGCGCCCTCCAAGTCGGATCGGGAGATGGTCCCGCGGGCGATCATCTCCGCCTGCGGCATCAGCGCGCTGACGTCGGGGAAGTTGCCCCGCTCGATCCCGCGGCAGCTCTCGCACCTGCCGCACGGGCGGGCGGATGCGTCCTCGATCTCACAGTTCGCCGCCTGCGCGAAGGTGCGCGCGAGGAGCTCTTTCCCCACCCCTTCGGGTCCGGCGAGCAGGTACGCGTGGTGGGCATGGCCGCGCTCCAAGGCTCCCCGCAGGAGCCTCACCGCCCGATCCTGGCCTGTCACGTCCTCCCAGCGCATTTGAATCCGGCTTTCCTACACAGCGTCCAAGCTCGACGCAACGGAGTTCCGGCAACCGTGGTAGTCCGGTTGGGGTGACGAAGGGGCGCTGCGGAGGGTGTTCCATGCGGAGAGCCGGTCTAGCCCTGCTGCTCGTCGCCGCCGGGTGCTCATCCAGCGACAACCTGGTGGTGGGAGCCATCGGCGAGAGCAACATCACGCCGATCATCCAGTTCGAGAACATCAACACCTCTTCGACGCCAATGGCAACCCGACGGGCAACAGCGCCGAAGCGGTGATCCTCAGCGACCGGCCCGGACTCTGCGACCGCTTGCAGCAGCACCGCGACTATTTCCGCAACCCGCCCGAGGACTACCAGGCGCTGATCCTCTTCTACCCGGCCACCGATCACCTGGGCACCTTCCTCCCGGGGCGCGTGGGAGACGAGGGGACCGACAGCGAGATCATCGGGATCAAGCAGAGCGCCGATCCGAACAACCCGCAACAGTCCATCCGGGTGGTGGCCCCGTTCATCCTGCCCCGATCGAGCACCGATCCCACCCAGCCGCAGGGGGTCAACGGAGCGTACATGACCTTGGGCGATTGGTCGGCGGCGGCGGGCGGAGGAGCGACCGGCACCTTCAATCTCCTCTACGTCGCCCCCCCGTCGATCCCGAGCAACAACGTCTTCCCGTTCAGCGGCAGGTTCAGGACCAGCGCCTGTCCGACCCTCGACGGCACGCTGCTGCCTTGACAGCCTCGCACTCTCGCTCTAGTGAGGGCGCCCCGGCCGTTTGGAGAACGACAGGATGGCGCTGCCCCTCACTACCGACCAGCCCGACCGCAGCGTAGCCCCAGCCGAGCGGACCGTCGCCCGCAACTTCCTCCTCGCCCGCCTCGGTTCTTTGCTCGCGTTCGTACCGCTCGGGGCCTGGACGGTGGCCCACCTCTGGCACCAGCTCGCCGCGTACGAGTCGCCCCGGGCCTGGGAGATCGCGGTGACCGGCCACGTGAACGCGGCCACCACCGTGCTGGTGTTCATCCTGGTCCTCGGCCCGCTGCTCTGGCACACCATCTGGGGAATCGTCCGGCTGTTCCGAAGCCGGCCCGCGCCGCTGCAGGGGGGCTTCTCCAACCTGCGCTACGTGCTGCAGCGCCTCTCGGCGATCGGGCTCCTCTTCTTCCTCGGCGCCCACCTCTACCTCGCCTGGTTCGAGCCGCGCTTCCTGCAGGGCCGGCCGGAGCCCTTCGACCAGATCTCGCGTGAGATGCGCTTCCACACGCCCACGCTGATCGTCTACGTGCTCGGCGTGCTCGGCATCGCCTACCACCTCGCCAACGGCTTCTGGAGCTTCATGACCATGGGCTGGGGCGCAACGGTGAGCAAGAGCGGGATCAGGTGGATGGAGCGCGTCTCCATCCTGGTCTTCGTCCTATTGCTCGTCATCGGCTGCGCCGCCATCTACGGGCTGTACCGGGGCGGGGCCGCTTACGCTCCCGGATAGGACTCGACGAGCGACCGCACCACCTCCAGCAGCCGGCTCACGTCGAAGGGCTTCTCCATCGAGCGCACTCCCAGCCGCTCCGCCTGCTCCCGCCCGTCGTTCGAGCCCGTGGTGAGCAGCACCGGCACCCGCCCGAGCCCGGCGGCGCGAAGCTCCCGCACCACCCAGGCGCCGTCGGCGTCCGGCATCAGGTAGTCCACCAGCATCAGCGCCGGCGGCGCGGCCCGCGCCGACTCGAGGGCGCCCCGGGCGTTGGCGGTCGTCCGCACCTTGAACCCGTTCAGCTCGAGCAGGTCCTGCAGGACCGCGCGGGTGTCTTCGTCGTCGTCGACGATGAGGATGTCGGGGCGATCGGTCACGCGGACAACCTACCCCTTGCGCAACCGCACGGCGAGGGCGACGGCATCGCAGAGTTCAACCAGTCCACCATCCGCCACCGCGTCGACCCGGATCCCGCTCTGGGCAGCCTCATCCGCGCACTGCTTGCCCAGGCAGGCCACGGCCGAACCGGCGGCGGCGGGCGCTCCCGCCAGCTCGGCGAATCCACGCGCGGCGCTTCCGCTGGCGAACGCGATGGCCGCGACGCCTCCCGCGCGCAAGGTCCGGAGGGCGTCCGGCGCGGCCTTCTCCGCGGTGACCGTCCGGTACAGTGTCAACGCCTCGACATGCGCCCCCGCGGCCCGCAGACCGTCGAGCAGCGCCGGGTTGCCGCCTTCAGCGCGCGGCACGAACACTCGAAGGCCCGCTACCCGGTCGCGCAGCTCGCGCACCAGGGCGTCCGCGCCCGTTCCCCGCCGCGGGACCAGAACCTGTCCCGGCAGCTCGCGCGCAGTGGCGGCGCCCACCGCCGCGAGAGGGACGTCGAGACGGCCGCAGAGCGCGACCAGCCGCCGCGCGGCGTGCGGCGAGGCGACCACGACCAGGTCGGCCCCGCGCTTGCGGATCCGCTCGGCGATCCGGGGGAGATCCGGTCCGTCCTCGAACGCGATGCAGGGCATCCGCAGCGGATCCGCTCCTCGCTGGCGGAGCAGCTCTTCCAGCTCGGGCGCGTCCTCGACGGCCCGGGTGACCAGGACGCGCAGGCCCGCGAGCGTCACGCCCGCTTCGGCGCGGGCAGCCCCTGGGCCTGCGACCGTGCCGCCTCCAGGAGCGGCGCTCCGCCCTTCTCGAGCAGCGCCTCCCCGACGCTCCGTCCCAGCGATTCGGGATCGTCGGGAGATCCGGCGGCTTCCACCCGCACCAGCTTCACGCCGCCGGCCGTATCGGGACCGCCGAGGGCCGCCCGCAGCCAGATCTGCCGGTCGCGAATCACCGCGTACGCGGCGATCGGCACCGTGCACCCGCCGGCGAGTCGCGCGAGCACGGCGCGCTCGGCCCGGACGCACCGCGACGCATCCAGGTCGTCCAGCAGGGCCGTCACTTCCTCTCCGCGGGACCCGCGCAAGGTCTCGATGGCCAGCGCACCCTGCCCCGCCGCGGGCAGCGAGAGCTCGAGCGGCAGGATCTCGGTGGCCTGGTCTTCCAGTCCCAGCCGCCGGAGCCCGGCGAGCGCGAGAACGACCCCGTCCAATGGACCCTGCGGGTCTCCTTCCGCCGGACGCACTTCGACCCCGCCACGGACCACCGTGGCGCCCGTGGCCCGCGCCAGGCGGGTGTTCACGTTGCCGCGGACGGGGACCACGATCAGGTCCGGCCGCTCGGAGAGCAGCTGCACCGCCCGCCGCAGCGAGCTGGTCCCCACCCGGGCGCCGCGAGGCAGCCTGGCGAACGTCTTGGCGAAGGGAGCGATGAGGGCGTCCCGCGGGTCCTCCCGTTCCGGAAAGGCGCTCAGCACCAGGCCGTCGGGCAGCGCGAAGGGCACGTCCTTGGCGCTGTGCACCGCCAGGTCGGCGCGCCGTTCCATCAAGGCCTCCTCCAGCTCCTTGACGAAGAGGCCTTTCCCGCCCACCTCGGCCAGGGGTCGATCGACGATGCGATCGCCTTGCGTCGTCAGGCGGACCAGCTCGGAGTCGTGGCCGCGCCGGCGGAGAAGGGCTTGCACGCGCTCCGCCTGCCAGAGGGCGAGAGCGCTCTGGCGCGTGGCGATCCGCAGCACCTAGCTTCTCCTCAGGATCGGCACGACGCTTCCTTCCGCGGCGCTTCCTTCCGCGGCACCCGCGGTTCGCTGCCCCTCCTCTCGCAGATCCGCTACTTCCTGCTTGTCGGCCTCGAGCCCGAACAGCGCCGCGGCCGCGTCGCCCAGCGGCCCTTCGCCAGCCTCGGCTCGCAGGCGCGCGGTGGGACCATGCAGGAGCTTGTTGACGATGGCCGCGGCCATCGCCCGGACCGTCTTCTGCTGCTTGTCGTCCAGCCCTTGCAGCGCCGCGAGGGCGCGCTCCGCTTCCGCGCGAGCGACGGCGTCCGCGTGCGCGCGCAGCCGGGCCAGGACGGGGACGGCGGTGCGCTCCCGCGACTGGGCCAGGAAGGCCTTCAGCTCCTGCTCGACGATCTCCTCCGCCTTGCCCACCTGCGCCGTCCGGAGGTTGCGGTTCTGGGCCGCCACCCGCTCCAGGTCGTCCATGTCGTAGACGTACACGTTCTCCAGCTCGTTGACGCTGGGCTCCACGTTCCGCGGCAAGGTGAGGTCCACCAGGAAGATCGGCCGGTACCTGCGCGCCTTGGCCGCCCGCAGCATCAGCTCCCGCGTCACGATGGCCTCGGTGGCGGCCGTGGAGCAGACGGCCACGTCCGCGCGCTCCAGCAGCCCCGGCAGCTCGCCCAGCGACACCGGGACGCCGCCGGTCTCTCGCGCCAGGGCTTCCGCCGCCTGGGGAGTGCGGTTCGCCACCAGGAGCTCCCGCGCCCCCGCGGAGCGCAGCTCCCGCGCGGCCAGCTGCGCCATTTCGCCCGCGCCGAGCAGCACCACCGTTCTGTCGTCCAGGCTTCCCAGGAGCTTCTGGGCGAGTTGCACCGCGATGGTGGAGATGGAGACCGCCCCGCGCGCGATCTCGGTCTCCGTCCGCACGCGCTTGGCGGCGCCGGTTGCTCGCGCCAAGGCTCGCGACAGCTCCGGACCCAGCGTCCCGGCCTGCTGCGCCTGCGCGGCGGCCTCCTTCACCTGGCCGAGGATCTGCGCCTCGCCGACCACCATGGAATCGAGGCTGGCGGCCACGCGGAAGAGGTGCCGCAGCGCGTCCTCCTCGAAGCGGCAGACCGCGTAAGGGCTGGCCACGGTGCCCAGCGATTCCAGCACGTCCTCGCCCGCCACCTGCGACTCGGCCACCGCGAAGATCTCGATCCGGTTGCAGGTCGAGAGCAGCAGCGCCTCGCGCACGCCGGCCAGTCCCCTCAGCTCCCGCAAGCGCGAGAGGATCTGCTCGGGCGGGACGGCCAGGCGCTCGCGCACCGCGATGGGCGCCTGCTTGTGCGAGAGGCCGACGCAGATCAACGTCATGCCGTCCCCTTCAGCGCCGGCGCGCCCGAGAGCAGGCCGACGTAGGTGCCCACCAGGAACAGGAACCCCGCCACCACCAGGAACGCCACCCGCCGCCCGCGCCATCCCGCCACCAGGCGCGCCTGGATCAGGGAGGCGAACAGCGCCCAGGCGAGGATGGCGAAGCCCTGCTTGGGCGCGAGCGGGAACGTCGCGCCCGTGGCTTCCCGGGACACCAGCGAGCCGGTGGCGATGGCCAGGGAGAGGAAGACGAATCCCCAGACCGCCAGCCGGTACCCGGCGCGGTCGATCAGCTCCAGCGAGGGCAGGCGCGCGAACAGCTTGCCCAGCTGCTTCTGCTTCATCTGCCGCTCGCTCACCAAGTAGAGGATGGCGAGCCCGAACGCGAGCGCCAGCGCGGCGGTTCCCAGCGCGGCCGCTCCGACGTGGACGAAGAGGATCAGGCTGTTCGCGACTTGCGGGGCGATGGCGCGGTCGGTGGAATGCACCAGGTGCGCGGGGACCATCACCGCCACCGTGAACGGGGCGACGAAAGCACCGGCCACCGGCAGCTCGTAGCGGAAGTCGAGGATCAGGTATCCGGCCACGGTCACCGCCGCGAGCAGGCTGAAGAGCTGACCGCCCTTCCAGGCGGAGACCCCGAGCCCCGCGCCGGCGATGCCCAGCGAGACGCCGAAGGCGGCGAAGTGCACCAGGACACCGGCGAGCAGCAGGATGCGCCCGGCGCGCGCCAACCCGGTCTGCGGCTTCACCAGCCAGGTGAGGAAGGCCGCGGCGCCCGCCGCGTAGGCCAGCAGAGCGATGTGGACGAGGATGGTGGCCATCGCACCCTGCTAGAGATTGTCGAGCAGGAACTGCTCGAGCATGTCCTGCTCGTCACCTTTCTTCTCGCCCTGCTTGGCGCCGGGGGGATTCTGTCCGCCCGCGGGCGCTGGCGCCGCACCGGCTTTGGCCGCCGCCGCCTGCGACGCGGCCGCCGCGCGCCGGAGCGCGTTGGCGTCGGCGAGAAAACCCTGCTGCACCTGGTAGGCGTTCTCCCCCAGGATCACCGATTCCATGTAATGCTCGGCGCCCATCTGCTTGAGCGCATCGGTGGTCTTCACCTTGGCCAGCAGCCCGGCGTTGTCCTCGCCCGCCTCCATCTTGATGAACCGCACCGCGCTGGTGAGCGCGAAGCTCTTGTGCTCCCCGAGGATGGTGAGGACGTTTCCATCCACCTGGATGCGCCCCTGTTCGGACCACCTGTCGAGAACGGACTGGGGTACGAAGAGGTAGTCAGCCATGGTTGGCGCAGCGCATCCTCGCCGCCCTTCGGACATCCTATCGCGGGGCGCGGGCTCCCTCCGAGAGATACCAGCGGGAGCCGGTAGGCGCAATGCGATTGACGGACGGGCGGACGGGCGGCAGATTGCCGGGTTCGACAAAGGAGAGGACCGAGATGGCGGCAAGCGCGGACGTGGCGGTGTTCACCGACGATAACTTCCAGAGCGAGGTCCTGGGCTCGAAGGACCCGGTGCTGGTGGACTTCTGGGCAGCCTGGTGCGGCCCCTGCCGCTCCCTCGCGCCGCTCGTGGACCAGCTCGCCGCCGAGTACAAGGGCAAGCTGAAGGTCGGCAAGCTGGACGTCGACGCGCACCAGAACGTCCCGCAGAAGTACGGTGTGATGAGCATCCCGACCCTGCTCTTGTTCAAGAACGGCCAGGTGGCGGACCAGATCGTGGGGGCCGTGCCGAAGGCGAAGCTCGACGCGATGGTGAAGCGGGCGATCTAAACCTGCCGCTGGAGGTCGCATGTCCAAGCCGACCCAGACGGAAGAGGAATACTTCGCGCGCGAGAACGCGGAGCGCCTGCGCAAGCTCGCCGCCGACCAGAAGAAGTCGCTGGCGCAGACGGAGCGCGACAAGCTCAAGCAGCAGCACTACATGCGCTGCCCGAAATGCGGGATGGGCCTTCAAGAAATCGAGGTGCGCGGCGTGCAGGTGGACCGCTGCTTCTCCTGCAACGGGACCTGGCTGGACGCCGGCGAGCTGGAGAAGCTGGCCGGCGGCCAGGGCGGGGACACCGTCATGGCGTCGATCCTGCGCGTCTTCGGCGGCGGAAAGAAATAGCCAGCCGGGCGCCAGGAGCGTGTCCGCGGCGACGCGGCACTTCCACCCTCCCACCTGACCGCACGGGCCTAAGTCCTGTTTTTTTACCGAGCCCCCGCCGGCGGGTTCGTTCCCGGACCACGGATCATTGCTGGGAGGGGAACGATGAACCGATCGATGAGAAGCGCGCTGTCTCTGCTGGCCGCCGCCGGGCTGATCTCGAGCTGCGGCAGCAATCCGCCGGCTCCGGCGATCGCGGACGTCAACGGCGGGCTGAGCGGCAGCGGCACGCTCGGAAGCGTCTTCATCCTCGACGGCAGCGGGTTCGGCGACCTCTCGGCCCAGACCCTGGGTTACTCGCTCGACTTCCGCGACGCGACTTCGAATGCGGTCGTCGCCTCGGCCACCTCGACCGTCAACTACGCCAGCGGCGCCTGGAAGAGCCTCTTCATCACCGCCACCGTGCCGGCCACCGGCCTGAACGCCGGCACCACATACAAGGTGACGATCACCACGCCGAATGGCACCAGCGATCCGGTCAACTTCCTCATCCTCGCCGCGCAGCCCTACGTGCCGAACACGGTCTGGACGAAGACCTCGAGCCTGCCCGCGGCGACGCAGGGCTTCCCCACCGCCGTGGCGACCATCGGCACCGGCTCGGCCGCGACCCTCTACGTCTACGCGCTGGGCGGCAACACCGCCAGCGCCACCACCGCGAACGGGAAGGCCGCCAACTCCTCGGCGGTCTCCTTCAATCAACTCGATCCCGCCACGGGCGCGCTCTCGCTCGCGAGCTGGACGCAGGCCACCTCGCTCCCAGCGGCTCGCGGCTTCTCGGCGGCGGCGGTGGCCACCTCGTTCAACTCCAAGGTCGGCGGCAACGGCACGATCTATGTGCTGGGCGGTCTCGATGCGACTGGCGCGGCCACCAGCACCGTCTACGAGGCCTCGCTGAACGCCGACGGCAGCATCCCCGCAGCCTCCGCCGGCACCTGGACGACTCTGGCCACGCCGCTGCCGCAGGCGCTCTTCGCGCACGGCGCCGTCATCTTCCACGGCCGCATCTATGTGGCTGGCGGCAACGACATCAGCGGCGCCCCGGTGGCCAAGGCGTACTCCGCGCCGATCAACGCCGATGGGACGCTGGGCGCCTGGACCACGCTCGCCGATCTGCCGGACAGCCGCGCCTACCATCAGTTTGTCACCATGACGGGCAACCTCTACGTCCTCGGCGGCACCAATGTCGCGGTCGACCCGATCTCCAACGTGCAGAGTGCCGGCGCGCAGTCGGCCATCTTCTACGAAGGGATCAACATCCAGGATGGGAGCTTGACCGGCGCCGCCTGGACCAACAATGCAACCGGCCTGAGCAAGAGCCGCGAGAAGTTCAGCGCCGCGGTCGCCGGCGGGGGCGTGCTGGCCAGCGGCGGCCTCTACAACGGCGCCTCGAGCGGCGCCACCGAGCAGGAGTTCGCCTCCATCAACACGGACGGCTCGCTGGCCGGCTTCACGACCGTCACCGGCGCCTACACCGTCTCCAAAGCGACGGGCGGCTACAACTTCTACAACCAATCTTCGGCCTCCTTCGCGGACAGCGCCGGCAAGCCCCACGTCCTCATCCTGGGCGGCGCGGACGTCAACACCGGCGCCCCGCACGCCGAGGTCTGGTATCAGTAGCGAGGCGGCGCGGCGCCCGGTCAGAACATGAACCGGCGTAACGAGACGTTGAGCAAAATCCCGATCCCCAGCATGTCCGCCAGCACGCTGCTGCCGCCGTAGCTGAAGAGCGGCAGCGGCACGCCGACCACCGGCAGAAGGCCGGTCACCATCCCCATGTTGATGAAGGCGTGCCAGAAGAACAGCGCCGCGATTCCGATGGAGAGGAAGCTGCCGAACTTGTCGCGCGCGTTCGAGGCCACGTCCAGCGCCGCCAGCACCAGGAAGGCGTAGAGCCCGATCAGCACCACCGCCCCGAAGAACCCGTGCTCTTCGGCCCAGACCGAGAAGATGAAGTCCGTGTGCTGCTCGGGGAGGAAGGCGAGCTGGTTCTGCGTCCCTTCGCCCCAGCCCTTTCCGCTCCACTGCCCGCTCCCCACCGCGATCACGCTCTGGATGGCGTGGTAGCCGGCGCCCTTGGCGTACGCCTCCGGGTTGAGGAAGGTGAGGATGCGCTGCTTCTGGTAGTCCTTGAGGAAGCGGTGCCAGGCGAAGACGGCGACGCCTGCCCCGGTC
>WNFP01017234.1_pt1 | contig 11330 bp, 8 predicted proteins | sample 5400201 | NCBI WGS metagenome assembly WNFP01 (sample SAMN13153355, study PRJNA577476) | soil metagenome | isolation source: 115 cm saprolite under Madrone tree | place: USA:California | collected 2016-06-14
AAACTGGCCGCATCCGAACTAAGGAACACGGCTGCGCCGGCCAGCTCTTCGACTGCGCCAAAGCGCTTCATCGGCGTGCGCGTAAGAAATTCTCTGCCCCGTTCAGTCTCATCCAAGAGTTTTTGATTGAGCGCGGTGCGGAATACTCCGGGAGCAATGGCATTCACGTTCACACCGTGCGCCGCCCACTCAATCGCCAGTGATTTTGTCAGCATTGCTACCGCCGCCTTGCTCGCCGAGTACGCTGCGACTTCATAAAGCGCGACAAACGTCGACAGTGAAGCGATGTTAACTATGCGGCCGTACTTACGATCGAGCATGTGGCGGCCGAAAATCTGACAAGCGCGCAGCGTGCCGGTCACGTTGGTGTCGAGGATGTCGTTCCACTCTGCTTCGCTGACATCGATCGTGGGCGTGCGCCTGGTCTTGCCGGCTGAGTTGACGAGGATATCAACCTTGCCGAACTCTCCAACACACTTCTCCAGTAAAAGAGACAGCGATGCACGATCGCTCACGTCAGAAACAACTTCCAGCGAACGTCGTCCTCGGTCGCGAATTTCGCTGGCCGCATTCGTCACCTGTTCGACCCGCCGCGAGGTCGGCACTACGTCGGCCCCGGCTTCCGCCAGACCGAGAGCAATCGCGCGTCCGATGCCGGAAGTGCCGCCGATAACAACTGCCGTCTTGCCCGTCAAATCAAACGCCTGATAAGGCATGGTTGAATTTTATCCTTAGCTGATACGATCATGGGACTGGGCACTCAACGATCAACGCGCGCGGTCCCGCCCTTCATTACCTTCTCGACCTCTGCCAGCGTAGCCATGCTCGTATCCCCGGGCGTAGTCATCGCCAGGGCCCCATGCGCCGCGCCACATTCGACCGCCCATTGCGGTCCCTTGCCGGTCATAAAACCATAGATCAATCCCGAAGCAAACGAGTCACCCCCGCCAACTCGATCAAAGACTTCCAAATTCTCGCGAGCCGGCGCCTGATAAAACTCGCCCTTACAGAAGCAGACCGCGCCCCAGTCATTGATGGTCGCGGTCTTTGCATTGCGCAAGGTCGTGGCGACGACTTTAAAGTTAGGAAACTCCTGAGTCGCCCGCTCGATCATTTTCTGAAAGTTGCCCACGTCGAGTTTCCCGTGATGCTCATCCAGACCCGAAACTTCGAAGCCCAGCGCCGCGGTGAAGTCCTCTTCATTACCCAGCATGACATCAATCAACGGCGCCAGTTCGCGATTGACTGCGCGCGCGCGATCCGGGCCGCCGATGCCTTTCCAAAGCGAGTCGCGATAGTTCAGGTCATACGAAATGATCGTGCCATGCCGCTTCGCTGCCTCGATAGCTTCGCGCGCAACCTGTGGCGTGGTTTCCGACAACGCGCAGAAAATTCCGCCAGTATGAAACCAGCGTGCGCCTTCTTCGCCGAAGATCTTTTCCCAATCGATATCGCCGAGTTTCAGTTGTGATACTGCCGTGTGGCCGCGATCCGAACAACCCAACGCCGCGCGGGGGCCGAAACCGCGTTCAGTAAAATTCAAGCCGTTGCGCACGGTGCGCCCGACACCATCGTACTTAACCCACTTCACATGTGACTGGTCGACGCCGCCCTGATAAATCAGATCAGAAACCAGACGGCCGACGGGGTTGTCCGCCAGGGCGGTCACAAGGCTCGTGTCCAGGCCGAAGCAACGACGCAGACCGCGCGCGACGTTGTACTCGCCGCCGCCTTCCCAAACCTGAAAGCTACGCGTCGTGTGGACGCGCCCCGGGCCGGGATCCAGACGAAGCATGACCTCGCCCAGACTCACCAGATCCCAGCGGCAGCTACCTTTGGATTTGATCGCTAGATTCATCAGTGTGGCACAGACTTCAGTCTGTGATCTCACGTTCGAGATTGGTTTAGAGTCGGGAGTTCTCAAGTCAGAAAGTCTTCCCTTATCGGCGAGAAGATGTCTACCAGAATCACCTCTTCATCCAGCATCGTCGCCCCATGCCAGGTGCCGGCAGGAAAATGAAGCACGTCGCCGGCCTGCGCGATTCGTTCCTCGTCGCCAATAGTAAAGAGCGCGCGGCCACGCTCTACCAAAGTCATCTGTTCGTGAGGGTGATCGTGCGCCGGAGTCACCACGTTCGGAGCAATGCGGAGACGGCAGATCATCATGTTCTCTCCCACGATCATTTGCCGCCGGATGCCTCCCTCCAGTTGTTCGACCGGCACGCTGTCCCAATCCGTGTGTTGTGGTTTTATTTGTTCGATAGCTGACATTTTAGTTTCTCTCTAAGTTTGATCGTTCAGCATACCAGACGCGATCGAACTACGGTCCGACTTTCTCTAATTTAATGGTCATTCGCCAATGCATGTCCTGCCGCGCCGGCAGGTGCAAGTGCGGCGAATCGTAAATCAAATGAAGCAGCACCGGCCCGCGTGCCCCACGGCCAGCTGCGCTGTCTCCAGGCGTCCAAACTGAAGTGCCCATTGGCCAATCGGCCTTAACGGTAATCAGTAAGTTTGAATGCTCGCCCATCAGTAGATCCTGCCGCAGCGGACCCATTAACGGTACGTTGCGATTGAAGGTGCTGGGTACGGCAACCCACCAACGGTACAAAGTAATGTCTTCCGCTGATCTTAAAGTTTCGTCACGGGTCAGGGTCGAGCCATCGATGCGCCAAACCACCTCGCTTGTGATAAGCGGATCGATCAATTCACCCGCCTTCTTATCGAGCACCGCCCACCGTCGCCAAACCGCTCGCAGAGACTTGCCATCAGCTCCAGGTTCGATTTCATCTGCGCCATCAGTTGTGACCAGCGTCCGGCCGTCGGCAAGTTGCAGAAACGGGACCAGCGACGCGTAAACTTGCTCGACCGGGTTGGCGAATCCATTCAGCCCGTGCGGCGCAGGCAGATAATCGGCGACACCCGGCTTGGTGCCGGTTGTAATCGGAAGGGTGAAATACATCTGGCCCTGTCGCACCAGCCAGACTCCCGCGGGACGATCGCCGTGGCGGAAGAAAACAAAGCGCGCTATATCCGGCCGCGCAATTTCAGCCGGAAAGGTTGATACGCGCTCGCCTCTCAGCGCTTCCATAAATCGCGCATGGGCCAGCGCGCCCTTGCCAATAAAATTTATCGTTTGCTGCCACTCGCGCTCGCGCGTGATATAGGAATAGTTGCCGCGACCGAAAGCGAAAACCGAAAGCACGTGTGACTTGTCATTGTAATCGTGCCGCAGCCATCGCCACGCCTGGTAGTAAGCGCCGGCAAGTTGATCCAGCGGCGCCGGCCGGAACTCAGGATGGGCCCCGAGGAATCCCACGATTTCCATCGTGTCCATATAACTGACCACACCCATGCTGCGGCCCCAGGCGTAGCCATAGCCATCGGGCAAAATCAGGTCCCACCACAGCCGCATCTGCTCTTTCAAAGAAGGGCGAACTGCTTCGAGAATGTCTTTTCGATCGGCAGCTTCCGCTGCTTCCCAGACAAAGCGTGCGTATTCGTTTGAGTAACGATCGAAACGACCCGTCGGTGGCGCGTCGTCCGAATAGATGCCACCGTTCGCAAAAGGCCGCGCGGCGCGGGTGATTACCCCATCGACCAACGCCCGATCCTTGAGCAGCCCGAGTTGGTAACTAACGCTGGCGATTCGCGCTGCCACGCCCAGATAATTTTCCGGCAACTTGATGACCTGCAGCGTCTTGGGATCGTAGAAGGCCGAAACGTCGAGCCACTCGCGCCACTGCGCCCGCTGTCCTTCGTTCAGATTTTGCCAGACGGGATTTGTATTCAAGTCGCGGCCAAAAAATCGCAGGGCCAGCACGCCGTACAACTGCGAGAAGCGCGTTCCTTTCAGGCGGTGCTCGAGCAGTCCAATCTGGCCCACCTCGCGCGCGAGATCGCGGTCGCCCAGTGTTTGCTTGGACCGCAATGCTGCATACGCGCCCACCGCATTCGCGAAACTGCCCCAGGTATATTCTCCGGTCGTGCCGGCATTGAAGACCTTGTCCGGCGCGGGATCGTAGGATTCGATCTCGCTGAGATGGGCCGCCATCTCTTTGTCGAAGAAGTCTGTGATCTCTTTATCGAGGGATGAGGTTTGCACGATCGAAGGTGCAGGTGAGGGAGCCGGTTGCGCGTGGGAAGCAGATAATGAACCCGCGAAAGCGATCGTGATCAGAACGAAGAGGAATGAGCGTGACATATCAATAATAGAGCATCTGTTTTGAGTGGGCCGCCAAAGCGAAGCAAAGACGTCCCCTCTTGCAATCGCGAACTAATCCAAAGCGCCGTCGCCGCTACGACCACCCCAACGCGGCTGCCGCGCCGGGGACCCCGGTTGCTCTGCCGGCGCACTCCAAAATCATCTCCCCATCCAACCACCATCAACCACCAGCACGTGGCCATTCACATAGTCGCTGGCCGCTGAACACAAGAACACCGCCGCCCCGCTGAGGTCAGATGGCTCGCCCCAACGTCCCGCCGGAATCCGTTCGAGTATCTGCCGGTTGCGCGTCTCGTCCTCTTGCAGGGCGCGCGTATTGTCGGTGCGCATGTAACCCGGAGCGATCGCATTGACGTTGATTCCCCGGGCGGCCCATTCGTTCGCGAGTGCCTTGGTCAATTGTGCGACGCCGCCTTTCGAAGCCGCGTATGCCGGGACAGTGACACCGCCCTGAAACGACAGCAGCGAAGCGATATTGAGGATCTTGCCGCCGCCGCGTTCAATCATGTGGCGACCGGCTAGCTGAGCCAGGCGAAAGACGCTGGAAAGATTCACCTCGATGACGGTCGCCCAATCCTCTTCCGAGTATTCGGTCGCAGGCGCGCGGCGAATCGTGCCGGCATTGTTAACCAGAATATCGAGTCGATTGAAGTGCGTAATCGTTTTGTCGATTAACTGTCGCGGCGTTTGCGGATTGCTTAAATCTCCCGTCAGCGCGAATGCCTCTCGACCGATTCCGGTAATCGCTTCGCAGGTCGAATCCGGCGCGTGTGTGTTGCCGTGACAAGCGACGTTAGCACCGGCTTCCGCCAGTGCGATGGCGATCGCCTGGCCCAGACCAGTCGAAGCGCCGGTTACCAGCGCGACCTTACCGTCAAGTCTGAATGTTTCGAGGATGGTCATTGCGATCTCATAAACTTTAGGAACGTCTGATTAAGTCTTAGATTCTGCCATCCGCAGTAACCGCGAAGCGGTTATGCAACACAGCCCAGGGTTGCCGCCGCGCGGCTACCCTGGGATCGGTTTATCAAAACGGACGCAACCCCAACGGGGTTGTGTCTCTTACGCGGATCGAACATCTCGGTAAATCGCTAAGTTGGCGTATGTGCAATGTTTCTTGGGTCCGAGAAACCGACACAACCCCGTTGGGGTTGTTAGCGATAGATCTCGTTACCCCGGGGTAGCCGCGAAGCGCGGCAATCCTGGACTGTGGTTTCGTAACCGCTTCGCGGTAGCGTCAGAAACTCGATTAGGAACTCCCAAAGGTCTTAGAGACATTTTCACGCTCTTGCTTTTCCTCCAGAGCTCGTAATCATAATCCCGCTGATGATCCCAGTCACCACTCCGATAATCGCGCCCAGCGCCATATACTTCAGCAAACCAGAGCCTGACACTCTGGACAATAGTCCGGTGCACCAGCCGGCGAATGAACCAAAGATGCTGCCCATGAATCCGAAGCCTACGATCGTGCCGATTGAAAATGGTCTGGCTGCGACCGTATCGGCGTAATCGATCGGTTCGATCTTTGGAACCAGCAGATGAATGATCAGCAGCGCGATTAGATATGCCGATCCTGCGATCAGGAACGGGATCACCGCCATGGTCGCGCCGTTGAAAGCGCCGGCCATGCCGCCGATGCCCACCACTGAACCGACGGCGCGGCGCGGAAACATGTCAGAGGCCATCGTAAAAATATTCGCCGACCATCCCTGATGTGCCGCGGCGGCCAGCCCTACCAAGCCGACTGCAACCCAGAGACTCTTCACATTTGCGGCAAAGATAATCGGAGTCACGGCGAGCGCACAGACGAGCATCGTGGTCTTGCGCGCCGCGTTGATTGACCAGCCACGTTTGATAAGAGTCGAAGACAGCCAGCCGCCGCCGATGCTGCCTACGTCGGCGATAAGATAAATAACAATCAAAGGCAGACCAATCGTGGAAAGATCCAGTCCGTGGTTTTGCCTGAGGAAGTTAGGAATCCAATAGAGATAGAACCACCAGATCGGATCGGTCATATATTTGCCGATCGCGAAAGCCGATGTTTCGCGATGCGGGATTAGCTTCAGCCAGGGGACCCTGGCGCCGGCTTGATCCGGCGGGTCACTCTGAATGTGAGCGAGTTCTGCGTTCGAAAGGCGCGGGTGTGCTTCAGGCCTGGCATACAGCGGGATCCAGAAGGCGAGCCACACCAACCCAATCGCGCCCGTCAGAATAAAAGCCCACTGCCAACCCCAGTTAATCGCAATCCAGGGAACGGTGAGCGGGGCCACGATGGCGCCCACATTCGAGCCGGCATTGAAGATTCCCGTCGCGAACGCCCGTTCTTTCTTGGGAAACCATTCCGCGGTGGTTTTGATCGCGGCCGGAAAATTTCCTGACTCGCCGACACCCAGCGCGGCCCGGGCGACCCCAAAACCAAAAGCCGAGCGGGCCAGAGCATGGGACATCGCCGCGACGCTCCAGATAATCAGCGCGGCCGAGTAGCCGATCTTGGTACCGAAGCGATCGATCAGTCGCCCCACCACGAGCAGGCCCAACGCATAGGCCGCATTGAACGCCGCCACGATATTGCCGTAGTCAAACTCGGTCCAATGAAGCGCCCCTTGAAGATCTTTGGACAGAATGCCCAGTACCTGTCGATCGATATAGTTAATGGTGGTCGCAAAAAACAGGAGCGCGCAAATAGACCAACGCAGACGACCAATCCGAGCGCCAATCGCGCCGGCGCTTGCCGGTGAGGGACTTCCGCTGGCGGGGGTGACGACGATGATCTCTTCTTTCATGGCTTTTGGCTCAGAGAGGTTGGCTTCGGCGCGCCTGGTTTCAGCGGATCCTCGTAAATCTTGATCAGGATCATGGTGAAGTCTTTATTGGCAGTGCTGCGTTGGTGCGGCGTACCACGCGGCACTACGACCAGATCGCCTTTGCTAATCTCAAAAGTTTTTCCATCGATGATCCGCGGGCTGCGCCATTCACCGGGCTCAACCTCTTTGGGAGTTTCGAGCTTGCCGCCCAGCACCAGCGTCGCACCGCCTTCCAGCACGTAATAGACATCATCCGAAGCGTCGTGCAATTCGGCGGCGGCGCCGGTTTTGTTATTTTCGTGCTGCACCGCCACGCGCAATTCCATGCCGGCGCTGTCAATCAACTCTTCAGTCTTAGAAGGAACGCAAGGCCAATCAGGGTGAGTGATGACGAAGATTTGATCAAACGCAAAGGACGCAAAGTTTTTCGCAAAGGCCGCAGAGGAAAACCTTTGCGTTCCTTTGCGAAGACCTCCGCGTCCTTTGCGTTTAAGATTCTATCGTCATGGGCATTCAAGTTGAGTTTGGACACGACGTCTTCCTTTCGTTTTGAGAAACACAGACTGAAGGCTGCTACTTCTTCAGGCTGGCTTCCAGTCCGCTGCCGGCCTGATCAAATCCCGGCTGCACGGTCACCACTCCGAATTGGCGGTCTTCGACTTCGCGATGCGCCGCCATCATCCAGACAAAGTTGATCGGATGGCCCGGCACCGACACGTTCGGATGAAAGCCTTTCGGCATGATTACCGCGTCGCCACCACTCCGATGAATTCCGGCTCGTCGGGATTTGTATAGACGAATTGCACCCCGAACGAGGGCGCCGGCATGTCGTAGTAAACGTAGAGCTCTTCGAGGATCGCGGCGTGTTCATGCGGCGGCCAACTAGTCCAGTGACCAGGTTCAGAGGTAGTAAAGCCGGCCAGGATGCGTCCTGCCTCGACATTCTTTCCGAGCGTAATATTAACCGTCCGCGAATTCGACGCTCCCCCGGTTTTGAACTTCAGCGAGCTGTCGTTTTCGACGTCTGCGTATCTCACTACCTGAAGCGGATATCTCTTTTCGACTTCCGCGGAGCATTCGGCCAGGTCAACCGAACTCTCGGTAGTTATTTCGACCTCGGTGTCGCGTGGCAAATAGATCGAATCATATTGGCCGATTTGGTTTGTCTGGCCGTCGGCCTTGATCGTGCATTCACCCGACAAGCAAATGAAACCCGACTCGAGTTTTCCGGTTGAAAACGTCACGCGAGGGACCTCAGCGTCGAGAATGACGCGGCCATAGACCAGATGCTTCATTGCGCTGTTCTCTGGTGTGATCGAAGTATGTCTGCCCTTCCGCTGATTGGTCCCGCGAAAAATCAATTGGTCATTTGTTTCTTTCATCTGTGTACTCATGATTCCCTTCTTTCTGATTACTTACCATTCATGGTTTAGAGTCGGGCTACTGCCCGACCAAGCGGGCGGTAGCCCGCTTCTAAACGCCGCCTCAATTCCGCTTATGCTCCTCGAGCCAGACGAGATCTTCGAGCAAATAATAATTACCATAGACCAGAGTTACATCGCTGGGCCGCGTGCTCGAGCCGTGGCGCAAAATGCCTGGCGGAGATTTGTCGGCCGCGGCGACCGGTGTCAGATACCGATCGATCAGCGACTGCACGATCCGCTCGCCTTCTCGACGATATCCGGCGGCCCGGGTTTGATCGGGCGTCAGTTCCGACAGGCGAAGCAATCCGCCAGCCATGATGGCCGCGGCCGAAGTATCTCGATTACGAAAATGCACGCCTTCATCGACAAAGTCGTACCACGGCACGCCATCTTCGGGCAGACGAGGCAAAAGATATCCAGCGACTTTTTCCGCGGTGGCCAGCAGGCGCGGATCTTTAGTCTCCGCCGCGGCGACTGAAAAACCGTACAGGGCCCAGGCCGCGCCACGTGACCAGGTCGTGTCCGCGGCAAAGCCCTGGTGGGTGTGCGTGAAAACTTTTTCTCCGGGCCGCGCGGTGTTCGGTAATCTCAGGGAGGCGTTTGCTCCCTGCGAGGAATAAAATTCCTGGCGATTGTCGCCGGGATTGTAATGCACCGATTGCGCCACTGAACCATCTTGACGAACCAGCCAGTCAGCTGACTTGAGCGCGTGCTTCAAACCCAGCGCGCGCCACTGGGGATCGTTTGTTTCCCGCGCCGCCCACCACCAGATTTGGAGATTCATCATGGTGTCGATGATCGTGTCGTCGCCATTAACAGCCCATGCGGCCACCAACTCAGTCGTCGGATTGTAGAGCTGTTTCAAACGCTCAGCCGCCCGCAGCCCGCCGGCGCGATACTTCGCATCTTTGGTTTGACGATAGGCTGCGACTGACGAGTAGAAGTTGAGGAATCCGGTGTCGTGATTCTCCGCCATCTCTTTGCCAAGCAATCGTGAGTTCCAGAGCTCAGCCCGTCGGCGCCAGCGTTCATCTTTCGTTTTTCCGTAGAGCTGCCACAGTTCGCCAACCCAAAAGTTGCCGGTCCAGAAGAACCCTTTCTGTTCCTTCCATTCGCCGGTTTGGTTGTCGCCCTCAGTGAAGAAGCCCGGGCCCTTGTTGCTGGTAGACTCTTCAGCCGGAGTTTGTGAAAGGATCGGTTCCCACTCTGTCGCCGTGCGTTCGGCTGACTCCCGCAACAGATCGACGGCCTCGGCATAAGTCTTCGCGCGCGCGGGTTGCAGCGTGTCAGGCGGCGCGGACTGCGGGCTCGCACTTTTCGACAGCAGTGTTAATTGCGCCGGTTGCGTGAGTCTTTGACTTGTCTCGCGCGCGAGTGCAGCGAAAGCATCAAGCGTCTTTGGCGCCGTCTCAGGCAAGACGACTGTTCCGTAACGGAATCTGCTGTCCGCACTCTCCGAGCTGATCGTTAAGTTGTCGCTATTCTCCTGATCCCACACGCCGAGTACATACCAACTTGCCTTTCCGTTGATGAACTGCGGCTGGACCAGCAGGTTGAGCGGATCATCCGCGACGACTTTGCTTTCACGACCCGGCGCTATGATCGCCAGCCCGAGATTCTGGTCGGGGAGCATGTGGATCGCGGTTGCGGGCGGGCCTTCTTCTTCGACTTGATGTCCCCACCAAGCCCGCACAAGGGCTGGCTCGCTCGCGGTTGGTGCAAAAACCTTTTCTTCCAAGCCAGGTTGGCGGACGATGCCGGTTACTAAGGTCAACCCATCCGCTCCATCCGCCGTGACGCGATGTTCGAAGCCGTGTTTGCCTGCCCATTGCGTCATGCGGCTGGTTAGGTTTACTTCGCGGCCGCCGACCTTCCAACCTTTGTAAGTAAGCTCGACGATCACTCGCACGGGACCGGCGCTGATGATTCGCCACTTGCGATCGGTGACATCGGAAACCTTCACTACCTTGCCGTCAACCAGCGCGGCGACTCCGCCGATTCCAATGGCGTCGCCGATGCGGTAAATATCGCGCCCCAGGGGCGACTCCCAATGATAGACGTATTCCGGCGCGCCAAACATTTCGAGATAAAGGCCCGGCCGGCGCTTGCCGAAGAAATCGATCGCGTTACGCTTGTCAAAATAGATTCGCCAGGCATTTGCTTCCGACTCCCACCCCAGTCCATCAAACTTCATCGTGAACTTAGCGGCCGTACGCTTCGGGTAAACACTGCGCAGCCGTTGCATGGTGGCGGCATCGCCGTAGGCTACCGTCACGATGCGCGTCTGCTTTGGTTTCAGTTCGATCTGAAAGGCAAGCTCATCGTACTTGTTGTCTCCGTCCAGGTCGTCGGCCTGCGATGGCAATTCGATCGTTTGCAAAGTCCGCGCGTCCTCTTCGAGCGTGCCGGCATCGCTGGTCGTGACTATCACATCACCTGCTTTGAAATCAGGCGCGATGCGTTTCAAGTCAGCTACGCTCAGGACAATGTTTTCATGCAGCCGCGTTTCGTCCGTGGGATTAGTCACAGCCAGCTTGAGGACTTTAATGCGTGGCGTTGCCGCGGTGGGCCCCACGCTCAAAAGCAAGAGGCCGAATAAGAGCAAGCTCCGCAGAATGTTTTTGCTCATCTGTTTGATCTGTGCCTTGAATCAGTTCGATTGTTCGGTGCAACCCCTGAAAACAACGCAGCTACAATACCAATCGTTACCGGTAACATCAATGGTAAATCGGCCAAATCGCAAAGGCCTTCACTCAATGCTCAGGCGCAGTATGAATCGCGCCCTGGTGGTGGGTGCCGCAGTCGAAAGCAAAAGCTTCTGGCCACGCGTCTGTCGCTCGCCCTTGTCCACTGCACCGGGAGGGCCCGGGGCAGTAA